>FLNV01001131.1_pt1 | contig 20178 bp, 17 predicted proteins | sample 1140351 | NCBI WGS metagenome assembly FLNV01 (sample SAMEA3878207, study PRJEB12797) | bioreactor metagenome | biome: Moose rumen | place: Sweden | collected 2011-10 | reverse complement strand
GAAGACGAGGAGGTGAAGACTGACGAAATGGCAGTCGGAGAACCTTCAGACGAAATGGCAGACACTGCCGAAACGGAAAAGGACCCGCTGGAGGCTGCCCAAGAGGAGATTGCCGAACTGAAGGATAAATATCTGCGACAGGTGGCCGAGTTCGACAACTATCGCAAGCGTACGCTGAAGGAGCGCGCCGAACTCATCCTGAACGGCGGTGAGAAGACCATCACAGCCCTCTTACCCGTGCTCGACGATATGGAGCGAGCAATAGAGAACGGAAAGAAAACGGACGACCCGCAGGTGCTCCGTGAGGGTATGGAACTTATCTATCAGAAGCTCATGAAGGTGCTTGAGGCGCAGGGCGTCAGTCGCATTGATACCACCGGCGCAGATTTTGACACCGAACTTCACGAGGCCGTTGCCCTTGTTCCCGGTATGGGCGACGACAAGAAGGGCAAGGTAATTGACTGCATGGCCACCGGCTATAAACTGAACGACAAAGTGATACGCTACGCGAAAGTGGCAGTGGGACAATAACAAATGGCACAGAAACGCGATTACTACGAGGTACTTGGCGTCGACAAGATGGCCTCTGAAGAAGAAATCAAGAAGGCATACCGCAAGATTGCTATCAAATATCACCCTGACCGCAATCCGGGTGACAAGGAAGCTGAGGACAAGTTCAAAGAAGCGGCCGAGGCCTACAACGTGCTACACGACCCGCAGAAGCGCCAGCAATATGACCAGTTCGGATTCGACGGCCCCATGGGCTCTGGTGGATTCGAGGGCTTCGGTGGTGCATCTATGGATTTGAACGACATCTTTAACATGTTTGGCGATGTCTTTGGTGGACGTGGCTTCTCTGGTTTCGGTGGATTTGGCAGCCGTGGTGGACAGCGCACGCAGCAGCACCGAGGCAATGATCTTCGCTTGAAAGTGAAACTCTCGCTGAAGGAAATCAACGAAGGAGTAACTAAGAAATTCAAGGTTCGCAAGGATATTACATGCCAGCACTGTCATGGGACAGGAGCCGAAAGCGGCAGCGGCACCGAGACGTGTCCGACCTGTCATGGCCAGGGCTATGTCGTGCGCACCCAGCAAAGCCTCTTCGGTATGATGCAGACTCAGTCTGTCTGTCCTACCTGTCACGGTGAAGGTCAGGTCATCAAGAACAAATGCCACGAATGTGGCGGCAAAGGCGTCACCAAAGGTGAGGAGGTCGTCGAGATTAATATACCTGCCGGTGTGGCCGAAGGCATGGTCGTCAACGTGCCCGGCAAGGGCAACGCCGGTCAGCACAACGGTATCCCCGGTGATATTCAGGTTTTCATTGAGGAAGAGGAGAACGAGACATTTATTCGCGATGGTAATGATTTGATATACAATCTCTTGCTTGATTTTCCTACAGCTGCACTTGGAGGTGAGGTCGATATCCCGACCATTGATGGCAAGACACTTAAAGTAAAGATAGACAACGGCACGCAACCAGGCAAGACAATGCGTTTACGCGATAAAGGATTGCCAGTCGTTCAGGGTTACGGATCAGGTCGTGGCGACTTGGTGGTTAACATAAGTGTCTATGTCCCTAAAACTCTTTCGCGTGAGGAGCGCAATGCCCTTGAGGAATTCCGTGACAGCGACAATTTCAAGGGAGACCGCCAGACAAAGGATAGTATTTTCCAGCGTTTCAAGAACTACTTCTCATGATATGACGTATCAGGAGACATGTAACTATTTGTATCAGCAGACGCCCAGCTTTGAAAAGACGGGGAGGACAGGATTCAACGAGGGACTGGCCAACACGTTTGTGCTTGACGAGTACACAGGGCATCCTCACCGACAGTTTCGTTCCGTTCACATCGCCGGTACTAATGGCAAAGGCTCCGTCTCTCATACGCTGGCCTCGCATTTTCAGCGTGCTGGCTATCGTGTGGGGTTATACACATCGCCTCACCTCGTAGACTTTCGTGAGCGCATCCGAGTCAATGGCGACATGATTCCAGAGGAATATGTAGTCAGTTTTGTCGACGATTTCATTAAATGGAATCAGAACGAGGCTCACCTGAACCCTTCATTCTTCGAGTTGACTACAGCCTTGGCTTTTCGCTATTTTGCCGATATGCATGTTGACATCGCTGTCATAGAAGTCGGACTCGGCGGGCGTCTTGATTGTACGAATATCATTACGCCGGTCCTTTCTGTAATTACGAATATTTCATTTGATCATACCGACATGCTAGGCAACACTTTAGCAATGATTGCCCGTGAGAAGGCAGGTATCATTAAGCCTCGCGTTCCGGTAGTCATAGGCGAGGATTCTGCTGAAACTCGTCCCGTTTTCCTCCAAGTTGCGAAAGATGCCGATGCTCCGATCGTGTTAGCCTCGGACAAGCCGATTGTCTGTACGGTCACACCCTTGAAAGATGGTGGTATGAACTATCTTACAACCGACGGCGTTACTTTTGACGGCGAATTGGGAGGCCTGTATCAAGTTCACAACACCAATACAGTGCTCCATGCCTTGCGACAACTGCAGCAAATGGGGATAATCGAACACATCGACTATGATGCATTCCGGAACGTCACGGAATCAACAGGCCTGATGGGACGCTGGCAGAAACTGCAGGAGCATCCTGTCGTCGTCTGTGATACAGGACATAACGTCGGTGGCTGGCAGTATCTGAGCCGTCAGCTAGAAGCTGTTCGTTGCCGTGAGATGCACATCGTTTTCGGAATGGTCAGTGACAAGGACGCAGCTACAGTCATCAGTATGCTGCCTAAGACAGCACATTTTTATTTCACCAAAGCCCAGACGAAACGGGCTATACCTGAGAACGAGCTATTGCAGATTGCACAAACCAAGGGACTCTCCGGACAAGCCTATTCAACTGTGTATGAGGCCTATCAAGCCGCCATGCAACAGGCTGCGGATGACGATTTCGTGTTTGTCGGAGGGAGCACCTATGTCGTGTCCGACCTGTTAAGAAGCATCATTTAGTTGTTTTTAACAACATTTTTTGCCGATATGTTTGCACATGTCGGCTTTTTTTTGTTACTTTGCAACAAGATAACGTAACTTAAAACTTTATAAGTATGACGAATACAGAAAATGCGAATCTGTGTGGTCTGAAGCGTGAGAACTTTCAGACCACGATTAATGGCAAAAAGACCGATCTTTACATTCTGCGCAACCGCAAAGGTTACGAAGTTGCCATCACCAACTACGGCGGCGCCATTTGCGCCATCATGGTGCCAGACAAGAACGGAAAAGTAGCTAACGTTATTCAGGGACACGACAACATTCAGTCGGTCATCAATTCCCCAGAGCCCTTTCTCTCAACACTTATCGGCCGATATGGCAACCGCATTGCGAAGGGACAGTTCACACTCAACGGCAAGGACTACCAGCTGGCCATCAACAATGGCCCCAACGCCCTGCACGGAGGTCCCACCGGCTTCCACGCCCGCGTGTGGGAGGCCCGCCAGATGGGGCCGCGCTCGCTGGCCCTGCACCGCATCTCGTCGTATGGTGAGGAAGGCTTCACTGGCGAGGTCGACGTCACGGTGGAGTTTACCTGGAGCGACGATAATGAGCTGATCATCGAGTACATGGCCTCGACCAATAAGAAGACCATCGTCAACTTGACGCACCACGGCTTCTTCTCGCTGGCTGGTACCGCCAACCCGACGCCAACCATCGACGACCTCGTCTGCGAAATTAATGCCGACTTCTACATTCCCATTGATGAGACTTCGATTCCTACGGGAGAGATCCGTAAGGTGGAGGGCACGCCCTTTGACTTCCGCACGCCGAAGGCCGTTGGCCGTGATATCGACGCTGACGACGAGCAGATCAAGAACGGCGCCGGCTACGACCACTGTTTCGTTCTAAACAAGCGTGAAGAGGGCGAGCTGAGTTTTGCCGCCCGCATCAGCGAGTCCAACAGCGGCCGCACGATGGAGGTCTACACCACCGAGCCCGGCGTTCAGGTCTACTCAGACAACTGGGCCGATGGCTATGCAGGTGCCAATGGTACGACGTTCGGCCGCCGCTCGGCCATCTGCTTCGAGTGCCAGCACTTCCCCGACAGTCCTAACCGTCCTTATTTCCCCAGCGTCGTGCTCAACCCGCACCACCGCTACAAGCAGAAGACCATCTATAAGTTTGGACTTATCTAAACATATCACTAAATAGTAAAATTTAAAAAAACAACAACAATGAGTCAAGAAAAAAGCAATGGCAAACTGATTGCCATTATCACAATGTGTTTCATCTTCGCGATGATCTCGTTTGTAACCAACATGGGTGCTCCCTTCGGCAACATCTGGGGGTTCACCTATCCGTTTGCCAAGGCATGGGGTAATGCCATGAACTTCATCGCCTATCTCTTTATGGGTATTCCCGCTGGTAAGATGCTTATCAAGTATGGTTACAAGAAGACCGCCCTCACCGCGCTTGTCGTAGGTATTGTAGGTCTGGCTTTCCAGTATCTCTCGAGCATCACGGGCGAGGGCACGAAGGTGTTTACCTATCAGGGCATTCCTGTGGCCCTCAACCTCATCATCTATCTGCTCGGTGCCTTCATCTGCGGCTTCTGCGTCTGCATGCTGAACACCGTGGTGAACCCCATGCTCAACCTGCTCGGTGGTGGCGGCAACAAGGGCAACCAGCTCATTCAGGTCGGCGGCACGCTGAACTCGCTGACCGCTACGCTGACCCCGCTGCTGGCCGGTATCCTCGTTGGCACCGTGACGGCTGAGACGAGCATGAGCGACGTGTCGCCCCTGCTGTTCATCGGTATGGCCGTTTTCGCCATTTCGTTCATTATCATCAGCCGCGTCACCATTCCCGAACCTACCCTCGGCAAGGTGCAGCCCGTCTATGAGCACAGCCCGCTGGCCTTCCGCCACACGCTGCTCGGCGTTATTGCCATCTTCTTCTATGTAGGTATTGAGATTGGCATCCCCATGGAGCTAAACTTCTACATTGTGAACCTCGGTTTTGAGGGCTCTGCAGCCGTCGGCGGCACCTTGGCAGCCAGCTATTGGATTATGATGCTTGTAGGCCGCGCTTCGTCGAGCGCCATCAGCGGCAAGGTGTCAACCAAGATGCAGATGACCGTCGTCTCGTCGGTGGCCATTCTGCTGCTGCTCATCGCCATTTTCCTGCCTGAGAGCGTCAGCTTCACCGTCAGCGGTCACGACGTGCCCATGAAGGCCATCTTCATCGCCGCCTGCGGTCTCTGCACATCGGTAATGTGGGGTGGTATTTTCAACCTCTCTGTCGAAGGTTTGGGCAAGTACACCGAGGCTGCCTCTGGCATCTTCATGACGATGGTTGTCGGTGGTGGTATCATGCCGCTCATTCAGGAGGCTATGGCTAACTCGAGCATCGGCATTATCGGCAGCTACTGGCTTGTCATCGCCATGTTGGCCTACATCCTGTTCTATGCCGTTGTCGGTTGCAAGAACGTGAACAAGGACATCAAAGTGGATTAATTATTAACCTTCTAAACAATAAAATTATGGACATTGAATTCGTAAGAAGCAGATTTATCAAACATTTCGACGGTAAGACAGGAAGTGTATATGCATCGCCGGGTCGTATAAACCTGATTGGTGAGCACACCGATTATAACGGAGGATTCGTGTTTCCAGGAGCAGTGGACAAGGGCATCATGGCTGAGATGCGCGCCAATGGCACTGAGGACACTGTGATGGCCTACGCTATCGACCTGAAGGATCGCGTGGACTTCCACCTCAACGACCCTGCAGGCCCCCGCGCCTCTTGGGCCCGCTACATTTACGGCATTGCCAAGGAGTTCCAAAAGCTGGGCGTCCCCGTGAGGGGCTTCAACATCGCCTTCGCAGGTGATGTGCCACTCGGTGCCGGTATGTCATCGTCGGCTGCCATGGAGAGCTGCTTCGCCTGCGGCCTGAACGACATCTTCGGTGAGAACAAGGTTTCGAAGTGGGACATCGTGCTCGCCGGACAGGCTACGGAACACAACTACTGCGGTGTGAACTGTGGCATCATGGATCAGTTCGCCTCGGTCTTCGGCAAGGCTGGCTGTCTGATGCGCCTCGACTGCCGCAGCCGCGAGTTTGAATACTTCCCCTTCAAGCCCGAGGGCTACAAGCTCGTCCTGCTCAACAGCAAGGTAAAGCACGAACTGGCTGGTTCGCCCTACAACGACCGCCGCAACTCGTGCGAGAACGTGGTGAAGCACATCGCCGCCAAGCATCCGGAAGGCAAGTTCGAGACCCTGCGTGACTGCACCTGGGAGCAGCTTGAGGAGGTGCGTGCCGAGGTCGGCGAGGAAGACTACACCCGCGCTCACTTCGTGCTCGGCGAGAAGGACCGCGTGCTGGCTGTCTGCGACGCTCTGCTGGCTGGTGACTACGAGACTGTCGGACAGAAGATGTACGAGACCCACTACGGTCTGTCAAAGGAGTATGAGGTCAGCTGTGAGGAGCTTGACTTTCTGAACGACTTGGCCAAGGAGAACGGTGTCACCGGTTCGCGCATCATGGGCGGTGGCTTCGGCGGCTGCACCATCAACCTGGTCAAGGACGAGCTCTACGACAAGTTCATCGCCGATGCCAAGGAGAAGTTCACCGTTAAGTACGGCCATGCTCCTGAGGTCATCGACGTCGTCATCGGTGACGGCTCACGCAAACTCTGCTAATACAAGCCCCCTGAGTCAGGGGGTTGGGGATCTGAACAAGCTCAGATGCCCAACTCCCTGAACTTTTTTGTTATATCTACATCCATCACAGATTCACAAAATGTTCGAAATTGACCGATCATATATCGACCGTCCCAATCTGGAGTCGCTTCAGGGCCACATCTGGGATATCCGCAGCGACTATAAGGACGACCCCACGCTGCCCCGCATAGAGAACTACGGCATCAGCGAGGAAGAGTTTGAAACCTACCTTGACCGTAAGCAGAACTTTGAAGACTTCAAGGATGACTGGCGCCGTCGGCAGCTACTCATCTACGGCGTGCTGTTTTGCATACCCCTCGTTTACTGGAGCCTTGTTCACAGAGGTGAATATCTGGGTGGCTACATCAATGGATTCTTGCTCTGCATGATTGCGTTCATTGGCTATTCCATAGTCAAGGCTATACGTGCCCGTCAGTTCCAAAACAATCCCTGCGAGACCTTCATCAAGGCCCTTCTCTCGTGGGAGCAGTACCACGGGAAATAAAGATGCATCGGTATTCCCTCCTTCTTTTCCTGATGTTGTTGGGGCTGACAACCAATGCTCAGTCTTCGACAGACTCAGTGCGTTCAGAACTCAATTACTATCTGGAACGCCATAACGTGCGCGACGAGGGCTTCGATATGGTTGCACGTTATGCCGAGGAGGGAGATTCCACGTTGACAGCTTATCGCCCGCAAGGCCCCCACCTTCTGACCAACTACGTTCGTCCTCGTCGCGGCAAGAGTATTGTCGTTGATCCCTACGGACGCCCTATTCTGGCGACGTTTAATGCCGACACGCTTGTCAGCGGCATACGCATCGACACACTTGGCACCTATGCAGGCATGTTCAATCAGTTCAAGGAGGCCTGCGGTCATGGTTCCTTCCGTTCGACCAAGGGCAGCTACTATGAGGGCGAATGGCTCCACGACCAGCGCGAGCAGTTCGGCTTCGAGGTAGCCTCTGATTATCTGAAGGCCGGGCAGTGGCATCAGGATCGTTTTCTGGGTGAGCGGATGCTTCATACCACCGAGCGCATCTACGGCATTGACATCTCGCGATATCAGCACGAGCAAGGTCGGAAGAAATACAGTATCAACTGGCGCAACCTGCGCATAACCCGGCTTAGTCGACGCATAGCGGGTGAGCAACTTATTGATGGGCAGACCGATTATCCCGTTTCTTTCGTTTACATCAAGTCGACCGAAGGTATTTCTATTGTCAATCAATACTTTGCGGCTGATTATCAGGCGGCCCACAAACAGCAGATACCCGTCGGTGCCTATCACTTCTTTTCTACCCGTCAGACACCACGTGAGCAGGCGGCCCACTTCCTCCTGAACACGCGATTCCGGCGTGGCGACCTTCCTCCCATGCTTGACATTGAACCCTCTGATGCGCTGATTAATGCCATGGGGGGGCCAGAAGCCCTGTTCGAATCCATTCGTGTTTGGCTTGACATTGTGGAGCGAGCCACCCACGTGCGTCCCATTCTCTACGTCAACCAGCGTTTTGTCAATAAGTTCCTTGACCTCGCCCCAGACCTCAAGAGCGGCTATCATTTTTGGATAGCCCGTTATGGTGAGTATAAGCCGGATCTCCACCTTGCGCTCTGGCAGCTCAGCCCAGAGGGGCGCGTCAGTGGCATTCAGGGTGATGTCGACATCAATGTCTTCAATGGCTATCAAGGTCAGTGGGATTCTTTTCTTCACGACGACTGCATACCCTGACGTGTGTATTTCCAGCCGAAGATTTGCCGATTTAGAGTCAGCCCTTCCTATCCTTAAAGAAGGGAGGAACAGCTTCTCAATGTTCTGTTAAAACTCGACTATGACCTTGCCGTTGATTTGCCGGCCGGTGAGATAGTTGGGCACGGCCCACTGTCGGTTAGTGACATCGGTCACCCAATAGTAAGAATTGACATTCGAGATGCCAAACAAGTTGAGACAGTCGAGACCGAGCCAGACGCGATGAATCGTAAATGATGAGCGTTGCGGATTCTGATAGGCGAGGTAGCTCATTCCGATGTCGGCTCGCTTGTAGGCAGGGGCACGGAAACTCTGGGCTTCGATGCCTCGGTGAGGCGCACCGAAGGGCAGACCGTCGGCATAAGCCAGTCGTAATGTCATTTTCCATCGCTCGGTGCCTGGGAAATAGTCTGTGAAGTGTAGGTTCAGGGCGTATCGCTGATCGGTGGGCAGCGGCACCCACTGTCCCTGGTACTTCTGCTGGGTGCGCATCAGGGAGAAGGATATCCATGAGTCGGTGCCAGGCACGAATTCGCCATAGAGTTTCATGTCGAGGCCGACGGCATAGCCAGAAGTGAGATTCACGCCATAATAGGTCACTTTCACGTTCTGCACGTTATAGGGTATCAGGTTTGACAGTGCTTTATAGTAAGCCTCTGCCGTGAACTTATAGGGGCGTTGGCCCATGCGGAACCTGTAGTCCATCGCCGCGATTAACTGAATCGACTGCTGGCTCTTGATGTTGCGGTTGAGCGTGGCGACAGTGATGCCGGCAAGTGTGGTCGTGTCGCGCAGTTCCTTGTAAAATGGGGCTTGATAATAGAGGCCGGTTGCCAGACGGTAAGTAAGGTTCTGATTGAAGCCGGGAACGACGGCGAGCGAAATACGCGGCGACAAGATGGTTTCCTTGTTGTACGACCAGTTGGCGAATCGGACACCGTAGTTCAGCGTATAGAACGATTCGCCACGCTGCCACCGATAGGTGTCCTGGATATATCCCTCTAATCGTCTGGAAGACATCTTGTTGTTCGATGAGAGGGTGTAGATGAGGTCAAGGCGCTGACCGTTATGGGGAACAGAGTAGCCGCTGGAGTCACGCATCTCGTATTCACGGCTCTGTTCTTTAATGTCCTCCCACTTCATGGTAATGGCTGCTTCGATGTCATGTTTGCGCAGGCGTCGGTTCAGCATCAGCTTGAGACTCTGCACATTGGCTGTCAGGTAGTTGCGGGCGTGCTCCATGTAGGTTCCCACGCCGAGCTGCTCTGCACTTTGAGTGTCGTCGAGCCAGTATTGTCCCTGAATGTCGTAGGCTTCCTGCTCCTTGGTATGGAAAGCCGACCAAAGCAGCTTCACGTGGGTGGAGTCTCCGATATGGCGCGTGATGGAGGCCGTGCCGAATAGGGTGCGGAAAATGTCTTTCTCTTGTCCATCGAAGTAGACACGGAAAGACTTGACATCCTCCATTGTGCCGAAACTAGTCTCGCGGTCTTTTGGGCGGAAGTTGTAGTGATTTTCGGAGATGTTTCCCAGCAGGTCAATCGTCCAACGACGATTGGGCTCAAAGGTTATATACGTCTGATAGTCAAGAAAATTAGGCTTGTATTCTCCTGTTGTTTCGAGCGATCCGAGCAGATAGCGGTTCGTCTTGTATCTCAACCCGTGGCTCATTGAAAACTTTTTTGAGTTCATGCCGACATAGGCGCTGGCACCGAGCAGTGAGGCCATAGCGGTTGCCTCCAGTTTTTGGGGTCGTTTGTAAGTGATGTCGAGTGCCGATGACATCTTGTCACCATACTTTGCTTCGAAACCGCCAGACGAGAACCCCACGCGCTCAACCATGTCGGGATTGATGACCGAAAGGCCCTCCTGTTGTCCGCTTCGGATAAGGAGTGGTCGATATACTTCCACATTATTTATATATACGGAGTTCTCGTCGAACGAACCGCCACGCACATTGTATTGGCTTGAGAGCTCGTTGTGGGTGGAAACGCCAGCCTGTTGCTGGATGAGCTCTTCGATGGCATTGCCTGAGGCCGAGGGTACGGCCTTGATGTCTTTCAGGTCAAGCTCTTCGGTTTGTGAGGTCTGTCGGCGTCGCTCCACAACGACCACCTCTTCGAGCGTTTCCTCTGCCCGCAGCAGGATGCGCAGCGTCTGAGTACCTTGCGGCTTGTAAAGGGTTCGGGTACGCGCACGATAACCCACCATCGTGTATCTGATGACAACGGAATCGGCCGTCTGCAGTGTCATGGAGTATTCGCCCTTCAGGTTGGTCATTGTCACTTTGCCTTGGGCTACGCAAGATACGGTGGCCAATTCGAGGGCATTGCCCTCGTCGTCAGTCACCATTCCCTTGAGCGTAAATGACTGTGCCCAGATCTCGATGCAGGTGAAGAACAGTGCGACAGTCAGTATATATCGTGTCGGAAAGAATTTCATATCAAGTAAATAACGCTCAATGGCGGGATTTATTATGTCGTCAGTCACGATAAATCCATGAAAGAAGAGCATTGATCCAGCGAATGGAGCAGCGGAACCACCGGTAAGTGGAAGTTGGCTTGCCCCCAAAACGCAGGATGAACTCGCGGAAAGCATTTTTTCGGAAGGGGAGCCCGACATCCATGAAGTAGATGTGCTCACGTCCATGCCGGTGAGCATCCTTGATAGCATGCCAGATGGTAAGCACGTCAGGGTGTAGAGCAACGTAGGACTTACGTTTATAGGCTGCATACCACAGGTAGGCCTGTCCTTGACTGACGACAACCGCCGAGCAACCTATGATGTGGCTGTGATAGCGCGTCAGATAGAGTTGACCGTTACCTGATTCAGCTAGACCGCTGAAGAATTTCTGGTCGGGAATGTAGCGTTTGGGCTTCAGCCAGTTGTGTCTTCGGAGCAGGCGCATAAAGTGGTCGAAGTCCTCCTGCCCGGCAACTTCATCTGTCATGACGCCTCGAGCGTAGGCACTGTCAATGCGCTTTTGCATGTGCTGGCTGATGCGCTCCTCGGGAGTACGCGAATGGAGAGAATTGTGGATGCTCATCCATCGCACTGGGAAATAGCCGGCAGCACGGAATTCGCGATAGCCAAACATCTTCTGGCTCAGATGACTCACCTCAATATATAGTATCCATCGGCCCAGCCGAGAGGTGACTGCCTTCAGCATCAGGCCGAACAATTCGTTGTGTTGATAGTCTTCATTGGCATAGATGCCTTCACCGAGGATTTGACAATGACGATATAGGTAAGGGGGAAATAGTGACGAACGATAACGCACAAGTGCCAGCAACTGAGCCACTATCAAGCCAGTCTCATCCTCAACGGTGACCATGTAGGGGCGCAACCTGGGTGTCTGTCGGCTAAGTGCAAAGAGTTGGGGGCTGTGGAAAAAGTTCTGTTCCATCAGTCCTTCGGGCAATTGTTCCCCACTGGCATATATGCGAGTCTTCAGTTCACTCATTCGGCTACAAAAATACTAAATCTTTCTTAAATTGCGAAGAAATTGGAGGGAAATTGTTATCTTTGCCGTGAATTTAGAAGGAGATGACTATGAATGACTTCAAAACCTTGGTGAAAAGACGCCGTTCACATCGACAGTTCACCAATGAGGAGATCGAGGCTGATGACGTGAGGCTCATCCTGCGTGCTGCCCTCATGTCGCCCAGTTCAAGAGGACAGAGGGCTTGGCAGTTTGTTGTCGTCGACGACAAGATGGACCTTGAGAAGCTGAGCGACGCCAAGGATATTGGTGCGCAGTTTGTCAAAGATGCCCCTCTGGCCATCGTCGTGTTGGGCGACCCTCTGCAGAATGACTGTTGGGTGGAGGATGGAGCTATAGCTGCCATCTCGATGCAGTATCAGGCAGAGGATCTGGGATTAGGCTCCTGTTGGGTGCAGATGCTTGGCCGCGGACTTTCGGATGGTACGACTGCAGACACTGTCGTTCGTGGTGTCCTCGATATTCCCGACAATCTTTCGGTTCTCTGTATTATCGCCATTGGTCACAAGGCTGTTGATAGAGAGCCCCAAAGTGAAAATTTACTGAAATGGGAAAACGTTCACATCAATAAATTCTGACTAAGAAATGCACATCGTCTTCATAGGTTCAGGCCGTCTGGCCACTAACTTGGCGAATGGCCTCCGTCAAGCGGGTCATGTCATTTCGGATATCTACAGCCGTACAACTGAGAACGCAGAAATTCTCAGCCAACTCGTCGGAGGCATGCCAACCGACCAAATAGATGATCTGCCCCTCGAAGCCGATGCATTCATACTTGCTGTCAAGGATTCGGCTATTGCCGAACTGCTGCCTAACCTGAGAAAGGGTAGGGAAGGTCAGGCTTTCTTCCATACGTCTGGTTCAGTGCCGATATCGGTCTTCGGTCAGCATGCCTGTCATGGGGTCATCTATCCAATGCAGACTTTCTCGAAGGAACGACTGGTTGACTTTTCGCGCATCCCAATCTTCATCGAAGGAAGTAACGATCGGGCTCTGGAACTGGCGAAGGTGCTTGCTGGCTCGTTGAGTCACCACGTTGAGCAACGCACTTCCGAGGAGCGCCGACAGTTGCATCTGGCGGCAGTCTTTGCCTGTAATTTCGTCAATCACTGCTATGCGCTATCGGCACAGGTGCTGGAGAAGGCTGGCATGAACTTCGAAGTGATGTTGCCTCTGATTGAGGAAACCGCCGATAAAGTGCATTCGATGCATCCGCGTGATGCACAGACCGGACCGGCCATCCGATATGACGAACAAGTCATAGAAACTCATCTCCAAATGCTTAACCATAATCCTCTGACCCGTGAACTGTATCAGCGCATGAGTCAAAGTATTCATTCATTTGCTCAATAGTTATGATCAATTACGACCTCACTCGCATAAAAGCTATCGTCTTTGACGTCGACGGGGTGCTCAGCCGTGAGACCATTACCCTCGCTGCCGACGGACTGCCGTATCGCACTGTCAATATAAAGGACGGCTATGCTATTCAGCTGGCCATGAAACTTGGCCTGCGCATAGCCATCATGACCGGGGCCAACGTTGAGGCCATCCGGTTGCGCTATGCGGCACTCGGCGTGGAAGATATTTATATGGCCTGCTCTGTCAAAATCAAAACCTATGAGGAATTCCTGAAAAAGCATAGCTTAACTGATGCTGAAGTGATGTACATGGGCGACGATATTCCCGATCTCGAAGTGATGCGTCGCGTGGGTTGCCCCGTGTGCCCAAAGGATGCCTGTCCGGAAGTTCGCGAAGTAAGTCTCTATATAAGCAACCGGCAAGGCGGCTGTGGCTGTGGGCGTGATGTTATTGAACAGACATTGCGGGCCCAGGGCCTATGGCAGATGAATGCAACCGCCTTTGGGTGGTAGTCGAAATGTCGAATCTCAAACCGAAAAGAATGATATTATGTTGGAGAATCTGAAGCAATACAAAATCATATTGGCAAGCAACTCGCCTCGACGCAGGGAACTCTTGACAGGACTTGGCATAGACTTTGAAGTTAAAGTGCTACCCTTTATCAATGAGGAATATCCCGACGGGATGGCTGTTGTTGACATTGCCGAGTATATCGCACGCAAGAAGGCGGATGCTTATCGGCGTGTCATGTTAGCTGATAATCTGATTATCACTGCCGACACTGTTGTTATCGTTGGCAATGAGGTGTTGGGCAAGCCTCAGGATGTGTCAGATGCTCATCGCATGCTTCGCAAGCTGAGTGGAAAGACACATCAGGTAGTCACAGGCGTATGCTTGACTACATTTGAGGAACAGCGCCACTTTTCGGTATCGACGGACGTCACTTTTAAGGCGCTTACCGATGAGGAAATCGCATACTACATCGAAAAGTTCCGCCCGTTCGATAAGGCTGGTGCGTATGGCATTCAGGAGTGGATTGGCTACGTGGGTGTCACAGGCTTGAACGGTAGCTATTTCAACGTCATGGGACTGCCTGTCCAGAGGATTTATACGGAACTGACCAAGTTTTAGTCGTCCACGTAGTCGACCATGTTCTCGGCTTCTTCGTCGGGATCGTCGCCTCCCAAGTCCATCATCGTTGAATAGTTGTCCTCAGTGATTTCGTCATCGTTAGGACCGTCAATCTCGACGTCGTCCTCGTCGGGTTTGTTGTAGTTGTCCTCGATGTCGATATCGTCAGCTTCCCCCTCGTCCTCACCGTAGTTGTTGAACTTCATGCGCGGTTTTTCAGATTCAGGTTTGGCTTTGGCAAAGATGGCCTCGACCCATGTACCCTTGGGCACCTCGAGCACCTCGAATCCATCCTCGATTTTCTTTTCATACATGCCGCCTTTTTTGTGAAGCCGGTCCTTGGGCAAGGTGGTCGTTGAGATGTCAAATCCAGCTTCGATGATGTCCTTGATGGACTGTGACAATGAGTCCCAGCCGCCTCCGAAGTTGCGGTCGAGCACTTCCACAAGCTTGGCAGCCGAGATGTGACGTATGTTCTCATACGTCAGGTCGGTCACGCGCATGATTGGTCGCTTCTTGATGGCCCAAGTGATTTTCTGGTTTTCATCGATGCGCACCTGACCGACCTTGTAGCCTTGCTTTTCGTACTTCGTCTTGACGATTGGAGCGTCGGACTTTACTTCTTCAATCATGAAGGCCGAACGGATAATGTCCACATAGTGGCGCACGTTGTCCTTCACTTCGGCGTCCTTATCGGCACCATCCCACATGCGGAAGATGTCGTTCTCCTGTACATCCCAAACGCTGCTCTTAGTAAGAGTCTTCAGTGTAAGGGCTTTAGTTGCAGCGTCTTGATTCGTTTCTTTCATTTTTATCAGATGTTTTGTGGGTGCAAAGATATAAAATAATTCTTAATAAATAGCTGTTCGTTCTCATTTTTTTTGTAACTTTGTGGCGAATTATGTCACAACCTTTAGCAGAACGGTTGCGCCCTCGGACGCTCGACGACTATATCGGACAGCAACATTTGGTTGGCGAGGGGGCTGTGCTCCGACGAATGATTGACTCGGGGCGCATATCTTCGTTTATTCTTTGGGGTCCTCCTGGTGTGGGTAAGACAACGCTGGCTCAGATTATAGCTTATAAACTTGAAACCCCTTTCTTTACGCTCTCTGCTGTTACGAGTGGCGTCAAAGACGTACGCGATGTCATTGAGAAAGCTCAGAAGGGGCGTTTCTTCAATGAAGCTTCACCTATTTTATTTATTGACGAGATCCATCGGTTCTCGAAGTCTCAGCAGGATTCATTGCTTGGAGCCGTCGAGCGCGGCATAGTGACTCTCATAGGCGCCACGACGGAAAATCCTTCGTTCGAAGTCATCCGGCCGTTGCTCTCGCGTTGTCAGCTCTATGTTCTGAAGTCGCTTGAGAAGGACGATCTCCTGAAACTCCTGAATAGGGCCATCACGACGGACATTATCCTCAAGGAACGTCAGATTGAGTTGAAAGAGACTGGCGCCCTGCTGCGCTTTAGCGGAGGCGATGCCCGCAAGTTGCTGAACATCCTTGAATTGGTTGTTGAGTCAGAGTCGGATGGCAAGGCTGTCGTCATCACCGATGAGTTGGTTGAAGCCCGCCTGCAGCAGAATCCGTTAGCTTACGATAAGGACGGCGAGATGCATTACGACATCATATCGGCCTTCATCAAGTCGATTCGCGGCAGTGACCCTGATGCTGCGCTTTACTGGATGGCGCGCATGATCGAGGGAGGCGAGGATCCGCAGTTCATCGCACGCCGTTTGGTCATCTCTGCCTCAGAAGACATTGGATTGGCCAATCCCAATGCCTTACTTCTGGCGAATGCTGCCTTTGATACGGTCATGAAGATTGGCTGGCCTGAAGCCCGCATTGCTCTGGCTGAGGCTGTCGTCTATTTGGCCACGTCGCCAAAGAGCAACTCGGCTTATCTTGGCATTGATGCCGCCTTGTCGCTGGTGCGTCAGACAGGCAACCAGCCAGTGCCGTTGCCATTGCGCAACGCGCCAACCCAGCTGATGAAACAGCTGGGCTATCACGACGGCTATTTATATCCACATGATTATCCTGGACATTTCACACCTCAACAATACATGCCTGATGCGCTGGTGAACGAGCGCCTCTGGCATGGTCAACACAATCCCTCGGAAGAAAAACTGTACCAGCGTATGGTGAATTACTGGGGCAAACGTTACGAAGAATGAAAATAGTTGTATTAGACGGACATGCCGCCAATCCTGGCGACCTGCCATGGGAGTCCTTCGAGGCTCTTGGAGAACTGACCGTTTATCCGCGTACCACACCAGCGGAGGTCATCGAGAGAAGTATGGACGCTGATGCCGTTCTGACCAATAAGGTGGTCATCAGCGACGAAGTGATGAACCAGCTGCCTAAGCTGAAATATGTCGGAGTATTGGCTACTGGCTACAATGTGGTCGACGTGAAAGCTGCCCGCAAGCGTGGCATCGTTGTGACCAATATTCCTGCCTATTCCACCGACAGCGTGGCACAGCTCGTGTTTGCCCATCTGCTTAATATCTGCAACCACGTTGACCATTACGCCCGACAGAACCGTCAGGGACGTTGGACGTCGAATCCAGATTTCTGCTATTGGGACACGCCGCTGATAGAGCTGAGCGGCAAGCGATTAGGCATCGTCGGCTTGGGAAATATCGGTATGAAGGTGGCTCAGATTGCCCGTACGTTCGGGATGGGTGTCTATGCCGTCACAAGCAAGCATCATGCCGACCTGCCCGACGGCATCCTGAAGTCTACCCTCGAGGGGATGCTGGCCTCGAGCGATGTGGTGTCGCTACATTGTCCGCTAACTGCTGACACGAATCATCTCATCAACAGTGATACTATCAGCATGATGAAGCAAGGTGCTATTCTGATCAATACGGGACGCGGGCCGTTGGTCGACGAACAAGCCGTGGCTAACGCGCTGGCTGATGGCCACTTGTCGGCTTATTGCGCAGACGTTCTCTCTGTTGAACCGGCTCAACCGGAGAACCCACTGCTGTCATGTCCCAATGCTTATCTGACGCCACACATTGCATGGGCAACTTTTGAGGCTCGTACTCGTCTCGCCCTGATTGCCGAGAACAATCTCAAGGCTTTCATCGAAGGCAATCCTATCAATGTGGTGAACTAAAAGCAACAACTATATAGGACTATAAGTGATATCGTCCGCGCCCGCCAGACTTTTGTCGAACGGACGCGGACGATAGCGTATAACGTACTATTCGAAAATGACTTTGCGGCTCTGACGTGTGCCGTCAGGCAGGGTTGTCGTCATGATGTTCATGCCCTTTCGAGGGCTGGCGAGCAACGTGCCGTCGAGCGAATAGTATTGGGTAAGCACAGGGCCATAGCTGACGTGGTCGATGCCTTCGGACGACTGTTGCTTAACTTCGCCGCTGACAGTAATGCCAGACAGTCCCATCACCTTCGAATTTCCCAACTTGTAGATGTGGATGTCCAGACTGCTGGTGCCGCTGGCAGAGCCGACGGCTGTCACTTCCTTGTCGATGGTGGAATAGCCAGGTGTCGTGTTGTTGCGGTCGGGAGTCAGCCCGCTCACGATCTCATATTCGCCGTTTTCGTTTGTCCAGGCTGCATAGATCATACCGCCGTCCGTACCGATGCGCGAAGCCAGAAAAGAAATGTTGGTGGGACGAAAGAAGTAGCCGTCGGCCATGGTGAGACGAAACGAGACGGCATTGTTGGCATTAGCCGTGGCTTCGTTGTTCTGCGAGGGCTTCACCTCGGCAAAGCGTATGCCCCCGATATTGCGGCTGGCATTGTATGACACATTGGCGCCCCAGTCGACGTTGGTCTCGGTGACGTAGGGCGTGAGGGCGTCGTCGACGGTCGCGTTCTTCACGTCATTGCCGAAAGGCCACTTGATGTCGCCTGTGCAGACGGTCACTTTGCCAGGCTCGCTGCCGTCGTCGTTCACCTCAGCGTAGCGGCGGTCGCCCAGCTGATCACCACCTTCATTCTGCTTGTTCGTAATGCTGCTGACAAGCGAATTCAGATAGTATTCCACGTTCGTATAACCGTCAGACCGCACAGTGTTGCCATCGCTAGGGTCAGTGGGGTCAAGGTTGTTTAGGTCTTCCCAATTGTCGTCCATGCCGTCGCCGTCGTAGTCGACGATGTTGCCTCGTGTCTCCAGTGTTGGCCACGCGCTCCAGTCTTCGTCAGCGTCAGCGGGGCGGTTGTCCTCCTGCGAGTTGATGAAGCCGGCGCTGTTGCCCGTTCCGCGGTAGGTAGCCTTTCGGTTGCGCGTGTCGCTGACCATCAGTTCGTCGTGAGAGTCACGGAAGCGTGAGGCACCGGCATAGTCGAGCACGCGCTCATAGGCCATCTCAGCCGAATGAGTGGTCGTCAGCACGAATGCAATCGGTTCGTCAATGCGAATCGTGTCCTTGGTCACGGCGGTGTAAGTGCCGTCGCATCCGCTCGCATCGATTTGGTTGTACATGCCGTTGGCCCAGTTGTCCTGAGCCACGTCGGCATAGGTGGCGTTGACGTTGCCCTCAACATAGTATTTTCCCCAGATGTGCCAGGCGGGCGCGTAGGCAGGGTAGGTGTTGATGTATTCCGTCGTGCGGATGCCGATGCCGGCGATGCGCTTGCCCTTATAGCCGGTAGGCGAGCCGGGGCCCGGCTTGTAGTAGTTGTTGACGATGTTCACCTTCATGGCCTCGCCGCCGTAGCATCCGTTGCCCCCGAAGTTATAGATGACATTGTTGCGATAGTCCATGCGTTCGTCCATCTGAGTCGTAGGACGCGGGCCGAGGCGTGGCGTGCGCGACGTGTGGTGGGCGATAAGGTTGTGGTGGAACGAGGCTCCGCTGCCACCCCAGTTGCCGCCGTAGCCATGACTGCCTTTGGAATGGCCTGCGTCGACAAGGCTCTGCGACACGATACACCACTGCACGGTCGTGTTCTTATTGCCAAGGAATGAGCAGCATTCGTCGATGCTCCATGAGACGGAGCAGTGGTCGACGATGATGTCCTGCTGGTCCATGCCTCCGAAGGCATCCCAGCCGTCGGCACCATTCTCCTGAACATTCTTATTGCCAAGGCGGAAGCGCATATAGCGCACGATGACATTGCTGCCCGACACGCTGACGGGATAGTCAGCCAGACAGATGCCGTCGCCAGGAGCCGATTGTCCGGCCACGGTGGTATTCGAGGGAATGCCGAGCGACGACTTCAGGTGGATAGTGCCAGAGACGCCAAAGACAATGATGCGGGGGCCTGCCTGGCTAAGTGCCCAGCGGAGCGACCCCGTGCCGGAGTCGTTGAGGTTGGTGACTCGGTAGACCTTGCCGCCGCGTCCGCCGGTGACGTAGCGGCCGAAGCCCTCAGCACCGGGGAAGGCAGGCGTCAGCTCCTGAAGATCGTCGGCAATGGCCGCCGGCGTCAATGCCATGAGCAACGATCCAAGTGCCAATAATCTTTTGATTTGCATAGTCTTATTGTGACTGGTTGAATGAAGAAGTCCCCCGAGGATTTGTTGCCCCAGGGGACTTTGTCTGTTTGGTCGTCAGTTTACTTCACGATGAACTTCTTGCCGTTCTGGATGAGCAGGCCCTTCTGCTGAGCAGCCACCTTCATACCCATCAGATTGTAGACGAGTGCGGTGGTCTCATTCGAGCTGCTGACCTCGCTGATGCCATCAGCACTGGCACCCGACGTGATGAGCACGCTGCCCACATATTCGAAGGTGTCGGTATTACCG
>FLNV01000024.1_pt1 | contig 20228 bp, 20 predicted proteins | sample 1140351 | NCBI WGS metagenome assembly FLNV01 (sample SAMEA3878207, study PRJEB12797) | bioreactor metagenome | biome: Moose rumen | place: Sweden | collected 2011-10 | reverse complement strand
GTTAATGAAAATCGTAGAAGTTTATGAAAATTTTTAATGTTTTTTATATTTTAATAGGAGCATTTTGCTCCTATTTTGTTTTTCTTAGTTTTTCAGATGTTCCTTTACAAACACAGATAAATGAATCAATAAATTTCAATGATTATGCACAATATTTTAGCACAATCCCAAACGATTCAAATTTAATTCTATTATTCAATTGAAATGTTAATTGAGAATTAGATATAGATGCTAATGCGTTTTCGATTTTTGAAAAATTTAGTCAATGATGGAAAGATTTTCGAGACATGGAGACTTATACTCCATATAGTATAAACTTAAGATATTGAGTTAAAATAAACTGAATAAGTATCGTAAAATATGAGTATATCGTATTTATTATAACTTCTATATTTATACTAATCTTCAAAAAATGAAAAAAAGAGAAAAAAATCAAAACAATATTTTATCTATGATTATGATTATTCTTGTTTACATGAGTTAGAAATACAATAACTTATACTTCAATTTTAAATCAATGATTAAAATGATTTTATACAGATAAAACCTATTTTGATTTGTGAGATTATATAGCATTTACAGATAAAGTCAGAGCAGAATTAGACTTAGATAATTATTCAAAAGATGATTGTAAAATTTATATAGATAGTTTTCAAGATCGGCCATTTGTATGACATCGAGAAAGCTTTTATTTAAAACCATGTGAACGTGTACTCACATGAGATCTAGCTGATTACAAAATTTATTACAAGACCGAAATTCCACAAGAAGATTTAAATAAAAAAATATTAATTAATTCAAATAATAATTATCTTTTAGAAAATAATTCAAAATAAATGTTTGAAACATCTTTTTTGTTATTCCTAAAGCATCTATTCATAAATATTTTTATTCCATTTATCCCATGATTGATATTTTTATGGATATTTTATGGGAGCAAGATTAAATGAATATTATTATATCTCTTATCTCGATTTATATGAGTATGATTAGTTGCTTTTTCTCTATTGAATATCCAATTTATTCATTTTTGAGTATGAATAGTAGAATATCTTATAATTTTGTGAATATTAATAATCATTTTTCTTTTGAAAATATTTTTAAAAAAACAAAATATAAAAGACTATATTAATACATTAAAACTAAAAAATATTTTTCCAGAATTAAAAGCATCTTACGAAAATTTATCACTAACAGAAAAAGTATTTACATTGATATTATCAGCTTTTTCTATTTACTTCATTTGTATGAGTGGAATATTTAATTTTAATCTACCAACATATGCAGATGATAGTTTTTGAAATCGAGACAAACCAGCATACAATATATATACAGATTGATGAATAAAATTATTTTGAGATGAAAATGAGATTTTATGAAGATGAAGATTATGATATCCAATTCATATTCCAGCATATAAAGCGTTAATTTCCCATTTTGCATGATGAGTAAATGATATTTATTTTAATACATGGCAACGATTGGTATTTTTATTCGGATTAATATTTATATTCTCAATTACGTTTGATAACACTAAAAATATATTCAAATCTATCTTACCGATTTGATTGATATGTTGTTTGCCATTGGTATTTTTCCATTCTTTTGAGTGATATATGGATTTACCATCAATTATTTACTGTATAATATGTGTTCGATTGTTTTATAAATACTTAGAAGATAAAGATTTTGATTATTTATCTTTATGACTACTATCCTGATTTATTATATCGTATATTAAAAATGATGGTTTTGTGGTTTATTTACCAGGATTGTTATTCGGTTTATTTGTTGTATTATGCTTTAAAAAGGAATTATGACAAACAATTAAAGGATTATTTAAAGACAAAAATAATTTACGAAAAACTATTTGATATTTTATTTATTTCTTTATTCCATTTCTTTTAGTAAAAGCTATTCATTGACTTGGTTTTAACCAAGCGGTTTGAGAAATATCATGAATCTGACTATCCAGCAATATTCACCGAGAAATATTCTCTCAATTTCCACATATTTTCTTTAAAATGGATAATTTTAATGTAATTCTAATTGTTTTACTATTTATCTTCATCTTCCTTATATCCAAAAAAAGACGAAAAGAAAATAAATCATTGTTTTTATACACATGAATAGCGGTGTTTTTGATACTGATTGTTGTGTTCCTTTTTACAGAAGCTTATACATTTGTGATGAATCAGACAACTATAAACAGAGTATTTACTACATCTTTTATATTAATACTATGATTTTCATGACTTTTACTAAATGATGAGGAATAGAATGATAAAATTAATAAAAAAGCTTTATTCATACGAATTTATAAGATATTCAATTTGATGATGACTTGCTGCTTTGTTAGATCTTTTTATCTTATGGCTATGTACAGATGTCCTTTGAATTTATTATTTAATATCAGCAATTATAGCATTTATTATAAGTTTTACATTTTGATATTTTTTTCAAAAATATATTACATTTAGAAATACATCAAAGCAACATTTGAAACAATGATGATTATTCTTAGCATTTCAATTAATTTGACAATGAATTTATATGTTAGTGTTGCGACTTTGAGTAGATATACGATGATTTTATTATATGTTAGTAGCAATCGTGTGAAAAGGAATAGCATTTATACGGAATTATTTATCTAACCACTTTTTTAATTTTAAAAAATAATCATGAAAAAACTGTCAATTATCATTCCAGTTTATAATGAGGAAAAAACAATTCTTTTTGTATTAGATAAAATAGAAAAAGTATTTTTAATTAACAAAATAGAAAAAGAAATTATTTTGGTTAATGATGCCTCAAAAGATAATAGTAAATGAGTGATTGAAAGATATATAAAAGAACATAAAAACATGAATATTCAATTTTATGAACACAAAGAAAATCAATGAAAAGGTGCGGCTTTACATACTTGAATAAAAAATGCAAAATGAGAATATATAATTATTCAGGATGCAGATCTTGAGTATGATCCTCAAGAATATAATCTTTTATTAAAACCCATGGAAGATTGATTTGCTGATGTCGTTTATTGATCACGTTTTATGTGATGAAATCCACACAGAATACTGTTTTTTTGGCATAGTAGATGAAATAAGTTTTTAACATTTTTTAGTAATATGTTTTCTAACCTAAATTTGACTGATATGGAAACGTGTTATAAATTATTTAGAGCGGATATTATAAAGAATATTCCACTTAAAGAAAATAGGTTTTGATTCGAGCCTGAGGTTACACAAAAATTATCACGTAATAAATCTATTAGAATTTATGAGGTATGAATATCGTATTATTGAAGAACTTATGAAGAATGAAAAAAAATATGATGGAGAGATGGTTTTAGAGCAATATATTGTATATTAAAATACTGATTATTTAAAGCAAAATAATTTATATTAAAACTTTTTAATTATGAAAAAGATTTTAGTAACTTGATGAGCATGATTTATATGATCACATCTATGTAAAAAATTACTTGATGAATGAAATGAAGTAATTTGTTTGGATAACTTGTTCACTTGAAATAAAAAGAATATAGAAAGTTTAATTTCTAATCCTGCTTTTACTTTTGTCCTTCATGATGTAACTCAACCTTTTTGGGCACAAGTAGATGAGATATATAATTTAGCCTGTCCTGCATCTCCTATTCATTATCAAAAAAATCCTGTAGAAACAATTAAAACATCATTACTCTGAGCTATTAATATGTTGGAGTTAGCACTTAAAGTAAAAGCTAGAATCCTTCAAACATCAACTTCTGAAGTATATTGAGATCCATCAGTTCATCCACAACCTGAAACTTATCGATGAAATGTTAATATTAATGGTGTTAGATCTTGTTATGATGAGTGAAAAAGAGCTGCTGAAACATTATTTATGGATTATCATAGACAATACTGAGTAGATATTAGAATAATAAGAATATTCAATACTTACTGACCTAATATGCATCCTCATGATTGAAGAGTTGTAAGTAATTTTATTATGCAAGCATTAAGAAATGAGGATATTACTATTTATTGAGATTGAAGTCAAACAAGATCATTTCAGTATGTAGATGACTTAATTAGAGGAATGACATTGATGATGAATAATGATAAACGATTCATTTGACCAGTAAATATTTGAACAGAATATGAATTTACGATAAAAGAGTTAGCGGAAAAAATTATCAGTTTGATACCATGATGTACAAGCAAGATAATATATGAAGATTTGCCAAGTGATGATCCAAAACAAAGAAGAGCTGATAATAAACTAGCTAAAGAAATGTTATGATGGGAACCAACAATTCCTTTGGAAGATTGATTGGCATCAACCATTGAATATTTCAAAGTTTATTTATAATTTTTTATAAGTCAATTTATATAATTTGTGTTCAAAAAATATTTAAACTTAATATAAATACTATCTTGCAAACGATGAATAAAACAATATAATAGAATTATAAATATTGTTTTAGTTTTTTGTTCAAAACAATGTTTCAATTCTGTACCATGTACAGATTTGCCAGCTTTGAAACAAGTAATTATTGACGGAATAAAATATGAATGATTCGCACATATAAATGTTCAATCAGTTTGTCCAAGTTTTAAAAAATGGTAAAAAATAATATCATGAAATCTTATGATGATTTTCGAGCAGAATTAAAATCAGCATATCCGATTACTCATTGAGAACTTAAACTTCCAATAGCAGTAAATTTGGAAAATTTTGATATTGATTTTGATAAGTTAATAAAAAACTTAGACAATATCATGCAACAACTGTTTGCGAAAAAAGATCAAGCTAAAAAGATTTCAAAGACAGCATTTGCTTCGTGATTCACCGACCTTTTTACATGAGAGTTTACGTGAATTGTACGCTTTGACACAATGTTTAATCAAAATTGAGAATTAAAATTGGTTGAAGTAAATACAAAATGGCCAGATTGATTATTGATGCATGATAACACATATTCAGCATTATTAGATAGAGAAAATAATAGAAATTTAGATTTATTTGTGGAATTGTTTGATAAAGAGGAATATATATTTATTATGTACGAAAATGCTTGATTTATTGACTCACATTTTCTGGAATATGAAAAAATAAAATCGAGATGATACAAAGTCTGAATTTGAACATTTGATGATATTATTTTCAAGGATTGATTTGCATATTATCAAGAAAATAAAATCGATGTATTACGTTTTTCTGTGAGTCCATGAAGATTAACTGAAAATCAAATCACATTGCTGAAAACAGCTAAATTAAAATACATCAACACTCCAGATTTAGCATCAATGTGAGATAAATCATTATTACAATGAGTCGAAAATGAGATGATTATGAAAACATTTGTACTTGATGAAAGTATAAAAGATGAGGTAATCCAAAATAAGAATAATTATGTGATTAAACCAACAAATAAGGACGAATGAAATTGAGTTTATATTTGAATTGATTTATCACAATCAGAACGAGAAAGTCTGATTAACAAAAATATTTGAAAACAATATTTAGCACAAGAATACATTAAAGTTTCACCAAAAACTACACAAATATATTTAGATTGAGAAATTAAAAAATCAGAAGTTTACTATGATTGTTGCCCACATATTTTTTATAAAAACTGAAAGATGATTTGATGTGGACAAATTTTAGTTAGATATTCAAGAAATAAAATTGTAAATGTACTGAAATGATGAGGTATATGATATATGAAACAAGATTAAATTTTTATATAAATATTATTCAAAACAATGTTTCAAATTTCCTATTCAAAATGATTGAGATGAGAAGTGAATATTTGAGCAAGTAAAAATGCATCATTGCCAATTGTGGCAGCAAATTTTTTGCTTGATGAACCTGTTAATCTGACAAATAAACCAGATATTTTAGATTTGCAAGTTTTGGAAGAAATCTTTGAAGAAGCAAAAGAGAAATCAAAGGATTTTTTTGATTTAACAATGGAAAAGGCGACAAAAATTAGGACTTCAATTTTACTTATCCCATACTGATTATGTAAATATTGAAAAGTAAAATTTGTATGAAGTGGAGGATGTAATATCTGAAAAAGACCACTCGATACATTCGATGATTGACTTGTAAAAGCTTGAATCAAAATAACAAACGAAGATTACAAGACATATGAAATTGTATGAAAGCCAAAGAAAAATATTATGATGCAAGAGTTCTCAGTGACTGCTATTGAAGCTCTTTTGACATATCTTACTTTTGCAAATAATTTTGACTACGAGATAAATATCTATCAAGTAGCAATCGAACCGCATGTCAGAAATTTAATAAAATTTTTGAATAATATTTGAGCGGATATAACTTTGAATACTGACCATACAATAGTAGTCAGACCATCAAAAATACAAATAAAAGAAAAAAATTTTACAATTATTTCGGACTATGTCGCTGCAGGTACATATTTTGCCATTTGAGCATGAGCTGACGATAGTGAAATTACTATCAAAAATGTAAATGTTGATGATCTATCGTCCATGTACAGCATTGCCGAGAGAATTTGAATTGATTTCAAAATATTAGATAAACACACAATCAAAGTCAATTCATTCAATAAAAAAAATTATAAATGAATTAAATTAGAAACTAGGATATTCCCATGATTTCCAACAGATTTACAATCAATATTCGGAACATTACTAACACAAGCGAACTGAATTTCAAAAATATTCGAAACATTATTTGAATGAAGATTTGGATATTTGAACGAACTTGAAAATCTTTGAGCAAAATTGGAAATTTTAAATCCACATCAAGCACTCATTATTTGACCGACAAAATTAAGATGAAATTACGTTTCTTCTACAGATTTAAGATGAGGATGAGCGATGGTATTGGCTTGAATTATGGCTCAATGAACTACAAATATTATGAATGAAAAAATAATTTTGAGATGATACGAAAATATAGTTCAAAATCTTCAAAATATCTGAGTAAATATCAAACAGATAGATAATTAGAAATCACCCCAAACCCCTCCTTGAAAAGGAGGGGCTTCTTGTTTCTATGTAATATTCCCTCTCTTTATCGCCGTGCCCGGCTCTAGCAGGGAAGATGGGGCAGGGGGTGATTTATATAAAATAATACTATGACACGAATAACTGAAAATATATGAAATAATCAATTCTGCTTCAATCAAGTAAAAAATCCAAAAGTTTGGATAGCAGACATGATTGAATGAACCGCACAAGATCTTGAAATCTGAGAGAATACAGTTTTTCGTGAAATGAGAAATTGAAAAGTAGTAGAATATAGATGATTAAAAAATTTTATCCATATAAAAAGCAATAATCAATCAATATATATTTTTGATAACCACAATCATGCTCTGAAATATCGAATTGAAGAATACAAAAATTGAAATATTCCATTTTGATTCAATTTAATTCATATCGATCAGCACACAGATATGAATCAAAGTGAATTTGAACTTGATTTAGAAAATCCAAATCTTGATGTTTACAATGTCTGAAATTTCATTCAACCTGCAATTAGATCGTGACTTATTAATCAAGTCGAGCAAATTAATACAGAATACAAATTACTAAACTTCCAAACAAACGAAAAAGATTTAATTCTCGATATTGATTTAGATTTTCGAGCACCAGAAATGAGTATAGAAAAATATTCTGAAACCATCGAAAAGACAAAGAATTTAATTTCAAAAAGCAGAGTAGTAACTATAGCAACCTCACCATATTTTCTAGATCAGAATCTAGCAATAAAAATTTGTAAAGATTTATTGTAAAAAAGTCCTCAAAAATTTGACAAAATTAATTTTTTATATATAATGTATATATGAAAAATTTTTTACATTTTAACTAACAAAAAATGACAACAATTAACACACCTACGGGTTGAGATGAAAAATTAGAGTCTCGATTAAAATGATTATCAATTGGAGAAAAAGAAAAAATTCTAAAAATTTTGAATAAAGATAAACAAGATAATGAAGACAATGATGAAAAAATTTTAGATCCAGAACTTAATATAAAAGAAGACGATTACTGGGATGTAAAAGTAAATAAAATTATTAAAAAATTATGACAAAATGATGAGTCTTTTTGGAAAATATATGACATATTGAAAAATAATGATAAATTTTCTCCCCACAAATTATGACTGGATTTTGGTTCAAAAACGCTATCATTAGATACAGCTAAAAAACTAATCAAAAACATTAATGAAAAAAAATGTAGTGAGGAACGATTAGTTTTTATACTATATAACAGTAAATGTTTTGAAAATGTCGACGATAATGAAATTATTGACTTCTTTGTAGCACATGCAGATGAGAACAAAATACGAATAAGTAGTTTAGTACAAAATTTAACTAGTGTTGAAAAACAAAAATATCTTTTTGATGAACTTTTAAAAATTTGAGATTGGAGAAGTGCTTTAGGATCGTGTATGTGGGCCGGTTGAATAAAAGGTCGAAAATGAATAGATTTGTGAGAATGAATAGATCCATATTATTATTTATTTGAAAGCATAGTTGCAAAATGAGATACTAAAGTAATTCTTGATATTTGAAAATTTTTTATAAGTTGAGGATATAAGACACCTCAACATGTTTACAAACTAATGGAAACTCTTAAAAAATACTGAAAAACAGATGAAATAGAAGTATTAACTAAATACAAAGAGGAGTTAAGAAATAAAAACACTGAAAAAGACCAGTAACAACAAAGTTCACTGGCTTTTTTATTATAAAATTTATTGGCATCAGCCATCAGCTATTAGCTATCAGCTATTAGCCATCAGCCATTAGCTAAACTAAATATCCATATTCTTTACAGACTTTGCATGAGTAAGGATGAAATGTTTCCTTGAAAGTACATCTTCACCCATCAAAATTCTAAACAACCTATCTGCTTCTTCAGCATCCTCAATGCTTACTTGGTTCAATCTTCTATTGTTTGGATCCATTGTCGTTGTCCAAAGTTGCTCGGCATTCATTTCTCATAGACCTTTATATCTTTGTACCTCAGTTTTTTCTGGATCAAATCAGTGATCTGCTGGAGTCTCTTCTTCTCTATAGATGTATTTTTCAGTTTTTCATTGTGAGAATTTATATATTGGAGGACAAGCAGCAAATAAATGTCCATTTTCAATCAAAGGTCTCATAAATCTAAAGAAGAATGTGAATAATAATGTCCTAATATGTGCTCAGTCAACATCGGCATCGGTCATTATTATGATTCTTTGATATCTCAAATTGTGTTCATCATAGCTCTCTTTTATTCAAGCTCAAATAGCAGTGATCAAGCTTTTTATTTCTTGGTTTGTCATAATCCTTTGCATTGCGGCTTGCTCTGTATTCAGAATTTTTCATCTCAATGGCAAGATAGCTTGATACATACTATCACGACCAGATTTAGCACTTCAACCAGCAGAATCTCCCTCGACTATAAACAATTCTGTTCACTCCATTCACTTTTTTCCACAATCAGCTAATTTTCATGGTAAAACTCAACCAGCAATTACATTTTTTCTCAAAATAGTCTCTTTTGCAAGTTTTGCGGCTAATCTTGCTCTTGCAGCCAAATTAATTTTATCAAATATCTTATCAAAAGCCGATTCATCTTTTTTAAACTCTTCTATCAAATAATCATAAACAACTTTTTCAACTTCTCATCTCACATAAGCATTTCAAAGTCTTCACTTTGTCTGTCATTCAAATTGTGGCTCAGGGATTTTTACATTTACAATCGCATATAATCCATCAGTCACATCACTGTTTTGGAATTCTCATATTTTCTTGTCGATTTTATCTTTTTCTTTTCAAATCTCATTCATAGCATTCAAAAGAGCAGATTTGAATCACAAAACATGAGTTCATCAATCTCTCGTTGGGATATTATTTACAAAAGAGAGCGTGTTATCATTACTAGAGTTTGTAAATTGGAAAGCAATTTCTACAAGACAATCATTTCATTCGACATTCATATATTGAGGTGTCGAAAGTCTTTGTTGATTTCAAACCAAATTATTTAACCATGTTTTCAGTCATCATTCATAGAAGAATCTATTTTTTGTTCATTCTTTTTCATCAATAAATGTGAAAGCTACACCAGGAGTCAAATAAGCACATTGCTTATTCCTTGCAATTTCCGTACTTCCAGAGAATTCTATAGTATCGAAAATTGTCTTGTCTGGCAAGAATGAAACGATAGTTCAAGTCCTATCTGTATCTCAAATTATTTCCAATTCAGTTTGTGGAATTCATTTTTCATATCTTTGTCTGTAAATATGACCATTTTTGTGTACAGTAACTTCCAACCATTCAGACAAAGCATTTACTACTGATGCTCAAACTCAGTGCAATCATCATGAAACTTTATACACTGATTTATCAAATTTTCATCCAGCATGTAATACAGTATAAACCGTTTCAACAGCAGATTTACCAGTTTTTGGATGTTTGTCCACTGGAATTCATCTTCAGTCATCGTAAACTGTCACAGAATTGTCTTTGTGCAAAATTGTAGTAATATGATGACAAAATCCTGCCAAAGCCTCATCTACAGAATTATCCACAATTTCTTGTATCATGTGGTGTAATCATTTGATATCCGTTGATCAGATATACATTCAAGGTCTTTGTCTTACAGGTTCCAATCATTCCAATACTCTAATATTGGATGCATCATAATTTGTGTTGTCAGTCATTTAATCTTTATAATAACTAAATTAATCATGTCATTCTGAGGAGCTTTGCGACGAAGAATCTTGTCCTCCTTTATCGATATGAGGCCCACTTTAGCAGGAGTGGATTTTTTTAAGATTCTTCACTTCGTTCAGAATGGCACATATCTATATTTTGTCCCCCTTTATTGAAAGGGGGTGGCCGTAAGGCCAGGGGATTTTTTAGAGTATATTTAGTTTAAAAATCCTCAGTCTTCGCTACGCTCAGCCAGCTCCTTTAAAAAGGAGCACAACTATTAATAATCATCATCTTCTGCTTCAGAAAGATACTCTTGATAAGCGTAATCTACATTTTCATCATCGTCATCATCATAATCACGAGATTCTACCTTTTTTACTCTTTTTCATTTATTTCTTTTTCACATTTTTTCCAATTCTTCAATTTTAGCTACATCATCCTCAATTCAAAGCATCTTTTGCAATCATTCATGATCTTTCAATTTTTGGATAACTTTTTGCTCAATTTGTCTAACTCTTTCACGAGTTACATCAAATTCTTCTCAAACTTGCTCCAAAGTATATTTTGGTCAATCAATTCCATATCTCATTTTGATAATTTTAGCTTCTCTATCATCCAGCATTCATAATATCATTTCCAAATTTTGTCTCAGTTTATTTTTTTCTGCAAATTGATCTGGTCTAAGAGTATTTGAGTCTTCAAGCAAATCAGCTAAAGTATCTCTTCATTCATCTCAAACTTCTCTATCCAAAGATACATTTCCAAAAATTACTTCTTCAAGCTTTTTTATCTTTTTGATTGGAAAATTCAATTCTTTTCATATTTCCTTACTTGTTGGCTCTCTACCAAATTTCTGAAATAACAATTGATATGTCTTATTATAACTATTGATTTCATCAATCAAATGCACAGGAATTCTAACATTTTTCGTCATATCAGCTATTGCTTTTGTGATAGATTGTTTAATCCACCAAGTAGCATAAGTTGAAAACTTAAATTCTTTATCAGGATCAAATTTTTCAATAGCTTTTATCAATCAAATATTTCATTCCTGAATTAAATCAGAAAAACTCAACCTACTTCCAAAGAATCTCTTTGCAATACTAATTACCAACCTCAAATTTGATTCAATTAACTGTTTCTTTGCTTCTTCATCTCATTTTTTTATTTTTCTTGCAATTTCTCTTTCCTCTTCTCAACTCAAAAGTGGGATTTTTGAAATATCATTGAAATACAATTTTATATAATCTTTGAACTGTTTGTCATTTGTTTTGTACGTATTGTCATACAATTCAATTTTTCATAATTTCGTCTCTTTTACCAATTCTTTTGACTCTATTTCCAATACTTCTTCAATAGTAAGGATTTTTATACTCAACTTATCAGCTAAATCATAGAATTTCTCCAACAATTTAGCACTTTGATCCATATCATCGATTTCAGAGATTATATCTTCTTCACTTACACTTCATGTCTGAAATCATTTATTTAACAATAATTGTAATGGTTTTGTTAATTCTGAAATATCATCTTGAAACTTTTCTCGTAATTGTTGCTTAATTTTTGTAGCCATGTATTGTAATAAAATATAAAAAACAACAAATTTTAAAACAATAAAAAAACCACTTCGATATTTCAAGTATATATGAAAATTAACAGAAATATCAAGGTAAATTTATTTTATAAAATTGTATTGAAATTCAAAAAATTTTTGATATAAGAGCACCCCACAATAGTGGGAAATAAACAAAATGTTAAACAAAAAAATTTTAAAGCTATGTTAAAGTATTTTAAAGCTTTTGCAATGTTAGCAATCATTGCACTTGGTGTTTTGACAGTATCATGTCAAAAAGAAGATTTGACCTCAACCGGAAAAGTGGAAACTTTCACTTTGAACGGTACTGCTGATTCTACGATTAACGATCCAACTGTTTTGCAAAGTAGGAATTGGAATTTTCGGAGTTACAGTTCAACTGTAAGTCAAAATTACAATTTGTATAGTGCAATACAACTTTCTGAAAAAAAATACAGATTTGTTGTTATAAGCAATTCTTCAAACTCAAACGAAGAATTATATGTAAAAACATACTGTCATACTGATGGTCTAGATAATTACAAAAAACTACAAAGAATAAACCCATATTCAACTCCAAAAATGTATATGGTAGATTCAATATTTGACCGCAGTGCACTGTATTCCTACAAATACTTTGTAAGAGAAGACCCAAGCACAAATAATCTAAGACCACTTAGTACAGGAACGAGTCCTACTTTTACTACGCTAGTTGTCCCTGATACAACAGATGACTATGATGCAAATGTCATTGTTTCAAATTATCAAAGTGGTCCAAGTGATCAATGGTATTTTTATCCATACAACTGCACAAGTTGGGCTGCATTGAAAGTAAACCAAATGTGGGGTACATCAACAACATTTAATAATCGTATGTTCGGGAATGGTTACCATCTCCATGACGCATTAAATTGGAAACAAGTATTTGTTAGTAAGGGATATTCCGTTACCACAACTCCGCAAAAAGGTGATATTATTTGGTTTCCAGCAGACGTAACCTATAACAACATTACATACAGCGGAAATAACGGCCATGTAGGATTTGTACATTCGGTAGAAAATGGTGTAATTGAATATTCAAACTACGATGGTTCAACAGGTTCCTATAGGTTGAGTCAATTATCGACATCAATAATTTCAAATGTACAAGCTGAATTCATCCATGTACAATACAAACATTAAGACAAAAAAATCCTCCAATAATTGGAGGATTTTTACAATTTAATTTCACATGTCTGAAGTTGAAATTTTCACAATATTATTTTTTCATTCTTATAAAAAACTCTTTCATCTAATTCATTTCGGTTTATGTTGTCAAAACTTGTAAAAGAATCCATAAGTTCTCAATTTAATCACCTTTTTACTATAATTTTATCTCAAATAATCCTATTTATTTTTCGACTAGTTTGTTTAATAGTTGCAACTCAATTATAATTTAAATCTAAAAACTCATTTGTTCATAAATTATAAATATTATTATCAAAAACAAAAACATTTTCCCAACTTGAATTTTCTCAAACCATTCAATAAAAATAAAAATGTCATTCTGATTCTCACCAAGGAATTGAAACAAATTGCTTGCAAACAGAATCATCAAAACAATCATAAAGTGACTGTATATAATGGAAATTGTCAGTGTTTAACTTTATACTTCTAATATATTTTTTATCTACAACATTCCATTTCTGTAAAAATTCAAACAATCATGGATATCAGGCATCGGAAGCATTATAATAAATATATCAGCCACTTCATATGCAAAAAGGTTGCTCTCATTTTCCTCTTGTGAAATTTACTCATAATCAATTTTTATATAAAATTCACATATCATCACTTCATCATCAACCGTATGGAGAATAAAATGTATAAGCATCTTCATATTCACAATTTTCCACAACATCATCAACATTAATAACATCAAGTTCATCAAATGGAATTAGGTCAACTTCTTCACATAACGGAATATCGTCTTTTTTGTCATTGAAAGTCTGAGAATCTCAAGAAATTTCATTAATTTCAACATTTCAAGTTAATTTATATTCATTATTATTTTTATTAGTAATATTACATCAAACGACAATAAACAAAGATAAAAGTAAAATACTCACAAATATTTTTTTCATTAGAATGTATTAAAAATAAAAGAATTAAAAAAAAGAAAGGTATATATACAAGTAAAAATATACTATCAAGCTCTCAAAAAATCTATTAAATTCAAGATTTTTCTTTTGCCTTATCATCTAAATTATATGAGTATATTGTCTGACTTGGGAATGCAAATTCAATTCATTTTTTTTCAAATTCTTCAAATAATCATAAATTAATTTTTTCATTTATTTCAAGCATTCTTTTGTAATCTGGAGAAAGACATTTGTAACTAATCAAAAAATCCAAACTATAATCATTCATTTTCTTGAAATAACATCGTTCAAATTCGGTATCTTCAACATTTGTAATTACATTTTTTACTATTTCTGGGATTTCTTTTAGATATTTTATACTAGTAGAATAAGTCACTCAAACTGTAACCCTCTGTCATCTATATTTTGATTTTCAATAATTCACAATACTATGAGTCAATGCCATATTGTTTGGAATTATTACATCCTGTCAAAACACATTGGTCAAAGTAGTACATTTCAATGAAATATTTTTCACAGTTCATGAAATATCTCCAATTTCTATAAAATCTCAAATAACATATACTTTTGAAAATAATATCGAAAATGAAGCAAAAAGATCCGCCAAAATATTTTGCAGAGCAAAAGCAACAGCTATAGAAGCAACTCACAAACTAGCAACCAATGGAGTTAAATTCACTCAAATATTGCTCAAAAACAGTAGAATTCAAAGTGCCCAAACGACAATATTTACTATCAATTCAGCTGCTTTTTTTCATGCTGGATTTCCATGCAATGCTTTTCAAAATACATATGACGAAATTTTTACAATAATTCTTGCCACTCAAAAAATCACAATTAACAAAAATATTGCATTAATCACGTTTACTGCATTCAATGGTAATACAAGTATTTTTGAGACAATAAACAAATCAACGAAAAGCCAAAATACAGAAGGCAATTTTGCTATAGCTCACAAAGTAGATTCATATTTCTTTCACTCAGCATTTTCTAATCTCTTTTTCAATCTTTTTACAAAAAATCTCGCAACAACAAGTAATACAATAAATACAACTACAGCAAAAAATATTCTTCGCAAAGTGTTTTCAAATATTACTATATTTCAGAAATTATAGATTTTGCCTAATATTGATGAAAAACTCATTATTTCAATTCGATTTTAAGACAATAAAAAAACCACTTTCATATTTCAAGTATATACTAAAAACCATAAAAAATTCAAGGTAAAATAATTTTTTAGAAAATTGTATTGAATTTCAAAAAATTTTGGTATAGGGATTATCCCAACAATGAGGAATAAACAAAATGTTCAACAAAAAATTTTAAAAGTTATGTTAAAGTATTTCAAAGCTGTTGCAATGTTAGTAATCATTGCACTTGGTGTTTTGACAGTATCATGTCAAAAAGAAGATTTGACCTCAACCGAAGAAGTGGAAACTTCCACATTGAACGGTATCGCTGATTCTACTAATTTAGTTGTGCCAATAGAAGCACAAAACTTAAGAGGATGGTGGACTGAGTTGGATTATAATTCAGTAATATGTGCACCATATTTAACAGCAGATCCTGTAAAACTCTCAGATAATTTTTTTAGATTTGCTGTGTCTAGTAACTCCACATACACAACAGAGGAAATGTATGTAAAATTCTACTGTCACACGGATGGCGACACTTCATACGTGAAGATGCAATGTTTAAACCCCTATTCTTCTATAAGGGCTTACAAATTAGACAAGATCTTCTCAAACAGTGCAAATTACTCATACCAGTATTTCGTAAGGCAAATACCAACTGTAAATGTACTTAGAAGAATAACACCAACCAATGGCTCATTCGCTACATTAGTTGTGCCGGGCCAAGGGGACAACTATCATGATGTCGCAGAACATATATATGCAGGTAGCGGTATGTACATGGATCAATGGAATTTTTATTACGAAGAATGTGTTAGCTGGGTAGCATGTAAAGTCAATGAAATGTGGGGGACATACAACACTTTTCACAACAAAATGTTTGGAGCAAATAACCCATTAAGCAATGCTAGCACTTGGAAGAACAAATTCATCCAACAAGGTTATTCGGTTGATCAAAACCCACAAGCAGGAGATATTATGTGGTATCCAACTAGTACAAGCATGCCGAATGGCCATGTAGCATTTGTTCATGGTGTCAGCAATGGTACAATATATTATTCATATTACAACGATTTCGGAGACCATCAGTACCATTATTCAAGTATTTCTACTAACAATATTGGTAATAAATACTTTATTCATGTTCAGCAAAAACTATAATTAACAAAAAAATCTCCTTATTTTTGAAGGAGATTTTTATAATTTAATTTCACACGTTTCAATTTTAAATGTTCAAACATTTGTTTGATAATCTATTCAAAACAGTAATTCAGGATTGCCTTTATATGGCTCATTTAATTGTCATTGAATAAATTTTTTTACAATTATTTTGTTATCTGAAAAATCAACAATATGCCATATTCATTCTTTTAATAAATCAAGAGAATATTCCGTACAAAATCTTTCATCATAATCTTCACATATATACGAATATCAACCCATATAATAAATTTTATCATCTAATAAAAGATATTGTTGACCAGAGGTTAAATCCTTCCTAGTTCAATGTACAAAATAATGGTTTTTACTTTCTCACCATTCTGGTCATTCAAATTGTTTACATAACTCATCACAATGATAAAATAATGGATAATTTATATAATGATTATTATATACAGTTTCAAATATTCATTTTTCATTTATATCCCACTTTTCTAAAAATTTCAGAAAATCATTATACTTTTCTCATGGTGCATAAGCCATTTCTCCCCATGGCAAAACACATTTTTTATCTTCATATACATCGTCGTAATTTAAAAGTCAATCACTAAGTACCAAAAATCATTGCTTTGTTGCAAATAATGTATTAAAATAAATTCAAAATCATGAAGCATCTACGTACCAAAGTTTTCATTCTTCATATTCACAATTTTCTACAACATCATCAATATTAATAATCTCAAGTTCATCAAATGGGATTAAATCAACTTCTTCACATAATGGAATATCGTCTTTTTTGTCATTGAAAGTCTGAGAATTTCAAGTAGTTTCAACATTTTCAACATTTCAAGTTAAATTCATATATTCATTACTATTAAAATTGCATCAAAAAAGAAGAGAGACAGAAAAAAGCAAGATACTCACAAATATTTTTTTCATAATTACTTGTTAAAAATAAATATACCGACATGCTACAAAAATGTATATTTTTTTCAATTGATTTTTTTTAGTATTAAAATATAAGAACAAAATAATTATCAATTAATCAAACAAAATGTTTCATTACATCAATTGAAAACTTCACAGATATCAAAACAAGATTTTCATCCAAAATGAACTTTTTTGAGTAGAAATTCAATATTCTGGAAATAAAAATGAATGAGAATTCTTTTTGTACCCATACTATGATGAAAACAAAAGGACTACAGTATATTTTGCTTTTGATACTATAGAACAAAAAATATCATTTGAAGAGATCTTGAAGGTAAATTGAGTATGACCAAAGACAGCATTTCAAATTGCAGCAATGCCGAGAGAGGAGTTGAAAGAAGCAATTAAAACTCTCGATACAAAATTCTTTCAATCGATTCCATGAATCTGACCAAAATCAGCAAAAAAAATATTGATTGAATTGAAATGAACATTTGATTTATCCGATGTCGCGAAGATGGATGTGGATCAAAAACTTTACAAAGCCATCGTCTCTTCAATGAAATGACTTGGTTATGAAGCCACATCAGTGAAAAAAGTTTTGCAAGAATATGATTGAAAAATTACAAACGAAAATATGACTGATGTAATCAAACGAGTCATATCAAAATTATAATTTAGAATTTTAAACACGATATGTTAGTATTTATAGATGAAGCATGAGATTCAAGATTCAAATTCGACAAAAATTCAAGTAAATATTTCACTATTTGAATGATGATTTTTGAAAATGATGAAGATGCTGAATATTACAATAAAAGAACAGATTTGATAAAAAATGAATTAAAATTACCAAAAACATACAAGTTTCACTATAAAAACGATATGTACAAATTCGACCAAAAGAAGAATCCACATCTATCTCCTAAGAGAATGCAGTCGCTAAACGACACGTTTCGATGTGGATTAATTTCATAAAATGATTATGATCAAAAAAAAATAAAAATGCAAATAATTTTTAGAATAATTATAAAAGATTAATGAATATAAGAAATTTTTGTATTATAGCACATATAGACCACTGAAAATCTACCTTAGCAGATAGGATGCTTGAGATTACTGGTACCATCAGGAAATCAGACAAAAATCAGGTATTAGACCGTATGGACTTGGAACAAGAAAGAGGAATTACAATCAAACTAACGCCAGTAAGAATGCACCGAAAATGATATGAATTGAATATGATTGATACCCCAGGTCATGTAGATTTTCAGTACGAAGTTTCACGCTCTCTTGCTGCAGTAGAATGAGCAATTTTGCTTGTAGATGCAAGTCAATGAATTCAAGCACAGACTCTTTCCACACTGTACCAAGCAATAGACCAAGATTTGGAGATTATACCAGTATTAAATAAAATCGACCTACCAGCAGCGAATCCTGAAAGAGTAGCCAAAGAGATTGAAAACGTAATTTGAATCCCAAGAGAGGATATCTACTTAGTCTCATGAAAGACTTGAGAATGAGTCGAAGCAGTACTTGACGCCATCATCGAAAAAATCCCAGAACCAAAGTAAACTTTTTCCTCCTTTTTACCGTGCCCGGCTTCAGCAGGGAAGGAGGTGGCCGAAGCTTGCTCAGCTATGCTGAGGCCGGAAGATTTTTACACAAGGAATCAAAAAATGGTATTTAAATACAACCAAAATAATGTAAAATATGCAAAAATAAACAGGAATAATCAGACGGAAGAAGAATGAAAGATACGAAACATGGTTTTGAAGATGGATAAAACATGATATAGATTCCTGAGACAAAAACCAATCTGAAATTACATACTAGATTTTTATTGTGATAAATTAAAACTTGGAATAGAAATCGATGATCAAAGTCACGATTGGAAACGAAAAGAAGATGAAGAAAGAACAAAATATTTGAATTTACTTTGAATAAAATAATCAGATATTCTAACTCTGACATAAATTATCGCTTAGAATGAGTAATTATTGATTTAAACAACAATTTGGAACAAAGAAAAAAAGAATTAAATATTTAAAAAATCCCCACCCCTTCGGGGAGCCCCTTTAAAAAGGGGCAAAATAAGAAAACAAAATTTTCTCCTTTTTAAAGTCCAATTATGAGAAAAATCAAGAGGAATAAATAAAATCTTAGATAGAATTTAAATAATAATTTGGATTATATAGTTCATTTTTCTGGATTAATGACCGCATAGTATATATCATTTTCCTTGCTATTGTTAGTACACATATAAAATGATGCTTTCATTTTTGTTTTTCCCTCTCATATATTCATTTATAGTATTCACTATGATGTATTGAGCAAAATGCTGCTTGGTACAATTTCTTTCTTATGAAACTATTTCATCTTTTAGACATTTTATAATTTCATGCACTCTTTCAACTTTGTCTTAATCTTGGATCTAATCATACATATGCTAACATTTCTTTCTTATTCTTAAATTCATTTTCTCAAAATATTCAGTAACACATCTTCGCTATCAATGGTGATATTCAAGTTATTGAATCTATTATTTCTACCTTTCTATTTCATTTTTCATCTAATTCTTCTTCCATTATTGA
>FLNV01001647.1_pt1 | contig 20269 bp, 19 predicted proteins | sample 1140351 | NCBI WGS metagenome assembly FLNV01 (sample SAMEA3878207, study PRJEB12797) | bioreactor metagenome | biome: Moose rumen | place: Sweden | collected 2011-10 | reverse complement strand
TTAGGCTTACTCAAGAGTAAGGCTGAAAGCAGCCTGAAAGCAGCCTAAAGCGAAAGTGAAGGCTGAGCGAAGACCTATTGAAGTATATACAAAGACACTAGTGTCCACTAAAAATTTGGACGATAAAAAATAGAATGTTTAACAACTAAATAACAACAGTTCACTATTATCGATAGGTTCTTTGACGTCGTGGTAATCAGTTTTTTCGAAGAGATCTCTGAGCGGAGTCTTGTCGGTCAGAGAGATGCTTAGTATCTGAAGGACCTCGTAGGTTGAGCGTTCAAGCCGCATGTCGTGCTGGACGACAGCCACCAGACAGTATGTGATGATGGCGACATAGATTTGCGTCTTCACGGCGTTTTCAGAAGTTCCCCAGAACTTCTTTATTTTGAGGTGTTGCTTCAACCACTTGAAGAACAGCTCGATTTGCCAGCGGTTCTTGTAGAGCTCCGCAACCAGTAGGGCCTTAAGGCCTATGGCGTTGGTCAGGAACATGAACTCGCGTTCCTGCTCCTCATCCCAGTATCTGATGAGCCTCATCCGTTCCGGGTAGTTTTTCGACGGATAGTACCCCGTCAGCTCTATCTCGGCATCCGAGAGGACATTCTTGGGCAGTCGGCGTTTCCACTTGACTATTCTGTACTTGAGATTGCCTTTGGCACGGATGACGAAGAACGAGTCGAGCACATTGATGCGGAACAGCCGCTTGAAGTCGTTGTAGCCTCGGTCGAAGATGTAGAACGAGCCCGGCTCGTAGGGCACCACGTCCATCGCTTTCACGTCATGAACCGCCGCGGGCGTGATGTGAACAAAGGCTGGGACATGAGTCTCGACATCATACATCGTGTGGACTTTGACACCACCCTTTGTGGTTCGGAACTTCGCCCATTCGAACACGCTCAGGCACAGGTCGATGGTGGTCGAGTCAAACGCATAGACGTTGCCTTCAAGCTTGAAGATGTCCGTACACCTTTTTCTTCTTGCCTCGTCTATCATGCGGTAGGCAAAGTCCTCGAAGATCCGGCAGTCCCTGCTTTCGTCGGCCTTGGCCAGGTTGCTCCTCGTGACATGCTTTTCCCATTCCAAGGTAGTAGCACTTGCTACGATGGGCTTCCAACGCCACAACCAAGTCCCGCAGACTTTCTCGGTTTGAAAGTTGACCGAACATCAATGCGAGCATCTGATTCCAGCACGTGAAGTGCTTAACGTATCTGTCGTCTCCGTACTTTCTGACAAGGTAGTTGAAATGGTTCCTGTCGAGGAACGAGGTCAATTGGGAGAAAACGTATTTGTCATTATTCATCTGCCGAGAGTTTTCGGCAAAAGTAAAATTCAAATCCGTTGACTCGAAAAATCTCTGGAATCTACTGATTTTACTACTATTTCAAAGAACTATGTCGATTTTTTAGTGGACAACAATGAAATGCAATAAACAATACAATATATGTTCAACCTCGACAAGTTCATATCGGACAGCGTGACGTTCCGTGAGACATGCGGAACAAGGAACCGTCCCATTGATTCATGCTTGAACGAAATAATGCCTATATTTGCAAAACCGTTATGATGAATTGGAAATCTTCTTTGGAAACTGATTTATCCTTCTGATACACACCCAGTTGTCACCACTGAATGTGACTGACGGGGCGAAGCTGTGAGAAGTAGGTAGCTAGGAGTCAGCCTCCCATGTCATGCCAGCCTGGGCCCATGCGCGAACGGAGCATCTGAGGGAGGCGGCTAGGGGAACAAAGAATTGTCAACTGAATTCTGATTGAATGTAATTCCTTTATAATGCGGGAGTACTATATCAAAGACAAGCATTCGAATAAAATTATACGAATAATTGAACCTCACAGTGATATCAATTGGCCACCTATTGATTTTTTTCGTTTTGGTCATGCCGAGCTGCAGTTTCAGTTGTTTAATGATAGGTTAAAGAAAAATTGTCCGTATTTAATACCTGAGAAGACGGTTCGGTCTTTTGTATTAGATCAAGTTGATGAATTTATAAATGAAAGTCTTAATACAACATCTCCAAAACCAGAAATACACCAATTGCTTACAGATGATATGCTAACATATAAACAACAGAATAAGCTTTTGGATAATCTTTCATTGAGTGCAATGGATATTTTATGGCTGAATCGAGAAGCTCAGGATTTAGGTTATTTGTTGGATGTTTACCAAGAAGAAAAGTTTCCATCAAAATTTGACGAAAAAAAACATCCGGTTGTTTTTCTCGAAAACGAAGATAAAACGATGGATGTTATGGGAAAAACCGACATGACAGAAGGTGAGATGCGGGCTTTACTTGAACAACGAAAGGTTGTGCAAGCGCGTATCTATCACAAAGACAGTCATTGGCATTGTTTCTATTTCACATATAAGGGATTGGCTGGAGAAGAAAGTGGCATTTTTGGATCAAAACCTCATTATCATTATCTGTCAGATAAGTCTGGAATAACGTGGGGAAATTTAATAAGGGCAATTAAAGAATGCGATATGCCCACATCAAAAGTTCATATAATAATTGAAAGCAAATGAACAATGCAATAGAACAATTTGACGATATGTATTCCTTCTGGTCTGCATTAGACAGGGCAGGAAAAGAGGCTTGGTTGATGAGTAGGTGGATGAATCTGCAATCTGTTTATCAGGCGTTGGTTTTGTCATACAGTAGCAAAGGTTATTTTAACGAAGATGAGGCTCGCCTTTTTGGGCAGTTACAGCAGATGCTTCAAGGTATCAGCGTGACAAAGCTAAAGGCAGACCAAGATCTGTACAATGAGATGATGACACATCTTGCAAAGATGGCGGTAAAGCATCAAAACAGATAACGGATCAAGGAACCGTCCCCTGATTTTCTCTGATTCACAATGAAATAAACAATACAATATATGTTCAACTTAGACAAGTTTATATCGGACAGCGTGACGTTCCGTCAGACAAACGGATCAAACCGTCCCCTGATTCATTCAACCAAAGATATATGTACACTCACCTCCACTTTCCCCAAGACACCTTATTCCTCGTCACCGGCGGCGCCGGCTTCATCGGCTCCAACCTCTGTGAGGCGATATTGAAATTAGGCTATAAAGTCCGTTGCTTGGATGATTTAAGCACGGGCAAGCAAGCCAATGTAGACTTGTTCCTTGACAATCCAAATTACGAGTTCATCAAAGGCGATATTAAGGACTTGGATACCTGTATGAAAGCTTGTGAAGGTGTGGACTATGTGTTGAACGAAGCAGCTTGGGGAAGTGTACCTAGAAGCATCGAAATGCCGCTGTTCTACTGCGCCAACAATATCCAAGGAACACTGAACATGTTGGAGGCAGCCCGTCAAAACAAAGTCAAAACATTTGTTTATGCTTCTTCCAGCTCAGTGTATGGCGACGAAGCGCATCTGCCCAAGCAAGAAGGCGTGGAGGGCAACCTGCTCTCGCCTTATGCCGTGAGCAAGCGTTGTGATGAGGAATGGGCCAAACAATATACCAGACACTATGGATTAAAGACGATAGGCTTGCGCTACTTTAATGTGTTTGGTCGCCGCCAGGACCCCAACGGTGCCTATGCAGCCGTGATTCCCAAGTTCATCAAGATGTTGCTCAATGACGAGCAGCCCACCATCAACGGGGATGGTAAGCAGAGCCGCGACTTCACTTATATTGAGAATGTGATTGAAGCCAATTTGAAGGCATGTCTCGCTCCCGATGAAGCCAATGGCGAAGCCTTCAACGTGGCCTACGGCGGCAGAGAGTATCTCATCGACATCTATTATGACCTCACCAAGGCTTTGGGCAAGAACATTGAGCCACATTTTGGCCCTGACCGCCCTGGCGACATCAAGCACAGCAATGCCAACATCAATAAGGCAAAAAGGTTGCTGGGTTATGATCCTGAATATGATTTTGCAAGAGGTTTGAATGAAGCCATTGAGTGGTACAAGAACAATTTGTAAAACAATAATACAACATACGATGAAAGACACTAAGATTTGCGTTATCGGCTTGGGTTATGTAGGACTTCCCCTTGCCCGTTTGTTCAGCACCAAATACCCCACCGTGGGTTTCGACATGAACCAGAAGCGTTGCGATGCCATCATGGCTGGCCACGATGCTACTCTTGAGGTGAGCGATGAACTGCTGCAAGATGCCATCAATAACCATGGCTTTGTCTGCACCAGCGACATTGAGAAAATTAAGGACTGCAACTTCTACATCGTTGCCGTTCCTACCCCAGTGGATAGCGACAACAATCCCGATTTGGCTCCTTTGGTCGGTGCAAGTACCACGGTCGGCAAGGTCATCGGCAAGGGTGATGTGGTGGTTTATGAATCCACCGTCTATCCAGGTGTTACTGAGGACGAATGCATCCCTGTGGTGGAGAAAGTCTCAGGCATGAAGATGAACGTGGATTTCTATGCCGGTTACAGCCCCGAGCGCATCAACCCAGGCGACAAGCAACACACCGTAGAACACATCAAGAAAGTGACTTCTGGTTCTACCCCAGAGATTGGCAAATATATTAATGAGGTTTATAGCGGCGTCATCACTGCGGGTACGCATCTCGCTCCCACCATCAAGGTTGCAGAAGCCGCTAAGGTGATTGAGAACAGCCAGCGTGACATTAACATCGCCTTCGTGAATGAACTGAGCAAGATTTTCAACAAGATGGGGATTGATACCCTCGATGTATTGGAGGCCGCAGGCACCAAGTGGAACTTCCTGCCCTTCCGTCCTGGTCTGGTGGGTGGCCACTGCATCGGTGTTGACCCTTATTATTTGGCCCAGTGCGCCAAGCGTTATGGTTACAATCCTGAAATCATTCTTGCTGGTCGCCGCATGAACGACGGCATGGGCGAATACGTTGCCACGGAGACCGTCAAGCTGATGCTGAAGAAAGGTATTCAAGTGTTGGAAAGTGACATCCTCATCCTCGGTTTCACCTTTAAGGAGAACTGCCCCGACGTGCGCAATACCAAGGTCATCGACATTTACAAGGCTCTGAAGGAGTATAACCTCAACATTGCCGTTTACGATCCTTGGGCCAATCCCGCCATCGTTGAGCACGAATACGGCATCAAGGTCGTGAATGAATTGCCCAAAATGAAGTTCGACGCTTGCATTGCTGCCGTGGCGCACAAGAAGTTCGAGGGCTTGGACATCCTCAGCCTGCTGAAGGAGAAACATGTGGTGTTTGACGTGAAGTGTACCCTGGACAGGAAACTGGTGGATGGAAGGTTATAAATTTAGATAAATATTAGTTGAAATTATTGTTTTTATAACCCATTTATTATTATCTTTGCAGCCTCAACCCCTAATTTGTATTATTTAAATTATTTAATATGAACAAGTTAGATGTTATAATAGGTAACAACTTGTCGTTCTTGCGCAAACGATTCGGTTATACCCAGGGAGATATGGGGCGCTTTCTGGGTATTAGCCAGCCTGCCTATAGCAAATACGAAGATGGTAAAACCACCGTACCGCCAGAGGCTTTGGAGAAGCTTGCCGAGTTGTATTATGTCGAGGAATACGATTTGATGCAAGACGACAAAAGCCTGCTTCAGCCTTCTTTGGTATATGCCTACAGGAAGCAAGACAGAGAAACTGACTTTGAGGCTTTGGCAAAGTTCCATAGGATAGTGAAGAACTATACTCTGATGAGCAATGAAATCGACAAGGAATAAGACGGAGCTTAAGGCCAAGGCTGCCATGTATGCTGCAGCTTTGAGGGAAGAATTGCGGCTTTTCGATGATATGCCCATCAGCATACACTTTACGCTTCGGCAAAAGAATGTGCAAGCCTTGTTTCAACCTATGAGCGATAGTATATCGGGTATGGCAGTACGTGTGATAGACAATCACGACAACTTTTTGTCGTTTATGACGGTCAACACGAACAAGGCGTTAGGACACCAGCGGTTCACCGCCTGCCATGAGTTGTATCATCTTTTGTATCAGGAGGAGTTTTACTCTGTTAAAGAAAAAACCGCCCTCTTTGACGAAAAGGACGAAAATGAATATGTTGCGGATTGGTTTGCGTCTTATCTGATGTTGCCCAAAAGTGGGTTGGAACGGTCGGTTCCCCTGGGTGAGCAGTACAAGAACGGCGTTTCGGTTGGTACACTGTTACAAACTGAACAACGTTTTCGCTGTTCGCGAGCCATGTTGTTGTTTAGGTTGAAGGATTTGGGTTGGATTGATGAAGAAGGATACGATGACTTAAGCCGTAACGTAATACGATCCGCCATGTCGCATGGGTATCCCATAGAGCTGTATGAGAAGACAGGAAAGGAAGAGTTTGTTGGCAACTACAACATCAAGGCACGGCGGTTGTTCGAGCAAGGTCGGATCTCTCAAGCGAAGTATTTCCAACTATTGGAAGCTATTGGCATCGACTTGGAAACTGAAATAAAGGAGAATGGCGAACTATAAGATTGTTTTGGTTGACACAGATGTCATTTCACACTTCATTGCCACAGGAAACATTTCCCGATTGGCAAAGATATTTGAACCTAACATTTTGTTCGTTCTCGATATGGTTTACGAGGAAGCCTGCCGTCATCCATGGGATAATGACCGAAAGGAAAAAGTGGATGCGTGGCTGTCATCCATCAAAAGCAAGCCAATACCGTTTCCCTTTCATGTGGAGAACGTGAAGAAAGAGTTTTATCGAATCAAAAAAGAGGACGGCTTGCGAGACAATGGCGAGCGGGCTTGTATGGCCATGGCTCGATATGGTCATGAAGTCATAGCAAGTAGTAATTTCAGCGACATCAAGGCATATTGTGACGCGAAAGGCATAGAGTATTTGGGATGTCTTGATATCCTTTTCATAGCAATACAGAAAGGCTTGATGAAGGAAGAAGAATGTGATGCATTTATCAACGATGCCATTGCCTTGAACCATGCCCGTTTTCCAGTAAATGCCATGAAGGATTATGTCCCTGATAGGGATTTGTCTGAGTGGTATCGAAAAGCATAAGAACTGTTTCGGATCTTGTTTTGTCAACCACACTTCCTTTCTGCCGTGGCGCACAAGAAGTTCGAGGGCTTGGACATCCTCAGCCTGCTGAAGGAGAAACATGTCGTGTTTGATGTGAAGTGTACGCTGGACAGGAAACTGGTGGACGGTAGACTATAATAATAAAATAAGAATGTGAAATGGATTGTTTTTTTGCATATTTTTGTAGCCGCAATAATAAAAGATCGTATTGGTCGTTATCGTTATATATAACACGGTAGAAAACAAAATGGCTTCGGTAGGCAACATACAATCCATAAAGGGTGGACATTCAGTGAAGGAGGCTGTGGCCTCTTTTGTGGTGTCACCTTGTATTTCCAATCCTCGGTCTTATAAATCAACAATCTTGGAAGGTGGGGCGTTAGAAGGTGAATTTCAGAGATTCGAGCCTGTCAAAAATGTATCTGTAAGTTTCAATCAACAAACAGAAGAAACAACTATTCAAAAATCCCAAGATAACGGTTTCAAACTATTATCATTTGTTGACGGTGAAATTGCAGAAATTATTCAAGGAATAAACCAATTGGATAAGGGACTGTTCACCTTTAATACATTAAAATATGAAAATTGGACTTCTTTTTGGAATAAGGTCAAGGACAGAGCCAATAAGGTGGTAAATGTTGATTCTGATTATCTTGTCAAATCATTTAGCCTTCTTTATGTTGACGAATTCACAACCATAGTTCCCGAAAAATTCCAACTCTCCCAAATATTTAATTTGAACTCCCAATACGTTCCACGAATAATTGCTGACAGTACATTAGTGGATTATAATTTGACTTGCCAAAAGCAAACGGAAGAAAAGATATGGGCCGAGAATATCCTTGTGCGAGTCGACAAAGCCCAAAATTCCATCAGCATTCTCAATAACATCTCTTTTGCAATCCATCCTACTCTTTTTGCGGAACTGCTACAAGACAAGTCATTAGATGATTGTATGCAATTTGCCCATAACCAAAATAAAAGTCTTTTAAAAGACTTGCTAAAGACCGATATTGCCAAAATGATAGGTTTATTATGATAACACCTCCTCCACCTCCGATTGCCATAGAACATATTATCAGCACCTCTTTCGCAAAAAGACCTGATTATATTTGTTCTTTTGAAATAGTTTTACATCAGTTGGCAACAGCACATATTCCTTCGCTAAAAAACAGGATCTGTTTGTTGTCTTGCCTTGAAAACAATTGGGACGGATATGGGGCTACAAAGGCATCCGAAAAGGTGTTGAAGAATACATACAAGTTTATGGATGCCGTTTGTAAGACAAGTTATTACTTGTATTTGACAAATGAGGACATTTCTTTGACCCCATACGGATCCATCATTCTTGATTTCAAATCCAACAACGGTATGGTTTCTGTTGAAATCGGTTCGGAAAAAATAGGGTTTTTTACAGATTTCAACGCTAATGACAATGTTTATTCTGATGGAATAGTATCTGATTTCAGATCAATACCCCAAGCCGTTGTGGAAAACCTGGCAAAACTATAATGGATAAAGACGATGTTGGTATCTAAGACATTGGAGTCCGATGAAGAATGTATCCGTTGCTTGTTGCACCCACTAATGTATAGTGTTCGGAAACACAAGTTAACCCCTCCAGCCGTACTTCCCGCGCCTAACAAAGACAAAGTGTCTTTGCTTCGTCTAAGATACTCCAACGATGGTTTGAATTTCTGTATCAAACATGGGCAATCTCTATCCGTTAAGGACAATGAATTTGTCGGATTGGCCATAATCACTCCAAGCATTGTGCAAAAATGCAACCAAATTCATAAAGACCAGCATCCGATTGGCTATATTCAGGCAGAAATCAAATATGCTCCAATGAACAAGGGGGGATATGTTGATATGTCTATTGATATAGATACGGACAACCCAAACATCGATTTGCCAATGCACTCAGACCTTAAATATAACAATTTAAATGAAGAGGATGTAAGAAATGCATTGCGTATGTATGCCAACGAACTACTGAAACAAATCAAGTTTGCCATATATGAAGATGGTTCATTAGGTAGCTGGAGATAAATTTCTTATATAAGATACACAAATCTATAATTTCCAGGCAGTCTCAATCTGAGCTTGTCCGGTGTGACCGTTCCTTTATAAACAAGGATAACGACTACAAATGTTTTTTTTCTTACCATGAGTCTAAAAAAAATATTTACTCGCTTCAAAGGTCAGAATACTAAAACCCTGACCAAAAACTTCTCGGCCTTGGCCATACTGCAATTACTGCGCTATTTCATCCCGCTCATCGTACTTCCTTATGTGACACCGATTATTGGGTTGGAGCATTTTGGAGAGATTGCCATAGCAGGGAGTTTTACTCTAATTGTACAAGTATTTGTCAATTATAGTTTTAGTTTCATGGGAGCGCGCGACATTGCCCGCAACCGAGAAAACAAGGAAAAGGTTTCTGAAATCGTGTCTAAGACTTTGTTTGCCTATGTTGGAATCTATTTGGTCATGATTATCCTATCTGCTTTTCTCATATTCCTCATACCAAAATTCCGATCGATTTGGCTTTTGATATCAATTAATCTGTTGACACCTATTTTTTCTGCCATCGTTTGCGAATGGTTCTTCCAAGGCATTGAAAAGATGCATAATATCACCATTGTTAATACTCTGTCAAGAGTATTGTTTTTAATATTGGTGTTTGTCTTGATAAAAAAAGAAGATGATTATATATTGTATCCGGTCTGTGAGGTTTTGGGACATATTCTTGCAGGAATGTATTCGATTGTCATGATAACCACAAAATACAAATGCCATATTCGCTTTCCTGGTTTCAACGTGATATTGGACTATATTAAACAAGGGAAGGATCTTTTCCTCAACCAATCATGTGTGCTTCTGTTCAACAGATTGCCCAATATTCTGTTGGGTAACATTTCGGGGAATTCGGCAGCGGGGCTTTATCATGCAGCATTCCGTTTGCAGGACGCTGGCTACCATGGTGTGGATACGCTAAATCGTACTTTCTTCCCTTTTTTGGCTCGCCGCATGGATAAGCACAAGGCCTATAGACGTATCAATCTCGCATTTGCTCTTTTCATTGCTATCGTTTTGTTCGTGTTTGCGCCGTTCTTTGTTCGCTTGCTTTATGCACCAGAATTTGCTCCTGCGGTCAAACTACTACGTATTTTAGCATTGTCGATCTTGTTCTTGGGCATCAGCAGTGCATACGGTGTGAACCATCTGTTGCTTATTGGGAAAGAGAAACTGGTGCGCAATATCACCTTCTGTGTGACGGGAGGTGGTTTGTTGCTGCTTGTGGGCATGATACATTGGTTTGATGAAACCGGAGCTGCACTTACCATGGTGATAGTCAACGCGACGTTTGCCTTGTCTTATTTCATTGCATCAAAACGGGTTAAATACAAAAGACAACAAGATGGCACAGACAAATAGGACTACCAGAGCTTTTGTTCTTTTCCTTATTCAGCCTTTTGCAGGCTTTATAGCTTCGTTGAAGGTGATGGACACAAGAATCGGGAAGTTTATTTTTATCACTTTTTGCACTTTGTGGGGCTATGCCCAGTCGTTCACCTATACATCCGCAGATGTTTACCGGCTGGGGGCTACGTTTTGCCAGCATGGGATTTATGATTTTTCGGCCATTATTTCCATGTTTGCAGAGGGTCGAGCTGTTGATGGTTATTTGTTGGTTGTCAATTATCTTGTACATCAGTTTTCTAACAACGCAAAAGTGTATTTTGCCTTCCTTGGACTTATTTATGGATGGTTTTGCTATAGTGTCTTGGCTTCCCTTATCAAAGAGACTACCAATGGAAGCAGTAAACAGTTGGTACATATTCTTGTTCTTCTTTTTGCGACAGCAAGTTTTGCCAATCTCTCTATGCCAAGATATTGGACTGCAGCGTGGATTTCAGCACTTGTTTTCCTGAAAATCACCCAAGGGAAGAAACGATGGGTGTGGGGCGCAATCGTATTGTCGTTGATTCATTTCTCGTTCGTTCCGATTGCGGTTGCCCTGATAGCCATCGCATTGGCCAACAACTCTCTTTCCAATATACCCAAAGTGCTGTTTTGGGCAGTGCTTGTCATGTTCTTGTTGTCGTTTGTGATGCCTGAAACCGTAATTGCGAGGCTGCTGCCGGAGGATATGATCAATGAAAATGCCAAATTGGCGTCAAAATACGGATATGTAAGCGGTGAGGGTGGTGACGATATGGTTTTGAAGGAAGTAAGTGCATACAGAGAAGCAAACGGAATTGTGACTAGGCTGTTTCATTTTTTGATGAAGACAGGCAGTTTCTTCCTCCTTGTTTACTTCCACTTGCGTAGAAACACAATTCGCAACGACAAGAAAGTGTGGATAACATACATATCGGCATTATGCGTCGCCTTTGTGGCTTATTTCATGAGTATCATTCCATCTACGGGTTGGCGTTACATCAACGTGTTATGGCTCTATCTTTACATTCTATTGTATAGATATTACGACTTGTTCAGGCCGAACAAATTCCAAAATCTGACGCTCGGATTATATGCGATGAACATATACACCATTTCCTTTATGTTTTATGTCACTTACAGAACGGTTGACTTGCTGCTTTTCTACGCACCATTGCCCATTGTGATTATACATGGGATAGGTTTCCCGCCAGTGTATTTTGTGTAAAGATTAATTATTATGGAGATAAAACTTTCGTTTGCAGGCGATTTGATGTGCAAATTGCCTCAACTTAAAGCCTCATGGATAGATGGCAAATACAATTTTAACCCAGTGTTTGACAAAATTTCTTGTGCTTTTCATGACAGCAACTATGTTGTTGGCAATATGGAAACACCGCTTGCAGGTCCAGATTTAGGCTTTACAAAAACTGCTACCAATTTCAATGCTCCTATCGAGTTTGCGAAAGCAGCACAAAAGGCTGGATTCGATTTCTTTGCCATTGCGAACAACCATTGCCTTGACAGGGGTGTTAAAGGTCTTTTCAACACGATTGACAACCTGAAAAGCATCAACGCCGATTATTCTGGAGCATACAAAACAAGGGAAGAATCCCTTGTCCCATTTGTGAAAACAATCAACGAACTAAGAATAGCCATCCTATCATACACCTATGGTACCAATTCCGAGTGGCTTGGCAATGAATTGGATGAGGCCCATAAAGATTGTGTCGACTTGTTTCGAAAACAAGATGCCTTTATAACACCAGAGGCCAACCCTTTTTCTTCGTTGATAAACCCAATTAAAAATTTGGCGAAGAAGTATCTTCCTCAATCCATTCGAGAAAGAATCAAGCCTATTGTCATCGAAGATTGCGTAAAGAATCCTGATTTGCTACCGTGCGACGAATATTTCGACAACAAATTGAAAGAAAAGATACGTATAGCCAAAGACTCCGCTGACATCGTCATAATGTATATGCATTCTGGCGGGCAATTCAACAGTAAAGTCGGTGACTATACCAAAAACCTGGCTCATCGCCTTGTCGACTATGGCTGTGACATAGTGATAGGTTCGCATCCTCATTGCGTTTTGAACTATGAAACCTATAAAGGGAAATTTATCGCATATTCATTGGGTAATTTTTGCTATACACCGCATTACGGCTATCATTATGACGGTGTTTTTTCCGACTATTCGGTGATTGTGAACCTTTATTTAGATTCGAATGAAAAGAAGTTGACAAGAAAGACTATTGTTGTAACCAAAACTGTTTTGGAATCCGATGGGAACAGCGTGGTTTACCCAGTTTCATCATTGGTCAAACAAATACCCGAAAAAGAAAAGCAACAATTGGAGAAAGATGTTCGGAGTGTTTTGCGAAGGTTCTTTGGTGGTGACATCGAATGTGATATTTGGCAAGAAGAAATTGATGTTGTTTCATAAGATTTTATCTCATTAATAAGACAAATCAACAAAGTTTACATGAACAAATATGTCCTAAAAATCAATGGTCTGTATGACCGGTTGCTTTCTGCCGCCATTGCGCGCAACGAGCGGAAAAAGTTGTATCGTTTCATCAACAACCACAAGGAATGGTTCACCGATAAGCCCAAAGGTAGCGCCGAATGGAAAGAAAAATGGTCGGAGTTGGGTTCCACTGACGAGGTGTTCTACCGATGGTACAGCAACTTCATCGGAGAGGATTTGAACATCTTGCCCGACGACCTGATGCACAATGTGATTGAGCCGATACTCAATCCTATGCGATCCAGAGGATTGTATGCCGACAAGAACATGTTCGACAAGTTGCTGAAACCTTATTTTACGGAATTCATTACTCCTAAAACTATCTTTAGATGTATCAATGGGGGATTGTATGACAAGGATTATTATTTGATTGAAGAACAAAAAGCTTTCTCTATCCTGAATGAATTTGATTTGACTTTTGTTGTGGCAAAACCAACTGTTGATAGTTCATCGGGGCACAATATCTTGTTTTACGATAATGACAATGGTTGCTTTTTGAATAGGAAAACCAAGGAAAAACTCTCAATAGAAAGTTTGAAAAAAACGTTAGGTGACAATTTTATCGTGCAAGAAGGGTTGGTCCAATCCGCTGAAATGTCGCAATTCAATCCTACATCGATTAATACATTACGCGTTTCCACATACAAGTCAGTGACAAGCGAGAAACCTATCTTTTTGAACGGAGACTTGCGTATAGGTAAAAAAGGATCTGAAACAGACAATGTACATTCTGGTGGCTGTAGGGTTGGGATTAACCCCGATGGTTCGTTAAAGAAAGTTTGCAGTGACCAATTAGGAAATCGATTTGATAGGTTTAACGGAATCGATTTCGGACAGCAGGATTTTGTTATTCCAAACTACGAGAATGTCAAATTCTTTGCCCAAAATGTGTCTGCTTGCCTGCCTCACCAAAGAATTTTGGCATTAGATATCATGCTCGATTGCAACAACCAACCCAAACTTGTTGAATACAACAACTATGCTTTTACCGTTTCGGCTTTTCAGATGACTGTCGGGACAGTTTTCGGTGACTATACCGATGAAGTAATCGACTATTGCAAAGCGCATCTTAAGGAAGCCACAAGAATATATTTGACGTATTAAATCTTAGATCAATGAAAGTCCTCATCAACCAGCGTCCCGGGCCGCAACATTCAACGTTGTGGAATAATCCCTGGGAAGAATACTTAAAAGAAAACAACATTTCGTACGACAAAGTTGATTTGTTTGGCGTTGATGCCATAGAAACGCTGAAAAACTATGATGTGCTGTTATGGCATTTTGGGCAATATGGATGGTCCGACATGCTCGAAGCCCGAAGCATCCTTTACTCAGCAAAAATGCTTGGACTGAAAGTGTTTCCCGACTTCAATGACGCTTGGCACTTCGACGACAAGGTGGCCGAGATGTACGCCTTGCAGGCCGTAGGGGCACCGATTCCGAAGTCGCAGGTGTTTTACAAGATGGACAACCTGAAAAAGGCTTTGGAAGAAGGGAAGATTGAGTTCCCTATCGTAGCCAAGTTGCGTACGGGTAGCGGCTCGCATAATGTGAAACTCATCCACAACAAATCGCAACTGCTACGCTACGCTCGCCGTATGTTTGGCCGAGGTTTCGACCCTGCCCCAAGCCTGATTTACAAAACCTCGTCCAACATCCGCTCGTCACACGACAAAGCCACATTCATGGCCAAACTGAAGCGCGCCCCCGAGTTTTTGAGAACCAGAAGACATGCCAAACAATTCCCCAACGAGAAAGGCTATGTCTATCTTCAAGAGTTCATCCCCAGCGATGGATATGATATGAAGATTGTGGTGGTGGGCGATAAGCTCTCGGGGTTGTATCGTCCCATCCGTAGTCATGATTTCCGCGCCTCGGGAGGGGGAGAGGTGCTGTACGATAAGGCAAAGTTCACCGAAAACATCATCCGCTCAGCCTTTGCCGCCGCCGATGCCATTGGGTTCAAGTGTGTTGGCTTCGACTATGTGGTTGACAACCGCACCGGTAAAGGAAAGATAGTGGAAATGAGCTACGGCTTCTCCCATACAGCAGTGATGGGTTTGGGCGGCTGGTTTGATCGTGATTGCCAATGGCACGAAGGTGCGTTGAATGCTCCGGCAGAACTACTTAAGAATTTGATTTCTAACGATGAATAACCATACTATTCTCATCCTCACCAACTCCATCGGTGGCCTGCATAGCTTCCGAAAGGAGGTTGTGAAAGCCATTGTGGATGCAGGATATAAGGTATATATCTCTGTGCCAGATGCGGACAATTCTAAAGCGGATTATTTCAGGGAGATAGGATGTCGGGTGATACAAACGACATTCAACAGAAGAGGGGTTAACCCAGTGGCAGACCTGAAGCTGATGCTGACGTATCGGAAGCTGATACGGCAACTGAAGCCGGTGGCGGTGCTGACATACACTATCAAGCCGAATATCTACGGAGGGATGGCGGCACGGCTATGCCATGTGCCTCAGTTAGCCAACATCACCGGCCTGGGCGATGCCGTGGAGAACGGCGGATGGCTTCAGAAACTGACGGTGGCTCTCTACAAGATGGGCATCGGCAAGGCAAGGCGGGTGTTCTTCCAGAACCAGAGCAACAGAAGCCTTTGTATCAGGCTTGGGATTGCACGGGAGGACAGTGTGCTGCTGCCTGGCTCGGGCGTGAACCTGAAGCATCATACGTATCAGGAGTGCCCGAAGGATGAAGGGAAGGTGAGGTTCCTCTTCATCGGACGGATGCTGAAGGACAAGGGTATTGAGGAGTATTTTGAGGCGGCAAAGGCAATCAGGCAGAACTATCCGAACACGGAATTCCAGACACTTGGTAACGTGGAGGGGCCTTTCCATGCCCGACTGGACGAACTGGTGAAAGAAGGTGTGGTGAAGCATCTGGGCACCACGTCCGACGTGCGGCCTTATATCGGTGCCGTGGAATGCACGGTGATGCCGTCGTACCATGAAGGGATGTCGAATGTGAATTTAGAGAGTGCGGCCAATGGGCGGCCCGTCATCACGACCGATGTTCCGGGGTGTAGGGAAACGGTGGATGATGGCGTGACTGGATATTTGGTAGATGCTAAAAGCTTGGATAGCCTTATTGCTGCTATCGAGAAGTTTATTGCATTGCCTTATAGTGAAAAGGTCTTGATGGGGCAGGAAGGCCGGAAGAAAGTGGAACGGGAGTTTGACAGGGAGATTGTGGTGAAGGCGTATATGGAGGAGATAGCTGCGATATAACCTTAGCGACAACGAAAGTGCCGAACGTTGTGACCATATTCCTTGCATCTTCTTCCGAACTGTGGCGTGAACGCCAGTTTATCGGAAACAGGATTCGGATGCTGAACGATGAGTGGGAGCCGAAAGGCGTGCGCATCGTCCTCAACATCTGGGAGGACTATCATCCCGAGTTCACCGGCGAACGTAAGCAGACGGAATATGACCTGGACTTGGTGGATGGAAGCGATATCGTGTTTGGTCTGTTTAGGAGCGTATGCGGGAAGTATTCACAGGAGGAGGTACTGAGAGCACACGGCAATGTTTCTGACAACCTTCACTGCTTCAGACTGTCATCGAAAGATGATATCGCTGTGCGGGACTTTGAAGCCTTGAGTGGTATTTCGATGGCGCCAGTGACAGACAAGGAAGAGGTGTGGCAGAGGATGAAAGCGGTGATTGAGGAATATGTCACGTGTCACTGTCAAGTGGCAGCCGTGCCGCATGTGGCAGAGAAAGAAAAGGTCTATCTCACGTTGGGTGAGGATCTGCGGACGGAAGAGGATGCTGTTGGGAATATGATTCGCGGGGTGGATATGTTGGCTGAGCGGGAGATGGGGATTCGATGCAGGATGATGCCTTTGGGAGATTGTGGGCTGTTGTCGTCAAGTGACTATTATATGGCTTTATTCAATAACGTGTTGGATGATCGAAGCCGCAATGAGTTTGTGGCGGCCTATTACGGCCTGACTCGCCACAACCGGCCATCAGCCATAGCTCCTTTCCAGAAGAAAGGCGGGGTGGTGACTCGATATGATGCAGGGAATGTGGTCTCCGACCTGATGAACAAGGCGGGGAAGGAATTCTTTGCCGTCGAATACGAGAGCATTGACACCGTGAAACTGACGCTGATTGTACACCTGCTGAGAAAGAGCAATGTGTTGTCGCCTGGCAGCGCTTTCACGCTTGGTCAGGATGACAGTTTGTTCTTAGGGGGACGGAGAATTGTGGCGATGGGCGAGGCATTGGGTCTGCACGCCGAGCAGGTTAACGAATTCACGGTGAACGTGGAGTTGCTTGAGCTGATGATGCCTGCAGTACCGCAGTTGGGTGTAGAGGCCAGGCTTCGGGAGGAAATTAGGGAGTACCTGTCTGCGGACACTCTGACTGCTGACAAGGCGGAAGAGTTGGTTCAGAAGTGTACTGAGCTGATTTCTTTTCTGAAGAAGAATGCGGGACGTTTCTATCGACCTGACTACGTGCTGCGTATGATGCTCCTTCGTATTGTCTGCAATGACCGTTATGACGAGCTGATCGGTTATACACCCGACAACTTCTATAAAGAATTTGTGGATTATGCCGACCGCTACTCGGTGGCAGATGTCGTCGTGGAGCAGATGCGCCTCAATGTGGCCAACGGCCTTGCACGTGCAGGACAGGAGGATGAGGCTATGCGCCTCTATGGCGAGGTGCGTCGCAATTTGGGAGGTGTGGGGCCTGTGAGCAAGTTGATGCGGAACAAGCACTTCCTGCTTTACTATAATGCACTGGCGGTTTTGGCTACAATCCGGCAAGAGGATGAACTGGAGCAGTGGACTGAGGAACTGGAGACGCTTGTGGGACAATGGGTTGAAGAGGATGCGTCGCTGGCGTATTACAAGTGTTATCCCTGGGCATTCCGTATAGATGTGCTGTCGGTGGAGGCGCTGGCTGATGAACAGTTACTGGACGGGGCTGAGGCGTGCTGGCAGCAGATGATAGAAATGACGGATCGCCACACTGATAAGCGCTCGTGTTTGGAGGCTGTTCATGGGTTGACCAAATCGCTATCAAGATATTATGTGGACAGGATTTCGGTTGAGGGGCTGTCGATGGAGGCAAGACTGACGTTTGCTGGCAAGGCTAAGCGTTATTTGGATGTAGAGGAGAGGTTGTGTCAGAGACTGATGACATACAACAGTGAAGAGGCCCGGAAACACTATGCGGCGATGCTGCATAACCGCGGTTTCTTGCAAATTAAGTCCGGCAATCCGTTGTCGGCGATTGGTTCGTACCTGCAAAGTCTGGAAATGCGGATGCTGTTGTTTGAGAGCTACCCGACGGTGAGCCGTGAGGATGATGTAGCAGAGACGATGGTGAATATCGGGGCGCTGCTGCTGGAAATGCCTGGGCAGTTTGTGTCGAACAATCAAGAGGTCAAGACTGATGCACGCTATTATGCAGAAGCGGCCCTAGAGATTTACGCACGCCATAATGACGGTACGTTGTATCACGCCACCAATGAATACAAAGCCCGGCTGCTGAAAGGGACGGTGCTGTATTACAAGGGCGAAGATGATAGCCAGAAGAATGAAGGGCTGGCCATTTTGCGAACTGTGAAACAATGGGACGAAGAGAACCCCGACAACTTCTATCATGGTACCATCGTAGATGAGCTGAGGAAGTGCGGGGTGATTTGAGGGAAATCTTAATGATAACCTTAACGCTAACGATAACGAAAACCTTAACGCTAAAGGAAACCTTGTTTTGGTTTCAGGTTGGTGAAGGGTTGCCAAGTGCAACACCAAAAAACGGCCAAGTGCCACATTAGAAATCGGCCAACTGCCATATTAAAATTGGTTAAATAAGGTTCTGTATGAGTAATATTTCGTAACTTTGCCGGAAATATCGATGGTTTATGGAATATAAGAAAAGAATTGCAGATCAATTGCTTGCTGACAAGCTGGAGGAAGCAGGGGCTGTTCTGGTAGAAGGACCAAAGTATTGTGGGAAGACAACATTGTCGAAACAGCAGGCAAAAAGTGTGTTGTCGATGGCGGATCCTGATACGTTGAGTCAGAACCTGGCATTGGCAAGGACGAATATTTCAAGGCTTCTCGCCGGTGATACGCCGAGGCTGATAGACGAGTGGCAGATTGCACCACAGTTCTGGGATGCTGTGAGAAACGAGGTGGACGCTCGCGATGATGACGGTCAGTTTATCTTGACAGGGTCTGCCGTCCCTCCAAAACCCAGGAAGGACGCAGACGGGAAGGTGATGGAAGAGGAGCAGATACATCATACCGGCACGGGTAGGATTGCTCGTCTGAGGTTGCGCACGATGACATTGTGGGAATCGGAAGACTCGACGGGTACGGTCAGCCTGGGCGGACTGTTTGAGAATCCGGAGAAGGTGGATGGTGAGAGCCATATCAACCTGGACAGGCTTGCGTTTCTGACCTGCAGGGGCGGCTGGCCCAAGGCTGTGCTGAAGAAGGGTGAACGGGCAGCATTGGCTCAGGCTTTTAATTACTACGACTCCGTGGTTAGCAATGATATCAAGCGGGTGGATGATGTGGACAGGGACGAGGAACTGGCAAGACGTATCATGCGCTCGTATGCCCGCAACCAGGCGAGTCAGGCTTCTGCGGGAACGATATTGGCGGACATCAAGAACAACGGGGACGAGCAGATGTCGGAGAATACGGTATATAACTATATCAAGGCGTTGAAGGAGATATTCGTGATTGAAGATGCGGTGGCCTGGAATCCGAATCTACGGAGCAAGACGGCCATCCGCACGAGCGATACGCGGTATTTTATTGACCCGTCGATAGCCACGGCTGCTTTGGGCTTGGGACCGAAGGACTTGATCAATGACATGAACACTTTCGGACTGATCTTCGAGACGCTGGCGGTGAGGGATCTTAGGGTGTATGCAGAGGCGTTGGACGGGAAGGTGTATCACTATCGGGACAAGAACAATCTGGAGTGTGATGCGGTGGTCCATCTGCGGAACGGCTCATACGGCTTGATAGAGGTGAAGATTGGCGGTGCAGACCTTATTAACGACGGTGCAGCGAGCCTTAAAGCGTTGTCAGACAAGATAGACACGACGAAAATGAAGAGACCATCGTTCCTGATGGTGCTGACGGGCATTGGCGACTATGCATATCGGCGTCCCGAGGACGGTGTGCTGGTGGTGCCGATTGGGAGTTTGAAGGACTGAAGGATGATAACGTTAACGTTAACCTTAACGATAACGATAACGAAAACGAAAACATAAAAAGTATGCTA
>FLNV01000787.1_pt1 | contig 20274 bp, 16 predicted proteins | sample 1140351 | NCBI WGS metagenome assembly FLNV01 (sample SAMEA3878207, study PRJEB12797) | bioreactor metagenome | biome: Moose rumen | place: Sweden | collected 2011-10 | reverse complement strand
ATGCCCGGTTTGGGCTGTCGCGGGTGGTGTTGAGGGGCAATAGAGGCTCCATTGCATCGTAAATTGGCCTCCGTTATGGTGTGGCGGGGCCTCCGTCATGGTGTAATGGGGCCTCCGTTGCAGTGTAACGGGGGCTCCGTTGCGATGCAAAAAAGCCTTTGTTCTGCTAACTACTTGTTCTACTGCATCATAGCAAGTGTGCCTCTGAATGGCGTTTTTCAGCGACACTTGTTTTTTGCTTGAAAATATTCGAATCTACAGGTGGATAGTTGTGTTAAAGTTTTCTAACGCGTGCGGTCAATTTCTGGTGGTAGTGTGTTTTTTTGGCACTTCTTTTTGTGCATTCATTATTTTTTCGTAAGTTTGCAGCTGATTTGCAAAATCACATTAATATACAGAACCCAAAACTATTTCGACTGATGAATAAACTGTTATCTCTGCTGGCACTGCTGCCTATGACAGCCCTTGGCCAGACCTACGACTTCGACATGACGCAGCTGCAGCCCGTATATGACGCTCAGACGGGCTATGGCTATGACATTCTGGACGCGCCCACAGCCAATAGCGTTGAGCCATTCTACTTCTCCGTGAAGGTGCCCGACGGCAACTACAAAGTGCGTGTGGTGCTTGGTTCGATGAAGAGGGCGGCCGAAACCACGGTGCGTGCAGAAAGCCGCCGACTGATGGTACACAACTGTGCCACCCAGAAGAGGAAGACGGCCACATACGAGTTTATGGTGAACAAGCGCTCGCCATACATCAACGAGAAAGCTAATGTGCGTATAAAGGAGCGCGAGAAGGACTACCTGACGTGGGACGAGAAGCTGACGCTGGAGTTCAACGGCGACGCTCCGGCCGTGCAGAGCATCCACATAGAGCGCGACGACACCTGCCCCACCATCTACCTGTGTGGCAATTCCACTGTGGTGGACCAGAACTTTGAGCCGTGGGCATCGTGGGGGCAGATGTTCACGCGGTGGTGGAACGAGAACGTCAGTGTGGCCAACTATGCTGAGAGCGGACTGACGGCTCGTACCTTCCTGGCCCAAGGGCGGCTTGACAAGATACTGACCACGCTGAAGAAGGGCGACCTGGTGGTGTGCGAGTTTGGCCACAACGACGAGAAGGAGCATCGCCCGGGCGACGGTGCATGGTATCATTACGCTTACCTGCTGAAGACCTTTGTCGATAATGTGCGTGCCAAGGAGGCTGACATTGTCTTCTGCACACCCACGCAGCGCCGATTCTTCAACGACGACCGCAAGACCATCAAGAACACTCATGGCGACTTTCCTGCTGCCATGAAGAGTGTGGCCGAGCGCGAGGGCGTGCCTGTGATTGACTTGAACCAGATGACCAAGACCTTCTTCGAGACCTTGGGCTACGAGGGCAGCAAGCGCTCGCTGGTCCACTATGCGGCAGGCACGTGGCCCGGACAGGAAAAGGAGCTGGCAGACAATACCCACTTCAATCCCTACGGTGCCTACGAGGTGGCGAAGATGGTGGTCATGGGCATGAAGGAACTGCGCTTGCCCATTACACAGAATCTGCGTGCCGACTTTACGGTGTTCTCTCCGGCTGTGCCCGACCAGTTTGAGACCTTCAAGTGGGCTCCGGCACGTCGCTTCGAGATAAAGAAGCCTGACGGGAACTGAGGGAATTGAAGATTGAAGATTGAAAATTGAAAATTCGTACTTCGAAATTCGAAATTAGTAATTCGTAATGACGAAAGACTGGGACATTATCATCACCAACAAAAGCCGGCTGTTCAGCCTCGATCTGGGCGAGGTGTGGCGCTATCGAGACTTGCTGGCTATGTATGTGAAGCGAGACATCATTACCTTTTACAAACAGACCATACTGGGGCCGCTGTGGTTTGTGCTGCAGCCGCTGATGACCACCATTATGTTCATGTTTGTGTTTGGCGGTATAGCCGGTATCTCGACCGACGGCATCCCCCAGGCCGTGTTCTACCTTGGCGGTCTGGTCTGCTGGAACTATTTCCAGGACTGCCTCTCGAAGTGCTCGGACACGTTCAATGCCAACCAGAATATTTTCGGAAAGGTCTATTTTCCGCGCTTGGTGGTGCCTATGAGCATCGTGGTGAGCAACCTGATAAAGATGGGCATACAGTTGGCGCTGTTCCTCACCTTCTATGTCTATTATTTTGCAACAGGCGTCAATTTCCACATCAATGCTACGCTGCTGCTGCTGCCACTGCTGGTGGTCATGCTTGGCGGGCTGGGCCTGGGCTTTGGCATGATAATATCGTCGCTTACTACCAAGTACCGCGACCTGCGCTTCCTTATTACTTTTGGCATACAGCTGTGGATGTACGCTACGCCTGTAATATATCCGCTGTCGGTGATGAAGCATACCTACCCGAAATATGTATGGTTGCTGGTGGCCAATCCGCTGACGGCCATACTGGAGACTTTCAAGTACGCCTTCACCGGTGTAGGGGAATTCAGTTGGGCGTATCTCTCGTACAGCTTTGTCATAACGGTTGCGGTGGTGCTGGTAGGCATTGTGATCTTCAATCGTGTGCAACGCAACTTCATGGACGTTATCTGAGGAGTTGAGGAGTTGGGGAGTTGGGGAGTAGGAGAGTTGGTGCAAACAAAATAGAAATACATGAGCAAGACGGTTATAGAGTTCAACAACGTAGGCAAGCAATATATACTGGGTACCATCGGAACGGGCACGCTGAGTCAGGACCTGAACCGCTGGTGGGCAAGTGTTCGCGGAAAGGAAGACCCTTATCTGAAGATTGGCGAGACCAACGACCGCACACAGAAGGGCGAGAGCCGCTTTGTGTGGGCTCTGCGCGACATCAATTTCCACGTTGAGCAGGGCGACGTAGTGGGTATAGTGGGAAAGAACGGAGCCGGCAAATCCACCCTGCTCAAGATACTCTCGCGCGTCACATCGCCCACCACGGGCGATATCAAGATACGCGGCCGCATAGCCTCGCTGTTGGAGGTGGGCACGGGCTTTCACCCTGAGATGACGGGACGCGAGAACATCTTCATGAACGGCTCCATCATGGGCATGACCAAGGCGGAGATACGTAGCCGCTTTGACGAGATAGTGGATTTTGCAGGCGTGGCCAAGTATGTCGATACTCCTGTGAAGCGCTATTCGTCGGGCATGATGGTGCGTCTTGGCTTTGCCATCGCCGCCCACCTGGAGCCCGAGATACTTGTGGTGGACGAGGTGCTGGCCGTGGGCGATGCTGAATTCCAGAAGAAGGCCATAGGCAAGATGCAGGACGTGAGTCGCGGCCAGGGGCGCACCGTGCTGTTTGTCAGCCACAACATGGCTGCCGTGCGCAGTCTGTGTACCCGTGGCGTGATGCTTAAGAACGGCACCATCGACTTCGTTGGTAGCATACCCGACACGCTGGACCATTACCTGAAGGACGACGACGGCAAGCAGGACAAGCTGATTGTCAACAACATCAAGTGGAAGAAGAATACGATTGAGATCAGGAACATAGAAATCAATCATTCCAAGGAAATGCACTCACTCGTCAAGAACGGCCAAGAGACACTGGATGTCCTCATAGAAGGCAGTTCGGAGGAGGACATGACCTACGATATTATGATGGTGCTGAAAAGCAAGGAGGGAATACCGTTTGCCACATACGCCCTGGGCCACTACATGGGCGACATAAGGCACCAGCCAAAGGGCGACTTCACCATACATCGCGAGGTGCAGCTGCCAAGGATACTAACGAAGGGTATTGTCAATGTTGACCTCAGCATTCATCATCCAATGGTGGAGTATTATTTCAGGGCTCCTAATTGCTGTGTGCTGGAGACAGAGGGCTTCCAGAAGGGCTTCGGCCGTACCATGAATCAGGACAGTTGTGGGTTCATAGGATTAGAGGAGGTGTGACAACAGATTATTGATAATTGACAATTGATAATTGACAATTAAGTACTGGCCGATGATATTGTTGCTAACAGCCTGCATAAATCCTGGGGGGATGGCATACACGGTGCTGGACAGCCAGGGCGAGCGCAGGGCGCAGTATGTCGAGGCTCTCAGGTTCTACCTGTCGGGCACAAGATTTCCCGTTGTCTTTGTTGACAATTCTGGCACGGACATCAGCAATCTGTTTGCTGACTACATACGGAATGGGAGGCTGGAATGTCTGACTTTCCATGGCAATCAGGACAAGCAGCGAGGAAAGGGCTATGGTGAGGCAGAGATTATCCAGTATGCGCTGGATAATTCTGCGACCCTACAGAACAACCCTGATGAGCGGATTGCCAAAATAACGGGCAGGCTTGTGGTAAAAAACATAAACACTGTTTATCTCACGCACCGATGGCTCTTCCCCAGGCGAACTGTGTTCTGTGCCATCAATTCCGACTTGTCTTTCCCCGACAGTCGTTTCATCATGGGGAACAACGCTTTTTTCAGAACACTCTTAAAGGCAAGTGACAGGATAGACGACTCCGGCGGATACTACTTCGAACATGCGCTGTGCGATACGCTAAAGCATGAAACGCATATTCCGTTCTCGCCATTTCTTGTCATGCCATGTATCGAAGGTGTGTCCGGTTCTACAGGCCGGCAGTATGAAAACAAGGAGCAGACCTGCAGTTTCATGTACCGGTATGCCAGATATGCAATATCGCAGAAGCGCAGATTTGCAAGGCTATATCGTTAAGCGTTGTTCTCTTCGGCTAACGTTGCAGCTTGTATCCAGCCGACTTCCATAGGTATTTGGCTATCTGCCCCATGATGTAGGTGAGGCTTAGTCCCGCCTTGCGCATGGCGGCATATTCTTCTTTGAAGAGAGCATTGTCCTTGTACAGATGGCGGGCGAAGTTGTATGCCTTATAGTCGAACTTTGGCAGTTCCAATGGTATGTGGTGGTCCATAAGGAACTGTTTCCATGTAGAGAAGACCAGCACCTCGTCGAGGTGGGCTTTCCGGCTGACATTCTGGCATGCCGAGCCACTTCTTTGTATGACGCAGTATAGCTGGCGTTCGTCTATGATGACCTGCCGTGCATAGTGCCCGACAAGATAAGAGTATTTGACGTCATGGCATTTCACGGTCTCGAAAAAGTCTATCCCGTGCTTCTCAATCAGTGAGCGCTTGACCATCTTGCACCATGGCTCGGAAAACAGGTAGCGCATTTCCAGTTCGCCTTGCGCTGGATTATGCCGATAGGTCTCTATGAACCCATGTAGATGATCCACCCGGTCTGTTGCCTCTTTGGTAACGATGTCAATGCTGTCTGCATTAAAATAAACAACGTCAGCCTCACTGTCAAGATATTCGTTCAGGAAGTCGGCAAACCCTTCATGGAAGAAATCGTCGGCATCGGCCTGTATCACCCATTTGCCTTTAGCCAAGGGCAAAGCGCGGTTTCTGACATATCCTGCCCCATGGTTTTCCTTGTATAGCTGCAAGGTCAGATTAGGACGGTCCTTGCAAGGGAAGTTGTCAAAGTCCACTATGTCTGGCGAGCTGTTGTCATCTGCAACAATGATTTCCAGGTCATCACGCATGGGAATGGAGTCGATCAGACGCTCCAGCAAATCCGGTATGTTTCTGTGGGGTATGATAACGGTAAAGTTCATATTCATATTCTGCTATTTATTTTTTTGTTTTTCTTTCTCTCAGGCTGTGCTGCCATTTGAGGAATCCTGACATGGCCCTGGGCAGCAGCCAGCAGCCGCGTGCGGCTAAACAGAGTTCTAAGCGCAGTTTAGCATCCAAGCGTTTGTACTTGCGTATATGCTTATGGGTCTCAGGATAGATGTCCTTCCATTCTTTATACATTGCTTTGTCCTGGAAGTCGGCCACAAGCGGCAGCTTGGAAAAGAACTTGCGGTAGGCTATTTCCGTTTGGTACTGGTGTTGCAGCCCTTGGCGCTGTAGGTATGCTTCAATCTTTCCTGCTATTGTGATGTCTGCGTCAATGCCCGTGCGCGATTTTGTCGCACATAGCGATTCTGGCCTGTGCAGGTAGTGGTACAGTGGCAGGCTGGTTGAGACAAGGCTCTCAGCATGGGCATACACTTTGACAAGGAAGAGAAGGTCTTCGCCCATGTTCAGCCCGTCGGGGAATGTTATGCCGTGGTTCTTTATCAGGTCATGCCTGACCAGCGAAGACCACAGCGAGGGGAAGATGCGTCCGTCGAGCAGTCGGCGCATGTTCTCATGCATGTCATCGGCGTATGGCTGTTTCTTGGTTGTTTGTCGGTCGCCGTACTCATTCACAAAGTTGCAGCCCACAATATCAGCGTTGCTTTCCTTGGCCAGACGGTACATTCGCTCCAGCATGTCTGGCTCAGTCCAGTCGTCGCTGTCGGCATGTATCACGTATTCGCCTTGGGCGATGTCCAGCCCAGCGTTGCGCGCATGTGCCACGCCGCCGTTGTGTTCGAGGGCTACAATCCTGACTTGCGACGGCAGCATGGAGGCCGTCAGCTCTTGCAGCAGTGCCAGCGAATGGTCGGTAGAGCAATCGTCAACAAAGATATACTCAGCTTCCATCAGCGTCTGGGCTGCCAGCGAGCCCACACACCGTGCCAGGTATTTCTCTGCATTATATACAGGCACTATTACCGATACGCTTGGCTGTTTCATATATATATTCAGTGGCGTGATAGCTTTAACAGGAAAGATGCAAAGCTGTGAACCAGTCTGTCCACGGTGTATGCCTGGCGCAGGCGCGGCGTCAGTGCCTGTGTCTGGCACTCAGACAACTTCATTTGCTTGTAGTCGGCAAGTATCCTTGGCGGGAACAGTGCAGCAAGTACCATCTCCTTTTCCTGCCTCATCAGTTGCGGATTGTTGCTGCTCAGTCCGTTCGTGTCATATCTTGCCACAAACGTGTCTATATAGCGTATGGTTCCGTTGTCGATGATAAGCGCTTGTATGAAGAACTTCCAGTCAGACGTGATCTTCAGAGTTTCATCATAGGGATGTTTCTTCAACAGTGTAGTACGGATGAAGGATGCCTGGTGCGGTATAGCCCCTGAATACAGGTGATAGAGTGTCAGGTCGCCTGACGGTGGAGGCGAGACTATGTGGTCTTGCTCATCTATGGATACTTTTCCTACAACAACGTCTTCTGTCGGATTATGCTTATCTACAGCCTCTAACACCATGCTGTCGTATAGGCAGTCGCCCGAGTTCATAAAGAGGCAATACTCCCCGTGGGCATGGGCCACCCCCTTGTTCATGGCGTTGTAGATGCCATTGTCAGGTTCGGACACCCAGTAGTCTATCCTGTCGCCATACTCACGGATGACATCGACGCTGCCATCGGTAGAGCCGCCGTCGATGACAACAAATTCAAAGTCACGGCAGGTCTGCGCTACGACGCTCTCCATCGTCTTGCGCAGCCCCTCGCGGTTATTGTAATTAATGGTAATGACTGTAAACTGCATTGTTTTTACGACTCCTTATTAGTAATCTGTTCCCCACAAGTTACCATTGTTCCATAGTTTACCTGTTGTTCCACTGCCACTCATGTCACTCATTCTGCGAAATAGGATTTATGCCACCTTTCATTCACATCCCCCCAGCAGCGGCAGTTGGAGAGTATTCGCCATGTGGAGCCTTCTGGTGACAGCAGCAGCGAGTCGCTGCCGAGGTCTTTCCCGCTTATTATGGTGTCTATGGTGTCCATGATTACGACAAAAGCAAGTGCCGAGCTTTGCTTGAAACTGCAATAGGAATGTTCCTCAGGCTTGTCCGCATTCCATTTTGATATGTAGTTGTTGTACATGTCCTCAAGGTCCACAGCACCCGCGTTGGCTACGGTCTTGAAATAGTCGGCTATGATGTGTGCCTGAACGGAATTGTGGCTGGAGTCTGTGTAAGGGAAATCCTTGCTTATGCCCAAATGGCCTTTGTATGCGACAAAAGGCATTGATTTAACCAACTCATGGCTATGAAGGGCGTAGAATGCTTCAATATGCTGGAAATCATTTGGGGAAATCCAGTAGCACATCTGGTCTGCCCTGTCATACCTGCATATTTTTGCTGCAATAGTATTGCCTGCTGTCTGGAGTAGATAGTTAAGAGACTCAACAAATACGTTTTCTATATCTGTATGATTGCAGCATACATACACCTTGATATTTTCAGGACTGGCCGGAGAATGTCTTTTCTCTTTTGCTTTAGGGTGGAAGGTTACCTGCACCCAGTATTCCAGGGTGTTAATGTCGGCTTTTTCCCATTTCGGACTTCCAACTGACAATCCCTTTATTCTCTTTTCCAACTTCTCAGTGTCAGAAACTGTTTCACTGTTCTTGTCAAAACTCTGGAAGAATTTGTAGATGTCATCTGTGTCAAACTGGGGGGCAAACTCAACGAACATCTTCCGCAGCAGGGCATTCAGTTCCGCATATTTGGGGGATGACTTGTCCATGACTTTGTGCCTGATGCCCAAATTTTGGGATAATAGCGGCACATCGGTTGACAGTTCTTCAGCATAGCGCATCTTTTCTCCTCTTTCATGTTCCATCCGTCTCTGTACTTCATTTCGTATGGCCATGTCAACTTTTTTCCTTTCTTCGGCTGTCAGTATGTCCCATTTGTCGTTGCTTGTTATAAGTGGCTCATATTCAAAAGGGTACTGTTTGGATTCCTCAACCGCAATTTCTGGGCAGTACTTCTTCATGTCAACTGAATTTACCGTAAACCCATAGTAGGCAAGATGGTTGTCGCTTAAGAACCACCCATGCTCTTCTTCCGGACAGTCACCAATTTGTACGAAGATGTCGCAATACTTGTAAACGTCCTCAACAATGAAATGCTCAAGAAAACCTTTCATGGCATTGCCAAATCCTTTTTCGGAGGCAATGATTTCCAAGCTTACCAGATTGTCTATAAGAACGGCAAATTTTGTCTTTTCCTGAAATTGCTGATATAGCTTTACTTGTCGCAACAAAGTGCTTAGGGAAGACTGTAGGTCAATTAGTGTTTCTGCCTTATCAATAATGTCAAGGGCAAAGCTGAACGAACTGTAATGGTTATAGTAGGTGAATTCAAAGTAAAAAACATCATAGAAGGTCATGTATGCTACAGACATCTTCTCCTTGAGATATTCCATGGCTTCTTCGAAACTGCCTGCATGGAAGTCAGAGAAGTCCAGCCATAGCACGTGATACGAACCTGAGTGATTAAGAATGGAACTGTTACTTCCGATTCTCAATGATTTGAAAATCTCACTGCCGTCTGCTTCCTTGTCGAGGAAAATGGCCAGGGTCTTGAGGAATGTTGACGAACCTGTTCCCCTACAGTTAGCTAGAGTCAGGAAACGATGGTCAATCACATAGTCGAAAGCGTCAGACTTGTCTATATATTTGTCCGACATGAGCATTGCTTTCACTTGAGCATAGTTTATCATCTTCCTATGTTATTTGCCGTAATTAATATGTTCTATTGCGCACCGGTGCCTCTTTTCCTTCTTGTCGTAGCTGATACCCACGAGCAGCATGGTGGCGTGGCTGTGGTCGGCCATGTACTCGGCTACTTTGGCCGGATAGTTCTTGGTTCTAATCTGGTCTATGGCGGTGTTGACGGCCTTGTCCATCTTCAGCTCCACGAAGATGGCGGGGTCATCCACTTTCTTGCGGGGCAGCAGTACGAGGTCGGCGAAGCCCTTGCCCGTGGGCATCTCACGGAAGATGAAATAATTGTTGCGGGCATAGTAGTAGGCGAGGCTGAGCACGCAGGCCATGGAACTCTCTTTGTTGTATGACAGTATGGTGGTGTCGTCGCTGTGTGCTGCATCGAGCGCGCGTGCCACTGCCTCGCTGTCGCCGCTGAGAGTGTCCTGCAGCAGCTGGCGTGACTTAAGGAGGGCTTCGGTGACACCGGTCCATTTTTTTGAAACAACGGCCTTCTCCATTTCGCCGCCTACCTCCTTGTTCGGGATGTAGCACTCCTGGTTGACTCTGTCGTAGGAAAGATACCCCAGGTGTATCAGTACCGTTAGCACATCGTCGCGGCTCTCTATCTGTGACAGGTCGTTCCTGAATCCCGCCGGGTCAACTACCACGCGCCCGCCCGCCAGCATGTTGATGATGTCGTCTTTCAGCCCGTCGAAGTTCATGTGTATGTAGTCGGCAATGTTGTCGTAGGCAGCCGACCGCCCCCAGTAGCTCTCGCACCATTTCTTCCTTATTGCCGTCATCACGCTGTTGGGGTTGAAAATAGAGGGCTGCGGGCCTATCTGATATCCGTCGTACCATTTCTCCATATCGTCGAAGTCCATACCGTGCTTCGCGGCCAGCGTGCGCACCTCGTCCTTGGTGAAGCCGAAGAAACTTGCCATGTCGCCGGGCGACACCATCGAGTACTCCATGAAGTTGTTCATGGCCGACTGTGTCTTGAACTTCTTCACTGGCAGTATTCCGGTCATGTACACCCCAGCGAATACTTGTGCCGACATGCCGCCCTTGAACATCCGTCGCATCCAGTCGAGGTATTCGTCCATTATGGGTGTGCCGTTGCGGAACTCCCTGCAGATGGCATCCCACTCGTCAACGATGAAGATAAAGTGCTCGTCTTTCTTTTCGCTGATACGCACGAGGTAGGCCATCAGGTCTCCTCCGCGTGGTATGGGTACGTCCAGGTATGCCTCATGTATGTCGGCCTGTAGTTCCTTGTCAATGTTCTTCACAATGCTTGTCTTGTTCTTGTAGCGTGTAACGAAGTCGGAGAGGTCGAGATATATCACTGGGTACTTGTTCAGGTGCTCATCAAACGACGGGTCGGAGGCAATCTTCAGGTCGGCGAAGAGGCTTCGTGAGTCGCACGATTTGTCGTAGTATGCCGCAAGCATTTCCGCCGCCATCGATTTCCCGAAGCGTCGGCAGCGCGTCACGCAGCTGTACTTCTGCTTTGTGAATAGCGTGTCGTTGACCACGGCTATCAGTCCCGACTTGTCAACGTATTCCTTTCTGCGGGTCTCACGGAATCCCGCGTTCCCTATGTTGATGTATGCCATGTGTTTAGGATGATTGATGATTTAATCCGTATTGAAGATTCTTGATGTCAAGGACAAGCGCTGCTTACTGTTTAATTTTTAATTTTTAATCTTTAATCTTTAATGTTAAACGTTCTATGAACCGTATGTCGTTGACCAGTCGGCGCCATGTGGCTTGCAGGGGCGAGACGTTCAGGCCGGGGCGGTAGTCGTCGAGGGGCATGACGAGCGGCACGTGACGTATGCGCAGGTGGTGGCGGGCGCAGAAGACGTTGATGAGGCGTTCGCTCATATAGCCATATATGCGGCTCTGTACGGGGTCGGCTGCTGGCGGCACGCGGCGCTCCACTTCAAACAGCAGGTCGAACAGCCACCGCGAGTAGGCGTCGAAGATGTTCCAGCGGGATATGAACATGTTGTATCCCACTGACGTGTTGCTCCTGTCCATGGTCTGCCTGAAGGCGGGCATGTACTGTGGCGACCGCTCGCTGACTATTTGTCGCAGCGTCTGCCAGTCGCTGGCTATGTGGTAGTCGGCATACTGCTGCGTGTTGCTTACGCGCCAGTGGCGTGCCACAGGCAGTATAATGTCGGCACTGTCGAGCCACGACTCCAGATTGGGGAAACGGTATGGGCGCGACAGAAACTCGCTTGTGGAGACAAAATGTTTGTCTGGTGAGAACTGTGGCCATCGGCAGTCAAAGTCGAAATAGCGTCGATAGTGATTCAGGCCTACAATGTCCACATTCTTCAGGTTGCGCCAAGCCCAATAGTGGCACGTCAGTTCGCAGAAGTGCGGGTTCTTCTCCGATATGTTTTCACCGCTGCTGTCTGGCTGGTATCCCGATATTTTCTGATGTAGTGCGGCACCTGCCTGAATAGGCAGGAAAAACGAGTGCTGCGGCAGCGGCACTTGTTTGTGGGCACATATAATTATTGTGGTTTTCAAATCTCCTTACTCCTTATTCTTTACTCTTTACTCTTTACTCTTTACTCTTTACTCTTTACTCCTTACTCCTCAACTCCTTACTCCTCAACTCCTTACTCCACAACTCCTTACTCCTCAACTCCTCAACGCATTAAAACAGCACCCGCTCCACTATGGGAGCCATGTCGTAGTATTTGTACTCAGCCAGCCGACCACCGAAGGTCACGTCAGGCTGACTTGATTCCTGTAGGGACAGGGCACGGTACTGTTGATAGAGACTCTGGTTGCGCTCGTCGTTTACTGGATAGTATGGCTCCATACCGTGTTGCCACTCTGTGCTGTACTCGCGTGAGATGACCGTGCGTGGCAGTTTATATACATCTTGACCAAAGTATTCGAAGTGCTTATGCTCTATAATGCGGGTGTATGGCACTTCCTTTGATGTGAAGTTCATCACGGCATTGCCCTGATAGTTTGGCATGTCAAGCATTTCCTCCTCGAAGCTTACGGTGCGATACTCCAGCTGACCGAAGCGGTAGTCGTAGTACTGGTCTATCTTGCCTGTGAAGAAGATGTGGTCGGCCACGCCCTCCCAGTGGTTGCGGTCGTCGAAGAAGTCGGTCTCGGTTCGTGCCTCCACCCCGTCCAGCAGCGCGCTGATCAGTTTGTTGTATCCGCCTATGGGTATTCCCTGATACAGGTCGTTGAAGTAGTTGTTGTCGTATGTCAGCCTGACGGGCAGCCGCCGTATTATGAAGGCTGGCAACTCCCGGCACGGGCGTCCCCACTGCTTCTCTGTATATTCCTTTATGAGGCGCTCGTAGATGTCGCGTCCCACCAGCAGCAAGGCCTGCTCTTCCAGGTTTTGTGCGTGATACGTTCCATCTGCCACGGCCTCAGGGCGCATCCTGGCGAAGCGTTGCTGTGCCTGGTCGCGTTGCTCTTTGATGATCTTCTCGGCCTCGGCCGGCGTGCTTATGCCCCATATCTGGCGGAAGGTGTTCATGTTGAACGGCAGGTTGTACAGCTCGCCGTGGTAGTTGGCTATCGGACTGTTGGTGTATCGGTTGAATGGCACGAGCGAGTTTACAAACTGCCACACTTGGCTGTTGCTGGTGTGGAAGATGTGGGCCCCGTACTTATGTACCTGAATACCCTCACGCTGCTCACAGTAGATATTGCCTCCGAGGTGGGACCGTCGGTCTATCACAAGGCAACGCTTGCCCTCTCTGTGCAACCTGTAGGCCACACAGGCACCGTAGAGTCCGGCCCCGACAATCAGCCAGTCGTATTCTTTCTTTCCTGCGCTCATCTTTGCTTATTTTCCCTTAAATGCTTATCGGCAGCAAAGGTAATTATTTTTTTTGACAATGCATGATATACGGGAAAAAATAATTCCATGCCTTTCTTTTTGTCGTTTGCAAGAAAAGCAGTACCTTTGCAGCCGAATAGTAAATTATAATGTGTTTTTCAATGCATAGCCATGAATTCTGAACTCAGGACAATGAAGTATAAGCTAATAACAATACTGTGTTTGTCGGCCATGACAGCCTCTGCACAGGATGTGCAGATAGACTCACGTCTGTATCAGCTGTTCACCCCCGTCACATTCTACCACTCTGGTGCCGCCCAGCGGCTGTCCATGTATGACGGCACTGATGCCGTAGGGCAGGAGGTCAACCGCACTCTGATGAATATCTATCTTAACCGTCCCGACCTGGTGACAGCCACGGAGACAGAGATAATTGAAGGCGGTGAGCTGCGACAGGACATCATAAAGCCCAAGAAGCAGGCCAGGAACAATGTCAAGCTGACAGATGAGGCTGCCCCAGAGCCTACGGCCGACGATGTCTTTGGCGCACCGCTCAGCCTGGTAGTTGAAAAGCCCAACTTCTGGAAGTTCAAGGGCGACGGCTACCTGCAGTTCCTGCAAAACTATGTGTCGGACAATTGGTACAAGGGTGGCGAGAGCAACTATTCGACCGTGGCGGCTCTTACGCTTGAGGCCAACTACGACAATCAGCAACGGCTGAAGTGGGAAAACAAGCTGGAGATGAAGCTTGGTTTCCAGACATCCAAAACAGACAGCGTGCATAAGTTCAAGACCAACAACGACCTTATCCGCTACACAGGCAAACTGGGGCTGAAGGCCTCTACCCACTGGTACTACACGCTGCAACTGCTGGCCGAGACGCAGTTTATGCAGGGCCATAAGAGCAACGACGAACGCACCTACAGCGATTTCCTTTCGCCGCTGAAGATGAACCTCGGCCTCGGTATGGACTACAAGTATGAGTCGAAGAACAAGCGTTTCAATACTGCTGTCAACCTGTCGCCGCTATCGGTTAGCTATCGCTATGTCAGCCGTGAAAACCTGGCCACCAGCTTCGGTATAGACGAAGGCCACAGGCACAAGACAGACCTCGGTTCGCAGATTACGGCTAATGCGACGTGGAAGCTGAGCGACGTAGTGACATGGAAGTCGCGCTTCTATTTCTTCACATCATACCAAAGGTGTGAGGCTGAATGGGAGAACACCTTTGAGCTGAAGGTCAGTCGTTTCATTTCGGCCAACATCTTTATCTTCCCACGCTTCGACGATGCTAACAACCGCGACGAAAAGCTGGGCTACTTCCAGTTTAAGGAATACTCTTCGCTGGGCTTCAGCTACAATTTCTGAAATTGAAGATTGAAGATTGAAGATTTCGGGCGATCTAACACCCACAACCCTAACACCGACAACCCTAACACTGACAACCCTAACACTGACAACCCTAACACTGACAACCCTAACACTGACAACCCTAACACTGACAACCCTAACAAACAACCTCATAACCTCATAATACAATGAAACAAACCATTCTTGTTACCGGCGGTACCGGTTTCATCGGCAGCCACACCACCGTGGAGCTGCAACAGGCTGGCTACAAAGTAGTCATCGTGGACAACCTCTCCAACTCTAATGCCAACGTTGTTGACGGCATAGAGAAGATAACCGGCCAGCGGCCTGCCTTCGAGAAGGTGGACTGCTGCGACTTCGACGCACTGGAGAACGTCTTCCGCAAGTATCCCGACATTGAGGGCATTATCCACTTTGCCGCCTCAAAGGCAGTGGGCGAGAGCGTGCAGAAGCCGCTGCTCTACTATCGCAACAACCTCACCTCGCTCATCAATCTGCTGGAGCTGATGCCCAAGCACAATGTGAAGGGCATCATCTTCTCTTCCAGCTGCACTGTCTATGGACAGCCCACAGCAGAGAACCTGCCCGTCACTGAGAACGCTCCGATACAGAAGGCGCTCTCGCCCTACGGCAACACCAAGCAGATCAACGAGGAGATCATTCAGGATTATATCCACTCGGGCGCGCCCATCAAGTCGATTATCCTGCGCTACTTCAATCCTATCGGCGCACATCCCACCGCACTCATCGGCGAGCTGCCCAATGGCGTGCCCATGAACCTTATCCCCTTCGTCACACAGACGGCCATCGGCATTCGCGAGCAACTGAAGATATTCGGCAACGACTATAACACGCCCGACGGCACCTGCATACGCGACTACATCTATGTGGTTGACCTGGCCAAGGCTCACGTCAAGGCCATGGAGCGTGTGCTGGACCAGCCCGAGACCGATGCCGTCGAGGTGTTCAACATCGGCACGGGCAAGGGCCTCTCGACACTCGAGGTGGTCGAGGGCTTCGAGAAAGCCACCGGCGTGAAGCTCAACTGGACATACGCTCCGCGGCGCGAGGGCGACATTGAGAAGGTGTGGGGCAACGTCGATAAGGCCAACAAGGTGCTGGGCTGGAAGGCCGACACACCCACCGAGGAGGTGCTGAAGAGCGCCTGGCGCTGGCAGGAGAAGCTGCGCGAGGACGGCATACAGTAAATAAAATATCTGATACGAATTACACGGGTTAACACAGAATGCGCAAGGGGCGGTTCTGTATTAATCCGTGTTTCGTGTCTAATAGCCTTATGTTGTGTTCAGTCAAGCCATGATGGCATCGGCCAGTTGCTCAAGTTGTGGCAGCTGGTTGCTGTGCAGGCGCGAGCGCAGCGTGACCATGGGCTCCACCACCGTCACGTCCTTCATCTGTGCGAGCATCTCCTTCATCACACGGCCGGCCACGGGAGCCCATGAGCCGTTCTCGATAATGCCGACGCGCCTTTGCTGATAGGCTTTCAGCTGGAGCTTATGCAGGAAGGTGTGCATGGGCGGGAATACAGAGGCGTCATAACTGCTGGCACATACCACCATTCGTCCGTAGCGGAAGGCATCCTCTATGGCCTCAGCCATGTCGTCGCGCGTCAGGTCGGTGATGGCAACCTTTGGACAGCCCTTGGCCTTTAGTATCTCGGCCAGCTTCTCTGCAGCAACCTTGGTGCCGCCGTGTATCGAGGCGTAGGCTATAAACACGCCTTCGGTCTCAACGTCGTAGCGGCTCCAGATGTCATACAGCCGCAGAGCCTCGGGCAGTATGGCCAGCGGCTCATTCTCTCCGCATGATATTTCCGTGGTCTTATCTGCTGACAGCATGGGGCCGTGCAGCGGACAGACAAGGCGCAAGGTGCCTGCGGCGGAAACCTTCTTCAGCAGCGACTGCACCTGTGTGCCGTACTTGCCACATATATTGAAATAGTAGCGGCGAGCCTCGCAGGCCCAGTCGTCGCGGTCGGCGCCATACACTCCGAACTTTCCGAATGCGTCAGCGGAGAACAGTGTGCCGGTGCTACTATCGTAACTGACCATCACTTCGGGCCAGTGTACCATGGGGGCACCTATGAAGTGCAGCTCATGTTGACCCAAGGGTAGGGTAGAACCTTCCTTTACGGCGATGGTGCGTCCTTCGAGCTGTATGCCCTCGAAGAACTGTGGCAGCATCTTCAGTGCCTGCGCCGAGCAGGCCAGCTGCAGGGCGGGGTACTGCTGCAGCACCCACGCGATGAGCGCCGAGTGGTCGGGCTCCATGTGGTGCACCACCAAATAGTCGGGCGCTTTGCCCGTCTGTGCCACCACCTGCAGCAGCTTCTGCTTCCACTCGTCGGCACAGCGTGCATCAACGGTGTCCATGATGGCGGGATGCTCGTCGGAGATGTAATAACTGTTGTAGCACATGCCATCGGGCAGGTGGTACTGACTCTCAAAGAGGTCGAGCGACGCGTCGTCGCAGCCAATATAGTGAACCATTGTTCAGTTTAGAATTTAGAGTTAAGAATTAAGAGTTGTCGCCTTCGGCGATTATTCAGTTAAGAATTTAGAATTTAGAGTTAAAAATTAAGAGTTGTCGTCTTTGGCGATTATTCTGTTGAGAGTTTAGAATTTTGAGAGTCTAATTCTTAACTCGTAATTCTTCATCACAGCGAAGCGAGAAAAACTCTTAACTCTAAACTCTTAATTTTTAACTCATAACTACATTCAGCACACCTTTTCCAAGCGCTTCATCATGGTGAACATGAAGATGGCGGCCACGAGGCAGACGCCGATGAAGACACCCCATACCACGGTGAGCGGCAGGTCGCCCCACAGCACACCGCCTACCAGCACCAGCTGGTTGCCGATGGCGGTGGCTACAAACCATCCGCCCATCATCATGCCCTTGTACTTGGGAGGCGCCACCTTGGAAACGAACGAGATGCCCATGGGCGACAGCAGCAGCTCGCCGAAGGTGAGCACCAGATAGACAGAGATGAGCCAGTAGGGCGAGACGAAGGTGCCAGCCTCACCGGCAGCAGCCTGCTCGGTGGGTGTGTTCAGTCCCACAGAGGCCGCCAGCATCAGCAGGAAGGCCAGGGCGGCCACCACCATGCCGTAGGCTATCTTGCGTGGGGCCTTGGGCTCCTTGCCCTTGGCGGCCAGCGCGCCGAAGATGGCCATCGAGACGGGTGTCAGCGCCACCACGTAGAAGGGATTGAACTGCTGGAAGATGGGGGCCGAGATGTCTATCGTGCCCGTGGCCTGGGTGTACTTGTAGTACAGCACCGCGCAGGCCAGCGCTATCACGCCGGCGGCAATGCCCTTGCCTTTCTGCGTCTTGCTCTGGAAGAGCGAGAAGAGGGCATAGACGATGAAGATGATCATCACCAGGTTGATCACGTCGAAGGGCATGGTGTCAGCACCCGTGGCGGTCTTCTCTGTGAACTCGTTGGCAAAGAAGGTGAGCGACAGACCATTCTGGTGGAAGGCCATCCAGAAGAAGATGACCACGGCATAGACCAGCACTAGGGCCACGATGCGCTGCGAGGTCTCTTCCTTGGTCAGCTCAGGCTCCTGACTGCCGGCCGCGGCGGCGGCGTTACTCTTCTTGCTGCCTCCCTCCACGTGGCGGAAGGTGGAGCGGAAGGCGTAGTAGATGGCGATGGAGAGAATGAGCGAGGCGCAGGCCACGGCGAAGGCGAAGTGGTAAGAGTCGTTCTCAGAGTAGCCCAGGCTGTGCTGTGCCCAGTCCATGATGCGTATGGCTGCCGTGGGAGCAAACAGTGCGCCTATGTTGATGGCCATGTAGAAGATGGAGAAACCAGCATCGCGCTTGTCGGCAAAGCGCTGTTCGTTGTACAGGTCGCCCACCATCACCTGCAGGTTGCCCTTGAAGAGGCCCGTGCCGAAGCCGATGGCCAGCAGTGCCGCCAGCATGGCGACCAGCGCCACCGTGTCGCCGCCGAGGGGTACGGAGAGCAGCAGGTAGCCTGCAAACATGATGATGATGCCAGCCGTGACCATGCGGCCGAAGCCGAACTTGTCTGCCATGATGCCGCCTATGAGCGGGAAGAAATAGACAAACATGAGGAACGAGCTGTAGATGGTGCCTGCCACGCCGGGTGTCAGGCCGAAGTTGGCCCTGAGGAAGAGGGCGAACACGGCTATCATGGTGTAGTAGCCGAAGCGCTCGCCCGTGTTGGCCAGAGCGAGGGCGTAGAGACCTTTCGGTTGTCCTTCAAACATTGTTGTATGTGTTTTTTTGTTTTGTTGTCCTCTGTGTTGCGCACAAAGCGCCGCAAAGTTAACAAAGTTTTCAGACACGGCCAAATATTTGGTCAAGAAAATCGCCGCATTTGCTGTTTTCTGACAGTTTTCTGACAGCATTTATGTGCGGTTTACTTTTTTATTCGTATTTTTGCAGCGTTAAATCATAATCATTATCAATGTAGTATGAAAAAAACATTTTTCTTCCTGGCTGCGGTGCTGAGCTGTATCGGAGCGATGGCTCAGCCGAAGGTCTATTTCACGAGAGAGATAACGCCAGAGTCATTAGTCAGAATCTACAAGGCGCTGGGCGTGGAGGCGCAGGGCCGCGTGGCAGTAAAGATTTCTACGGGCGAGGGTGGCAATACCCACTACCTGAAACCTACGCTTATCCGCAATCTGGTGGATGAAGTCAACGGAACCATCGTAGAATGCTGTACGGCATACGGCGGCACGCGCCAGGACGTGGGCCAGCACTGGCAGACCATACACGACCACGGTTTCGATTCTATCTTTGCCGTTGACATTATGGACCAGTATGACCAGATACGCATTCCTGTGCAAGACAAGAGGCATATCAAGTATGACATTGTAGGTGGCCATCTTGCCAACTACAACTTCATGATAAATCTGGCACATTTCAAGGGACACGCCATGGGCGGCTTTGGCGGCGTGCTGAAGAATGCCAGTATCGGCGTGGCTTCTACCGCAGGCAAGGCATATATCCATTCAGCAGGCAAGACCGACGATGCCAAGCTGGCGTGGTCGAAGGAAAATCTGGCGGCCGGTCCTACACAGGACCATTTCCTGGAGTCGATGGCTGCAGCTGCGCAGGCTGTACACAACTACATGCAGGGACATGTACTGTATATAAATGTGATGAACAACATGTCGGTCGATTGCGACTGCGACGGCCATCCCGCCAAGCCTGAACTGCAGGATATGGGCATCATGGCTTCGCTTGATCCCGTGGCTGTTGACCAGGCATGTCTTGACAAGGTGTTCAACTACAAAGGCAAGCCGGGCGACGACAATAAGCCGCTCATCAAGCGCATAAACCGTCAGCACGGCACATACATCACCGATTATGCTGCACAGATAGGGCTTGGCTCAAAGCAGTACGTGCTGATAGACCTGGACAAGTAAGTCGAGTCTCGTTCCGTGTAATTTCGTTTTGATTTCGTACAGGGCCTGTGTACCAAACGTACAGGGCCTGTGTACCAAACGTGAGGGTGTGTCAAAATAGGCACATCCTCTTTTTTATATCTATTATCAGCAGTCAAGAGTCCGGAATAATTCTTGGCCGCTGATTTTCTTTTTCCGCAATTATTTACCGCCAGATGAGCCGTGATGCCGTATATGCCCCATAAGTGAGCCCGAAACGGGTTTCTATGCCGCCCTTTTCATC
>FLNV01001646.1_pt1 | contig 20338 bp, 12 predicted proteins | sample 1140351 | NCBI WGS metagenome assembly FLNV01 (sample SAMEA3878207, study PRJEB12797) | bioreactor metagenome | biome: Moose rumen | place: Sweden | collected 2011-10 | reverse complement strand
GTGCGTGCCAACTGCGGCGACGAAGACGGCAAGAGCGCTTGGAGTAGCTACAAATACTTTACCACTTTGGCCACTTGCATCAAACCGACCAATTTGACCGCGAGCAATGTCACTTCGTCCACCGCCACCATCACTTGGGCGGCAGGCGAAGCCGACCAAACCGCATGGAATCTGCAATACAAGAAGTCGTCGGACAGCGAATGGACCACGATTCCGACGGATGCCACAACCTGCAACCTCGAAAACCTTAGCCCTGTCACCACCTACAATGTGCGTGTGCAGGCCGATTGCGGCGATGGCGATTTGAGCCAATGGACAACAGATTCGTTTACAACCACATGCGGAGCTTTGGAATTGCCTTATACCTATGGTTTTGAGGATAATCTGGTTACTACGTCACCCTATAGTTCAAGCAATCCTTTCCCGAAATGTTGGGGTCGTGTCGCCTTTCAATCAGGATACTCTGGCAACTACACTTATTATCCATATGTATTTACGGCCACGACCTCTCAACCTTATGCACATGGAGGAAATGGAGCCAACACCTATTCAGGTCACTCTATGCGTTTTTACCAAACTTCCAGCTCCACAAACGAATGTGCCGTCTTGCCTGAAATCAGCGATGAATATGAAATGAACCATTTGCAAATCAGGTTCTGGGCAGCAGTGCAAAGCTCACAAGGGACACTGAAAATTGGCATCATGGAATCCCAAAACGACGCCAGCACCTTCACCTCAATCCAAGAAGTGACGATTTCAAACACCTATAGTAATGGCTTCCAAGAATTTACAGTTCCCTTCTCGTCCTATGCCGGAAATGGCAGATACATTGCTTTCATGTGTGGAACGGGTAGCAATTATGCGTATTTTTTAATTGACGACATCACCGTGGAAGAAATTCCATCGACCTTCACCAAAGATATTACTGGATATGGCAGTAGCGAAGATGCTTGTTACTATCTTATCTCCTCACCCATCGGAACAGTTGACGTCGAAAATGTGACCAACCTCATAACCAACAGCTACGACCTCTATTACTTCAACCAATCTCAAGATTTGGAATGGCGCAACTATAAGGATTCCCATTTCAACCTCGTCAGCGGCAAGGGCTATCTCTATGCCAATAGCGAAGATGTCACGCTCACATTTACGGGTGTGCCCTATAACGGCAATGGCGAAGTTACGTTGACCAAAGCGGACAACATGGATTGGTCGGGCTGGAACCTCGTCGGCAATCCTTTTGCCCAAACGGCCTACATCAACAAGCCTTTCTACAAGATGAACCAAGACGGCACCGCCCTTTCGGCCACCACTTCAACGGGCGCCATCGATGCCATGGAAGGCGTGTTCGTGAATGCCGCAAGCGATGGCGAAACGCTTACCTTCAGCACCAGCGAACTTGGCAAACAAGCCGCATCCCTCATGCTGAATGTCACTCAAAAACGTGGTGCTTCGACAAGCTCAGCAACCATCGACCGAGCCATCATCAGCTTCAGCGAAGAAAGCCCACTGCCCAAGTTCCAACTCAACCCGAACCACACCAAGGTCTATATCCCACAAGACGGTAAAGACTATGCCGTGGTGCACCGCGAAGGCATTGGCGAACTGCCGATCAACTTCAAGGCTGAAGAAGACGGCACCTACACGCTGGCCTTCTCCAGCGAGGACGTTGCGTTCAACTACCTCCACCTCATCGACAACATGACGGGCATGGATGTGGATTTGCTGCAGAACTCAAGTTACAGCTTCGGGGCTCGCAAGTCTGACTATGCCAGCCGATTCCGTTTGGTCTTTTCCGCCAACGGAAACGCGTCCGACGACGATGACGTGTTCGCCTTCTTCAGCAACGACAAGCTCGTCGTCCTCAACGAAGGCAAGGCTACGCTGCAAGTCGTCGATGTGATGGGCCGCGTGCTCTGCACGAAGCAAATCAGCGGCAACGCCGAAGTCGGGCTTAGCCAACCGTCTGGCCTCTACATGCTCCGCCTCACCAATGGCAGCGACGTGAAGGTGCAGAAGGTCGTGGTGAAGTAAAAGTGAGATTCCCCGAGGCCTCGGAGTGGCTTATGCGAGTTTGAGAAAAAAGAAAAATGATGAGTAATTATGAGTAATTAATTGATATTCTTTTTTCGTGAAAGTCGGCGGCATGAGGTCGTCGACTTTTTTTGTTTTTAAACGACCTTACCCGTAACCACATGCCATTGGCCAGATTGGAGGTCGCCGAGAGGTAGGTTCCCGATCTGGGTTCGGATGAGCCGCAACGTAGGAAAGCCTACGGCGGCAGTCATGTGACGCACCTGCCTGTTTTTGCCCTCTATGAGTGTGAGCTTGACCCAACTCGTGGGGATGTTGGCGCGGTAACGGATGGGCGGCACCCTTTCCCAAAGGCTTTCGGGTGGCATTACGATTTCGGCCTTGCATGGCCTGGTGCGGTAGCCTTTGATGACCACGCCTTTCTCCAATTGTCGCACCGCCTCCATGGTGATTTGCCCATCCACTTGGGCGAGATAGGTGCGGGGATGTGCAAACTTGGGGTCGAGCAGCTTCTTGATGAGCCTGCCGTCGTCGGTGAGCAATAAGGCACCTTCGCTGTCGTGGTCCAAGCGTCCGGCGGCATACACTCCGGGCGGGAACCCGAATTCATCCAAGGCCCGATGCCCTGCCTCGGGAGTGAACTGGCTCAAGACGCCATAGGGTTTGTTGAACAAGATGACCATATCTACTGGATGATTAAGCTCGCAAATCCTTCTGTTGCAAAGGTCTCCAATTGGTTTTGTTCGTTCACGAAGATGTAATAGGCTTCCACGCCGTCCATGCTTTCGATGAGCGGCAGCGACTTGTCCATGCCCATCACCATGCAGATGGAAGCGAGGGCGTCGGCCCAGACGGAGTTTTCGGCCAACACCGTCGCGCTTAGCACGTTGTGCTCGACGGGGCAGCCCGTCTTCGGGTCGATGCAATGCGAATAGCGGCGGCCATCGCGTTCGACGTATTTTCGGGTGCTGCCCGATGTAACCAAGCCCTTGTCGCGCAAGGCGATGCGGGTTTGCACCGTCTGCTCTGCATACATGTTTTCGGCGGGCTTCTCGATACCTACGATCCAAGAATCGCCATTGGGCTTGCATCCCTTGGCCATGATTTCGCCTCCCGTGTCGACCAAATAGTTCCTGATGCCTCGGCTTTCCAAAAAGGCCGCAATCAAGTCGGAGGTGTAGCCTTGCGCGATGGCGTTGAAGTCGAGCTTCATGTCAGGGTTTGTCTTGACCACTTTCCCGTCTTCGATGCTGACTTGGCGGTAGTCGACCAAGCGTTTCAGGCTGTCGATGAGCGCGGGCGTGATGCTGTCGCCGGTCTTGTTGCTGAAGCCCCATGCGGCCACGATGGGCGAGATGGTCGGGTCGAAGTAGCCGTCGGACATTCGTGCGGCCTCTTGCGCGATGCGGAAGTTGTAGATGAAAATGGAGTCGAGCGTAACCTCTTCATTCCGATTGACTTTGCAGATGATGGAACTGTCGACCCAAAGGTTGACCGACATGTCGACGGCATGGAAGATGGAGTCGATTTCGTGCTGGAAGTTGCGGCCCTCGTCGTCAAAATAGGTGACGGCATAATACGACCCTTGCGCCAAGCCCTGTAAGACAATCTTTTGCGGCTGCCGCGTACACGATGTCATCAGCAATACCGTGAACATCATCCCAAAAACGAAACTTCCAATCTTTTTCATATTCAACTGAATAACTGAATAACTGAACAACTGAATAACTCTCAACTCTCAACTACAAACTAAACGTCGCACTCCATTTAAGCGCAAGGTTTTCCCACACCGTTGGCAGGCTGTAAGGCCCGTAGCGGTAGAAGGCACCCAAGCCGACTTTTACCAGACTTAGGTCGAGCAGGCCTTTCACGACGAAGCCGCTCTCGAAATAGCCCTTGTCCATCGTCTTGAAATTCAGTGCGGTGGCGTTTTCCATGCCGCGCATGGTGCCCCAGCCGATGTTGGTGGCTATGGTGAGTTCGGGCTTGAACCATTTCGATTCGGTTTTCCACAACATGCCGCTGAAGTTGTGGCTGAGGTAGAGTGCCGCGAAGCGGTCGCAGAAGAACTCGTCCATGCGCATGGTGGCGAAGCTGCCCGGCGCATAGAGGCCGAAGGGCGCGTAGGTACCCATGACATCGAAGGTCTCCATCACGGGACAGCCTTCGGAGGCGTAGCCCGCTTGCAGCATGACCTTGGCGACACCCATGTAAGGCGTGTAGAAGTTCTTGCTGACTTGGAACTTGACGCGGTCGTACTCGAACTGGCTGCCCAAGACGCCGGGGAAGGAATGCTGGTAGGAGAGCCACACTTCGGGATAGGTTGTACCCAACGAGCGGATGCCTTGGGGCGTGCTGACGAACTTCTCGTTGTAGGCGAAACGCAGCTTGACTTCGGCGTTGGCAAACCTGCCGACCGACAGCGAGTCGGCGGTGGTGCGGACAAACTGCCGGTTGTAGCGTTTGAAGCTCGAGTTGAGGCTCACGAAGACCTTGAAATGTCGGGCGAAGCGGGTCGAGAAGTCGAGACCGGCTTGGTTAGTCCGGCCATGGATATTCTCGTAGAACTGGTACTTGTAATGCGGCTCTGACAATAGGGAAGTGTTTTCCTCAAACCCTGAAAACTCGCCTATGGACGTTGAACGCTGGTCGAAATGGATCCGGGTCTCCATCTGGCGTTGCGGGTTGATATTCAGTCTGATGCCACCGCCGTAGTCGAAAGCACGGAGGCGGGTCCAATAGCCGCCGTAGCCGTAGATGCCGAACCAGCGCGAGAGGCGGTTGTTGGTCGAGAGGCCCAAGCCGAAATACCAGCCGCGTTGACCTGAGAGATTGAGCACCTTGTTGAGGTCGAGGTCGACGGGCCCGATAGGGATGGAACCGTTGTCCATCAGGTTGTTGGTGAGGCCGAGCACGCGGTCGAAGATGTCGGAGCCGCCGGTGAGCGAGTCGACGAAGATGTAAGTAGCTTTCACTCTTTCCGTCAGCGAGTCGATGCGGTGGGCATTCCAGAAGCTCTCGTCGCGGAAGCCTGCGTCGGGGTCTACCTTGATTTCGATGTCGGAGAACCGCCGTTTGCTGATGTCGGGGTTGATTTCGATGTCGGTCAGGTAGCTCTTCCCGATGGCGGCCATGGGGAAGTCGTCGTCGTCCATGCCGATCAGTAGGCCCGGAAAGGTCAGGTTGGTGTTGATTTGCTTCGGAAACCATTGGTTGCCAACCTTTTGGTAAAGCTGCTGGATGCCGACGGTGAAGAGTCCGCCTTGCTCGTTAGGCTCGGCTTTCACGCTTTGCAGAGCCCAACCGTCGCTGTTGACGGTTATCGTGCCGCGCAGTCCGTTGAAGGTGCTGCCGAGCATCGGGTGGAACGAGATGATGTAGAGCGAGTCGCCCTGTCCGATGGGTTCCACGGCCTCCAAGGTGAAGAAATAGTGCGTCTTGCTGCCTCGGCTGATGGGGTTCACATAGTCGGTGCCCGTGATGTTGATGGTCTCGTCGTAGAAACTGACGCTTTGCATGCTGCTCACCAAATAGATGAACGTCGGTTCCTTCATGCCGGCCACCTTGGTGCCGAGCACGTTCTGCAACTTGCGGTCGGGCGACTTGAAAAACACTTCCGAGGCGGTTTCCATCACCATCAAGTCGCTCTTTCTCAGCACGCTGTCGAAAAACTGTAGGTCGGTCTTCTCAAGGTTGACGTCTTCGGCCAAGGCTTGCCCGAAGCTGCTGCTGTCGACGGTGATGACCATCTTGTCGTAGATGCGGTAGCTGTACGACTCCAACGAGTTGGGGTTGTTGGACTTGCGGTGCGCCATCAGGCTGTCGATGATGCGGTGGGCGGGGTTTTCGCCTGCCTCCACGGTCACTTCGCCCAACTCGAAGGTCTTGGGTGTCAATGCGGCATTGCATTTCCGTTGGTCGGCTTGCAGCACGATTTCCTTGGGTTCGTAGCCGACGGACGAGAACTTGACCTTCAGGATGGGTTCGTCGGAGCTGATTTCGTATTTCCCGTCGATGTCGGTGATGACGCCGTGCAGCCCTTCGTTGACCACCACGTTGACGAAGGCCAAAGGCTGGCGGTTGCGCTCGTCGGTCACTTTCCCGCTGAGGCTATGGCTTTGCGCGAAGACCGATGTCCCCCGAAAGAGGAGCAAGGCAAGGAACATGGAGGCGATCAACCTCGTGCCGAAACAAGGCTTCATTCTTGTGTCTCAATTAGATAGATGACTTCGTTGTCGCGCTTCATCAGGTATTGCTCGCGGGCCACCTGTTCCATCGTGGCCGTGTCGTTTTGCAAGGCCTCGAGGTACTGCTTGTTCTGCGAGATCTCCTCCTGGTAGTATTCAATTTGCTGCTTTTGGTCCTTCAGCGACCTATGCAAGCGAATCTGCTCGAACAGGTTGAACTGGTCGATAAAGAGGATGACCACTAAGAACGCCAAAGTTGCGTAAACATAGCGATTGTTGAGCTTGCGCAGGATTTTCTTGAATGTCATGACGGCATCGATGATAAGTTGAGGTTGTCGAAATATTTCGGTCTGCAAAAGTAACATTTTTCTTATTTTTGCGCTCAGAAATCCATCAAATTTATCAACAATGAAAAAAGTTATCGCAACGACAAAGGCTCCCGGAGCCATCGGGCCTTACAGTCAGGCCATTGAAGCCAACGGAATGCTGTTCATTTCGGGCCAGCTGCCCATCAATCCAGCCACGGGCGAAATGCCTGAGGGCGTGACGGCACAAACCGAGCAAAGCATGAAAAACCTCGAAGCCATCCTCAACGAGGCAGGCTGCACCTTCGCCAATGTGGTGAAGTCCGTCTGCTATCTTGCTGACATGAGCTATTTTGGCGAGATGAACGCCGTGTACGGCAAGTATTTCACGGGCGACTATCCCGCTCGTGCCGCCTTCGCCGTGAAGGAGCTGCCCAAGAAGGCTTTGGTCGAAATCGAAATGATTGCCGCAAAATGAAAATCGTCTTTTTGGAGCCGTTGGGCTTGAAGGTACAGCAGATTGAAACCGCTTGCGAAGGCCTGAAAAAGGCTGGCCATGAGGTCGTCGTCTATCCCGACCGCAACGAAAACCCCGACGAGCTGAAACGCCGCGCCGAAGACGCCGAGGTCATCGTCGAGAGCAACATCCCGCTGCGCAAGGACTTCCTTGACGCTTGCCCCAACTTGAAGATGCTTTCCATTGCCTTCACTGGCTTGGACCACATTGACATGGACGAATGCCACCGTCGTGGCATCGTCGTGAAAAACGCGGCGGGCTACAGCACCGAGGCTGTGGCCGAATTGGCCATCGCCCTGATGATTGACCTGTATCGTAAAGTGCTTGAAAACGATGCGATTACGCGTCAGTGTAATCGCAAAGGCATCATGCCTGGACGCGAGATTGGCGGCAAGACCGTCGGCATTGTCGGCATGGGCAACATCGGGCAGCGCGTGGCGCAGTTAGCCAATGCCTTCGGCTGCAAGGTGCTGGCATGGAACCGTACGACGAAGCACATCGACGGCGTGACTTTCGTCGACAAGGAGACTTTATTGAAGGAATCCGACATCGTCACCTTGCACATCGCCTTGAACGCCGACACCCGCGATTTCATCACGGAAAAGGAATTCGCCTTGATGAAGCCTGACACCATATTAATTAATACGGCTCGCGGTCCCGTGGTGAACGAAACGGCCTTGGCCAACGCTTTGAAGCAAGGCAAGATAGCCGCTGCAGCCACCGATGTCTATGGCACCGAGCCGCCTCTGAAGCCTGAGAATCCACTGTTTGGTGTACCCAACCTGATTATGTTGCCGCACATCGGTTTCGCCACCGAGGAGGCATTTATCCTTCGGTTAGGCATTGTTGTAAAGAATGTCGAGCTTTTTGTTTAGTTTTATTGACGCGCTTTGCGTCATTGCGAGGAACGAAGCAATCCAGACATAGAAAGATTGTCTGGATTGCTTCACTTTGTTCGCAATGACGTTGACTCCTTTCAATAACTCAATCTAATTTCGGTCGGTAAATCATGTCAGCCGTGACGAAGGCTTCCTTGAATTTCGGCTTGATACGGCGCAGGCATTTCTCGGCCTCCACGCGGTTGCGGAAGTTGCCCGCACGCAGACGGAAATAAGGCTCGGCGTAAGTGAGATAAATCGGAATATCGGGGAAGGCCCGCTCGAATTGGGCTTTCACCGCCTTGGCATGGTCCAAGGCCTCGTTGCCGATTTCCATAAAGATATGGATGCGGTAGCCGCTGAACGAGCTGTCTGTTCTGTAGAGCTGGCGTTGCTTCGAGATGAGGCTCTCGATGCGGCTGTCTTGGTCGACATGCACCGAACCACGGCTTTGCGCGAAGGCGATGCCTGTCGATGCCACAAATAATATAAGGAGAAGAATACGTTTCATTTTTTTTCGCTGTTTAGGCTGCAAAATTACACATTTCTTCGGATTTCCGACGAAAGTTGTATCTTTGTACCCAAATTTAACCTATGAACAGTAACTTAGATGCCAACGCTTCCCACCTTTCGAAGGCGGAGAAAGACCTTGAGAACGCCTTGCGCCCCGACTTGTTCGACAGCTTTGCCGGACAGAAGCAGGTCGTCGACAACCTGCGCGTTTTCGTGAAGGCCGCCGCCCAACGCGGCGAGGCCCTCGACCATACCCTTTTGCACGGCCCGCCCGGATTGGGCAAGACCACCCTTTCGCATATCATCGCGCACGAACTCGGCGTGGGCATGAAGATGACCTCGGGTCCCGTTCTCGACAAGCCGGGCAACCTCGCGGGCCTGCTTACCAGCCTTGAGCCTAACGACGTGCTTTTCATCGACGAAATCCACCGTCTGAGTCCCGTGGTGGAGGAGTATCTCTATTCCGCCATGGAGGACTTCCGCATCGACATCATGCTTGAGACGGGGCCCAGCGCAAGGAGCATCCAAATCACGCTCAATCCGTTCACGCTGATTGGTGCCACCACGCGCAGCGGCCTGCTGACGGCGCCGTTGCGCTCGCGCTTCGGCATCAACCTGCGCTTGGAGTATTACGACGCCAAGACCTTGTCGAAAATCGTGAAACGCTCGGCGGGCATCCTGCGTGTGCCCATCGACGACACGGCGGCTTTCGAGATAGCGCGTCGCAGCCGTGGCACGCCGCGTATCGCCAACCTGCTCTTGCGCCGTGTGCGCGACTTCGCCCAAATCCAAGGCGACGGCACCATCACCATCGACATCGCCAAAATCGGCCTGAAGGCCCTCAACGTCGATGAGCACGGCCTCGACGACATGGACAACAAGATCCTCACGACCATCATCGACAAGTTCAAGGGCGGTCCCGTGGGCGTCAACACCATCGCGACGGCGGTGGGCGAGGATCCCGGCACCATCGAGGAGGTCTGCGAGCCGTTCCTCATCCAAGAGGGCTTCATCATGCGCACCCCCCGAGGCCGCGAGTGTACCGACTTGGCGTATAAGCACCTCGGAAAGACGCGCATCAAGCCGACCGGCGAGATGAGCTTGTTTGAGTGACTTGTCTTATAAGAACATCACGAAATAAACGGGCATATAAACAATCCATAATTATACGCTGGGCTTTGCAAGTGCGAATATTTAGTTGTAAATATTTGAATTATAATATTATAAATTAAATTTGTTCGGCAGTTTGGAGATTTTTTGTTCGGCAGTTTGAAGATTTTTTGTTCGGCAGTTTGGAGAAACGCCATTCGAGCCATGACGACAGAAACTTGCCGGCACGATAAGTTCGTAACCTAAATTTCCCTATTTTTGCAGTTTCTTTCAAAAAACAGCAAAACAACAAGCTTTTGATATGGAATATAACTTTACTGAAATCGAGAAGAAGTGGCAGCAATACTGGCGCGACAACAAAATCTATAAGGTTGACATCGACCACAACAAGCCCAAGTTCTACGTCTTGGACATGTTCCCCTATCCTTCGGGCGCAGGCCTGCATGTGGGCCATCCGTTGGGTTACATCGCCTCCGACATCTATGCGCGTTACAAGCGTTTGAAAGGCTTCAACGTGCTGCACCCGATGGGCTACGACGCCTACGGCCTGCCCGCCGAGCAATACGCCATCCAGACGGGCACGCACCCCGCCGTGACGACAGAGAAGAACATCAACCGCTACCGCGAGCAGATGGACAAGATCGGCTTCAGCTACGACTGGGACCGCGAGGTGCGTACCAGCGACCCGCATTACTACAAATGGACGCAATGGACTTTCATCCAACTGTTTAACTCCTATTACTGCAACGGCTGCAAGAAAGCCCAACCCATCGCCAATTTGGTTGCGTATTTCGAGCAGCACGGCACCGAAGGCCTCAATGTGGCCCAAAGCAAGCCTTTGCAGTTCACCGCCGCCGAATGGAAGTCGATGGGCGAGAAGCAGCAACAAGAGGTGCTGATGAACTACCGCTTGGCGTATCAAGCCGAGGCCATGGTGAACTGGTGCCCAGGACTGGGTACGGTGCTTGCCAACGACGAGGTGGCCGACGGCCTCTCGGTGCGCGGCGGCTTCCCCGTCGAGCGCAAGGCCATGAAACAGTGGCTGCTGCGCATCACGGCCTACGCCGACCGGCTTCTTGAAGGCCTTGAGACCGTCGATTGGAGCGAATCGGTGAAGGACCTGCAACGCAACTGGATCGGCAAGTCGATGGGCGCTTCCGTCATCTTCAAGGTGGACGGCAAGGACATCGACTTGGAGGTGTTTACCACCCGTGCGGATACTTTGTTCGGCACGACCTTCATGGTGCTGGCGCCCGAACACGAGTTGGTGAAGGAAATTACCACCGAGGCGCAACGCGCCGAGGTGGAGGATTACATCGCCCGCACCAAGAACCGCAGCGAGCGCGAGCGCATGGCCGAAGTGCGCAAGGTGAGCGGCGCCTTCACGGGTGCCTACGGCATCAACCCCATCACGGGAGCTAAATTGCCGATTTGGATTGCCGACTACGTGCTGATGGGTTACGGCACGGGTGCCATTATGGCCGTGCCCGCCCACGACAGCCGCGACTTCGCCTTTGCCCGTCATTTCAGCCTGCCCATCATCCAAGTGGTGAAGAAACCTGGCACCGAGCCGACCGACCCCGCCACATGGGAGGAAAGCTTCGACGCCAAGGACGGCGAACTCGTCAATTCGGGCTTCCTCAACGGCCTGACGGTCAAGAAAGCCATCGAGCGCATGATTGAGGAGTTGGAGAAATTGGGTGTCGGCACGGGCAAGACCAACTACCGTCTGCGCGATGCCATCTTCAGCCGCCAGCGTTATTGGGGCGAGCCGTTCCCGATTTACTACAAGGACGGGATGCCTTATGCCATGGACGAGTCGAAGCTACCGCTGGAACTGCCTGCCATCGACGAATACAAGCCCACCGAGACGGGCGAGCCGCCTTTGGCCCGCGCCAAGAACTGGGTGACGGAGGAAGGCTACCCCATCGAGACGAACACCATGCCAGGCTTTGCCGGCTCGAGCGGCTATTATTTCCGCTACGAAGACCCGACCAACGAAAACGAATACTTCAGCCGCGAAGCCAACGACTATTGGCAGAACGTGGACCTTTATATCGGTGGTGCCGAACACGCCACTGGCCACCTGATTTACAGCCGCTTTTGGTGCAAGTTCCTCTACGACATCGGTTTGGCCTGCAAGGACGAGCCGTTCCAGCGGATGATCAACCAAGGCATGATTCAGGGGCGTTCCAGCTTCGCCTATCGCGTCAACATGGAGAAAATGTGCGAGTATGACGTTTGGAACATCCTCAAGGACAAGCGTTTGGGCGTTGAGTTCGTCAAAGGCTTCAAGGACGGTCGCCGTCAGTTCGACTTCTTCTGTCCCGAAAAGGGCATCCTCATCGAAATCAACCGCATGGGCAACCTCGAAAAGGTGGCCGAGCCGTGGGAGGAATACGCCGCCTCGAAGGGCTACAAGCTGCTGATGGTGCCGATTGTCGATGTGGTGAACGACTACGAGAAGGGGACGCACTTCGTCGAGCAGAGAATCAAGGACTTGATTGCGGGCAAGGAAGTGCCGGCCTTCGTCAACGGCGAGGCTTACAAAGGAGGCCCGATTTTCATCTCCAAGAACCGTCCCGGCCGCGAGGAGTTCAGCGACCCGATCCATGTGGACATCAACATGGTGCGCAACGACATCCTCGATGTGGAGGCCTTCCGCCAATGGCGCGACGACCTGAAAGGCGCGAAGTTCATCTTCGAGAAGGACAAGGACGGCAACGACATCTTCGTGTGCGGCAACGAGATCGAGAAGATGTCGAAATCGAAGTTCAACGTGCAGAACCCCGACGACCTTGTTGAGAAATACGGCGCCGACACGCTTCGCCTCTACGAAATGTTCCTCGGTCCGCTCGAACAGTCGAAGCCGTGGGACACGCAAGGCATCGAGGGCACGTTCCGCTTCGTGCGCAAGTTCTGGAGGCTCTTCCACAACGAAAGCAACGAGTTCTGCGTCAGCGACGAGCCGGCCATCGCGCCCGAACTGAAGAGCCTGCACAAGCTCATCAAGAAGGAGGAGGACGGCATCGAAAGCATCTCGTTCAACACCGTGGTCTCGGCCTTCATGATTTGCGTCAACGAACTGGCCGACATGAAATGCAACAAGCGCGAAATCCTTGATCCGCTGTGTGTTATGATTTCGCCCTACGCGCCGCATATCGCCGAAGAGCTTTGGCATCTGTTGGGCCACGACACCTCCGTGGTGACCGCCGCTTTCCCCGTTTACGACGAGAGCAAGACGGTCGAGAACAGCTTCAGCTACCCCGTGAGCTTCAACGGCAAGATGCGCTTCTCGATGGAGCTGCCCGTCACGATGGGTGCTGACGAGGTGCAGGCCGCCGTGCTCGCCGCCCCCGAAGCCGCCAAGTGGCTCGAAGGCAAGCAGGTGCGCAAAGTCATCTATGTGCCGAAGAAGATTGTGAACATCGTGGTGGGCTGAGGATGAAACGCATCGCTTCCATAACGGTTTTCCTGTGCCTCACTATGGTTGCGATGGGGAGTGCCTTGCCCGACAGTTTGGCGGTCTTGCAGTCGGTCATCGAGCCGCTGCTCGACAGTCAAGAGGTTGATGAGGCTGCGCCTTATATCGTTGATTTTCTGGAGATTTCAAAAGAGGTCAAAGACCCTTATTACAAGGCCTTTGGCGAGTTTTGCATGGGCCATTTGGAGAACCGGCAGAACCATTTCAAGGAGACCTGCCTGCACCTGATGGAGGCCAAGGACGAGCTTCAGCGCCTGCGCCGCAACGACGACGTGAACCGGTTGGAAGTCAGGATCGACTTGGCACTGGGGGCTTGCTATCTCTTGAAGGAGATGTATTCGCAGGCCTACGAGTGCTTCATGGACGGCGTCAAGCTGAATCAGGAGACGGTGAACGACCCGCATCTACAATTCTATTTGGACAACAACCTGCTCGTGCTGATGATGGCCACCAATGGCGATGACGACATTATCGCGTTGGGAGAGAGGCTGTTGTCGAATGTGCAGACTGACCAGAACCGCTATTACGCCTATGCCAACATCGGGGTGTGCCATTTCACGAAGGAGGCTTACGATGTTGCGCTTTGCTATTTCGACACGGCTTATCGCTATTGCCACTCGCCGATAGAAAAGGCAACCATACTGAACTATCGGGCGCAAACGCAATATGCTTTGGGGCAATTCGATGAGGCTGTCGTGGTCTGCGACTCTGTGCTTCGTTTTTTAGGAGTCGAGGACAACGAAATCCGTCCTAAGACTTTGATTCTGAAAGGTGTGATTCTGGCAGAACTGCAAAAGAACGACTCGGCACTGCGTTATATTGACGAGGGCATCGACATTGCGCGGGAAGCCAGTTTTTTGGCGACGGAAAACATGGGGCTGCGGAACAAATGCGACATGTTGTTTTCATTGAAGCGTTATGAGGATTACGCCAACGCCTCGGTTCAATATGCCGCCGTCAACGACAGCGTGAACCGGCTTAACGACATCAATCGGCTGAGGCAGTTGGAGGCGCAGCACGACTTGGAGATGGTCAAGTTGGAGATGGCGCAGGCGCAGAAGATGAAAGAAATTGACAACCAACGATTTAGGTTGATTGCGGGCTTCGTGATTCTGGTCTTGGTGGCCGTGATTGCCATCGTGCTACTGTTGCTCAACAGGAAAAGCATCCTTTTGAAAAACAGGAAGATACAAGAGGAAGTGATGGCAAAGGAACTCGACCTACGGAAGCGCGAAATGACGGCCAACGCCTTGGTGCAGGTGGAGCGACAGGAGATGTTGACCGACATGATCGACAAGCTCAAGGCCATCGCCGACGACAAAAGCGCCATGCAGAGCAACGTCAGGGAGGTGATCAAGACGTTTGAGGAATACCGCAACGCCACCACACCGGAGGACTTCGAGTATTACTTCACGCAAACCCATCCCGACTTCTACAGCAACCTCCGCGTCGATTTCCCCAACCTCACCGCCAACGAACTGCGCCTGTGCGCCTTCTTGAAGTTGAACCTCACCACCAAGGACATCGCCTCCATTTGCCGCATCAGTCCCGAGAGCGCGATGGTGGCTCGCTCGCGCCTGCGCAAGAAACTCCATCTCGTCGGTTCCGATGAGGATTTGAATACGTTTCTTTCAAAATACTAACAATCAAATAAATACGTTTCTATACTTGTGTTTGTTATGATGTTGTTATGGCTGTTTTTTGTTCTGTTATGAACTTGTTATGGTTTCTTGCTCGCTCCTTAATTATAATTATGGCGATTTTTGCAGCATCAAAATCGAATGCGATAACACGATAGCAACAAGTTAAATCAAGCAAAAATACCTAACACAATGAAAAAACTAATCACAGTCATCATGCTCTTCGGGCTCGTTTGCAATTTGCGGGCCGAAGAAATCATCATCGGAAGCGGCACGCAGACCTCTTCCAACCTGCCCACCAACACTTTCACCACAAGCCTCACGCAACAGATTTTCACGGCAAGCGAAATCAACCATGAGGCTGGCTCCATCAACGCCATCAGCTTCTATGCTGCCACGGGCGAGAGTACAAGCCGACAGATTTCGCTGTTCATGGACAACACCACAGCGTCGTCATTCGGCTCGCAAACCATCCCGGTCTCCGGCTCAAGGGTGTTCCACGGCTATTGGGACGTTGCCGCTGGCGAAGGCTGGTACACCATCGTTTTCGACGACAATTTCCAATACGACGGCACGAGCAACATCCTCGTGACTTTCAACGACTACGGCACCGACATGACCTGGTCGCCGCGCAACTTCCGCGTGTATGAAACGGGTTCAAACCGTGCCATTTACGCCCACAGCGACGGTTTCTTCTTCTCGGTTTCGGAGCCTAACGACGGCACGGCCATCAGCCAGAACAACCAAGTGAAGCTGCACTTCCTTGACGGCACCACCATCGTTTCCGACCCGTCGCCGATTGCCATGGGCGAGCGTCCCATAGGCGCGTGGATGCGTCCGATTCCGTTCACGCTTACGAATACGGGTGAGGCCTGCACCGTCACCGACATGAGCGTCACGGGCGACTTCTTCACCTTGAACGACGTTGAAGTGCCGTTTGAGTTCGCCTTGAACGAAAGCCGCACTTTCAGCATCACCACGGGCAGTTCCTCTGCCGGACAAAAGACTGAAAACGTTGTGGTTACCTTCACTGGTGGTCAGGCCAACATTCCCGTGACCGCGACGGCCTATACGCCCGTTTCGCCCGACGTGTGGGAGATGGCGCAAGAGGTCACGTTCAGCGGCAATTCTTACACTAACACGCCGTCTTTCAGCAACTTGAAGGACAACTACCTGCTCCCTGGCTCTGCCACCGACGGCAAGGATGCCGTTTACAAGATTGTCCTCAACGAGGATGTCCTGCTCAGCGCGAGCGTCAGCGGCACCAACGGAAAGGTGGCCTTGTATGAGGAAGGGTTCGGCGGCGTTGGCGGCCCATCCACCGACAACAACTATACGGGTCCCATCGCCAATGCGGGTTGCCCGACTTCGTGCTCATTCGACTGGGATTCAGGCGATTTGCAAGGCTGGACGCTCATCGATGCCGACGGCGACGGTTACAATTGGGAGAACCGCAACGGCTATCTCGCCTCCGATTCCTACTACCATACGGGGAATAACTGGCATTCGCTCACGCCCGACAATTTCGTCATTTCTCCTGAAAAATACACCATCTCGGCTTCGTCGGTCTTGCACTACAACATCGGTTGCACTTCCGATGAGTTCCTTGAGCATTACGGCGTTTTCGTCTCGACGGAAAGCAACACCAATCCCAACGACTTCATGCTGGTGTTTGAGGAACAGATTGACAACTACGGTTTCGAGGAGCGGACGCTGAGCCTTGAAGACTTCGCTGGTCTCGACGTTTACATCGCGTTCCGCCACTACGACGTGGAGAACGAATGGACGGTTGTCCTCGACGACGTTTCGTTGACATCGGGCCGCGAAACGAGGAGCACCAACAACTTTACGGACATGACCGTTGCCGCCGGCACCTATTATCTTGCCGCATCAGCTACGGCTTCCTTCTCGGTGACCCTCCAGAAGTCGGCCATTCCCGTTCCCGTGGCGGCCACCAACCCCACGCCGAGCCACAACGCCATCGACGTGGAACCCAACCTGAGCCTGCGTTGGTCGCTGGGACAATACACCACCGAGTACCAACTGAAGTTCGGCACGACGAATCCCCCGCAAGAGGTGCTGCAAGACTGGACTGGCGACCTTGACGAGATCTTCGCCGTCTTCAATTTGGTGGACAACACAAGGTACTATTGGCAAGTCAACGAGCGGAACACGACCGGCACGACGCAAGGCGACATTTGGTCGTTCACCACGCCTTTGCATGCCCCCGTTTTGGAAGTCACCAATGCTTATTTGTACCCCAACGAAAGCACTACGCTGCATTGGAACGTGGCCAAGCAAAACGACCGTGCCATCACGGGCTACAAGGTGCTCAAGGACGGCCAGCAGATCGGCGAAACGAGCGAGACTTCCTATTTGGTTGAGAATCTGGGTTATAACATCAATGGCTATAAGTTTACGGTGGTGGCCGTCTATGAGGAAGGCGAGTCGCATCCCTCGAATGAGGTGACGGTGAAAGTGACGGGCAACGGCAATGTCAGCGGCGTGGTGTATGGCACCAACGGCACGACGCCCATGCCCAACGCAACCGTCACGGTGCTTGGCGTCGACGAACACGGCGCGGAACGCAATTACCAGTTCACCACCAACGGCAGCGGCCAGTTCTCCGGTGCATTGCTCGCCGGTCGCTACAGAGCCTACGCCAGCGCAAACGGCTGCCGCGATTCCTATAACGAAGGCCCCATCGTGGTCGCCTACCAAGGCACGGCTTCGGGAGTCAGCATCGTGATGCACACCCAGACGCAAAGCGTAGCGAACGTCCAAGCCGTGGAAATCAGCAACAACGCCGTCAAGGTGACTTGGGATGCCGTCAACGACCCGAACTATAACGTGCAGTATTACAATGTGTATCGCAGGCACGAGGGCAATGTTGAGACCATCGCCACGAAGGTCACCGCCACGCAATTCATCGACACCGACTGGAGCGTCAACCACACGGGCGAATACGAATGGGGCGTGAACTGCGTCTTCGAAGGCGGCTACTCGCAGAATATCGCCTACGCCTACGCCCACTATGGCAACGGCTTCCCCGAAGGCTACCATTATTACGACCTGCAAACGCCCTTGAAGACTGCGACCTATCTCAACGACGAGCACGAGATCTATGCGGGCGACGTGGCCGCCGATGGCTATCTCTACGGCACCTACGCCGACGTGGCCTTGGGCATCTGCCAGACCTTGTACCTCTATAAGATCGACTTGGAAACGGGTGCCATCCTGTGGGAACAAGACATCTTCGTTGACCATGTGTCGCAACTGATTACTGGCATGGCATTCGACCTCAGCACCAACCAGATGTTCTGCATCGACCTCACGGGACAGCTCACCGTGATGAACCTGACCAACGGCCAGCAGACCGTCAAAGGCAACTTCGGGATGGTCGCGATGGGATTGGCATCCACCTACGACGGACGGCTCTACATCATCGACCAGGAAGGCGACATCTACGAACTCGACAAGACCAACGCCACACCCACCTACATCGCTTCGACGGGCAAGTTGGCGCCTTACCTGCAATCGGTCTATGTGAGCCGCGTGACCAACAAGACCTATTGGCACCAATGCGCCGGCGACTACGGCATGGGCTTCTACGAGCTGAATCTTGCCACGGGCGAGACGAAATACATCTGTGAGTCGGGACAGATGAACGTCCTCATCCTGCCGAGCATCATGCCCGCCCCCGAGTCGGCGATCGCTTGGTCGGACGTGATGGTTGACATCGAGGAAACCGAAACCACCGCTGTCGCGCTCTATCCCAACCCCACCAACGGCGAGGTCTTCGTCCAAGCCGAGGGCTTGCGCCGCGTGAGCGTTTGCAACCTCCAAGGTCAGGTGCTTTACGACGCCGCGATGCAAACCGATGCCGTAACGTTGGATTTGTCGCGCTACGATGCGGGCCTCTATTTGGTGCGCGTCACCACCGGTGAGGGCGTCAGCACGCGCCGCGTGGCCGTTGTGCGTTGATGACCGCTTGATTGGAAACAAATCTGGCACAAATCCATTACAAATACATGTTTTGGGTCTGTGCCAGATTTTTTCATTCCTTAATCCACTTCCCCGTTTCCACAAGGGTCGTTGAGCCTGTCGAAACGCCCGTGTAAACCTTCCAAACATAAACCCCTTCAGCCCAATCTCCAGCCTCAATCGCCGTCACGTTCCCCGTGAGGGTCTGGCTATGAACCATCTTCCCACTCATGTCATACACCTCCACGCGGGCGTTCTGCAAGGCCGTGCGGATATTAAGCACATTCTTCCCTGGATTGGGGTAAGCCGTGGCCACCGCAAAACCATGCGAATGCGCTTCCTCAACATCCAACAAATCAGAAATAGTGACTTTGTAAACAATAGCCTTGAGTTCTCCTGTCTCATTATTAAAAGTGTAACATGACACAAGGCAGCCCCCATCAGGAAAAGCCATCAAGGTAATGGGCAATTGCGCCAGCTTGGGATGTACAAAACGAATCTCACCCAACTTGTTCAAATTCTCGTCTAAACAGGCAATGTATGGATTGGTCATTACATCCATAACCCCTGCCACATACACCCTGTTTTCCGAATCGAAATCCAATGTATGCTCTCCTCCCCCCATATCCGCATACGGAGAAATCATCCCCCATGTATAATCCATTTGATTCATGTCCTGATCAAACATGCTCATGATGATGTTCTGGCCATCATCGGAATGGACCGGGTCGATAAAGCTGGAAATAGAATAAGTTCTACCAGTGCTGGGATTGAAATGATAGTCGGTGTAAGAACTACAATAAATGGGTCTAGAAACGGCGTCCACATCATCCACTCGGTTCACGAGATTCAGAGAAGAATCGAATGTATAGCAACCAAAAACGCAAAAGGCAGAGGTGTCCGTGCGCCACTTGACAATATGGATTCCCATGGAATCAGAAGTGGGTATGCAGCCATGATAGTTCACCTGTTGCGGATGGCGTTTCATTGAGCGTTCAGCCGCCACCTCTCCGGCAGCGTCGAACCTTACAATGCGAATGCTGTCTTGTATCGTACTGTAAGAGAGGAAGCACCCTCCGTCTTTATTGACAAGCACATGAACTTCCTTCGAGTCTCCTACCGTCTCAGGACAATCAAACCCGTACCAATCATAGTGTTCAAAAACTGGTATCATGTCGTCCCCAATGGTCACTTTATGGAACGTGGCTGTGTCACCGTCAAGTTGTTTTTCCAGATAATAGACAAGCGTTTGTCCCTTTTTGTTGGTGAACATTTCAAAATCGAGGATGGCTTCGTTTCTTGGCCAAAGCAAAATGGAATCCAGCAACAATCCATCATCATTATACTTTTTGATGGCAATGCCTTGCATGGACGAAGTCAAGGCAGTAATCTCATTGTCGGATGAATGGGTCATCAGCACCACCAAATCATCCGAAACGACGAACTCTTCAAGTTCAAAAACTTCCTGCGCTTGCATCGTCACCCCTCCCGCCGTCAGCAGGAGCGCAAGCAGGGTGAAAAGTCTGACATTTTTCATTTTTACTGCGGTTTGAGTTGTTTCGCGCACAAAATTATATCAAAATTCCACAGAAAAGACAAACAGAAGGGCAAAGTACAGATTTTTTTCAATAATGACTATTGAAAACCAATTAGTTAAGTTGTTTCGATTACAGATTTTTTTCGTCC
>FLNV01002122.1_pt1 | contig 20368 bp, 20 predicted proteins | sample 1140351 | NCBI WGS metagenome assembly FLNV01 (sample SAMEA3878207, study PRJEB12797) | bioreactor metagenome | biome: Moose rumen | place: Sweden | collected 2011-10 | reverse complement strand
ATCGAGCACTTCGACCCTCAGGGCAAGTCAACGGGTACAGACCTCATCGACCGTGTGTATAGTCCCACAGGCTATCTCCTCTCTGCCGCCATGCTTGAGCCTACAGGTGTAAAAAGTCATATCAACTTTGAATACGACGAAAGCAACCGCCTCACCAGACGCACTCTCATCAACACCAAGGAGAACATCCGTAGTGTGAATGAATACCTTTACAACGACGACGATGAGATAAAGCAGCAGACCCAGAAAGTGTTTGACAAGAACAACGAGTGCATCATGTCAATCACGATGAAGAACAACTATACCTCTCACGACGATGAGGGCAACTGGATAAAAAATGACCTGAAGCTGATGTATTGGGAGAAAAACCGTCAGCCGCAGAACATCAACGTCACCCAGACCCGTACCATCAGCTATTGGGAAGAAGACTAAAAAATAAATCCCCGCTCAGGTCGAACGGGGACTTATTATCATTTATCCTTTATTCTTTATCATTTCATTAAAGGTTCAGGCTCTTCTTGATTGCCTCGATCTTCGTCTCAGCCTCCTTGAGGCAGCGCTCGTAGTCGGCAGCACCCTTGAAGCTTGGGTTCTTAACCTCTGTGTAGAACTTAATCTTAGGCTCGGTACCGCTGGGACGAACACTGACCTTGGTGCCATCATCGCAGAACCACTGGAGCACGTTAGAAGTGTCGGGCATGTCGATCTTCTCAACGCTGCCGTCAGCCTTCTTAGCCTCGAGGCTCTTGAAGTCCTTGGTCAGAATAATCTTCGAACCACCCAGATCCTTTGGAGGATTAGCGCGGAAATCGGTCATCATCTGCTTGATCTCGTCGGCACCAGTCTTTCCAGGACGAACCACATTGATGGTCACCTCCTTAGAGAATCCGTACTCCTTATAGATATTCATCAGCAGATCGTAGAGGGTCATACCGTTGTCGCGAGCCCATGCTGCAATCTCACAGATCAGACAGATAGATGCAGGGGAGTCCTTATCACGAACCTTGTCGAATGGCAGGAATCCGAATGACTCTTCACCGCCACCGATATACTTCTTCTTGCCCTCGTTGACACGAATCTCGTTGGCAATCCACTTGAAGCCTGTGTAGCAGTCCATATACTCTACATTGTTCTTCTTCGCAATCTCAGCGATAACCTCTGTGGTAACGATGGTCTTTACCAGGAACTCGTTGCCCTTCAGCTGACCGAGCTTCTTCTTGTTGGCGATGATGTACCAAGAGAACATCATACACGTTTGGTTACCATTCAGTATCTCCCACTCGCCCTTGGCATTGCGACATACGATAGCCAGGCGGTCAGCATCAGGGTCAGAAGCGATCACGAGGTCGGCATTCAGACGTGTACCGAGCTTCATACCTAGTGTCATAGCCTCTGCGTTCTCTGGGTTTGGAGATACTACTGTTGGGAAGTTACCGTCGATAACCATTTGCTCGGGAACGACGTGGATATTCTGGAAGCCCCAAGAGCGCAGTGCCTCAGGAATAATCACGCGGCCAGTACCGTGCATTGGAGAATAAACGATGTTCAGGTCCTTCTGACGCAGGATGACATCCTGATCGACCATAGCCTCCTTGACAGCCTGCAGGTAGTCCCAGTCCATCTCGCCACCGATGATGTCGATCAGTTCCTTGTTGCCTTCGAACTTCACATCCTCGATCTTCACCTTGTTCACCTCGTCGATGATACCCTTGTCGTGGGGAGCCAGCACCTGAGCGCCATCGTCCCAGTAAGCCTTGTAGCCGTTGTACTCACGCGGGTTGTGAGAAGCAGTAACATTCACACCAGCCTGACAGCCGAGCTGACGGATAGCGAATGATATCTCTGGTGTTGGGCGGAGGCTCTCGAAGAGATAAACCTTGATGCCGTTGGCAGAGAAGATATCGGCAACAGTCTCAGCAAACATACGTCCGTTGTTTCGGCAGTCGTGACCAACAACAACTGAGCACTGCTTGCCGGGGAATGCCTTCAGGATATAGTTGGCAAAGCCCTGTGTAGCCATACCTACGATATACTTGTTCATACGGTTGGTACCAGCTCCCATGATACCACGCAAGCCACCAGTACCAAACTCGAGGTTCTGATAGAAAGCGTCGATAAGCGCTGTCTTGTCAGCGTCGTCGAGCATTGCCTGAACCTCTTTTCTTGTCTCTTCGTCGAAAGCAGGGCTGAGCCACTCTTTCGCCTTTGCCTCACACTGGGCAATGAGTTGTGCATTATCTGCCATAATTATACTTTATGTTTTAGATTGTGAATAAATTCTATTCCACAAAAGTACAAAAAAAGAGCGAAAGATAATAATAGGGAAGGTAAAAGTTATAATAAATTAACTTTTTAGCAGACGGTCAATCTCATCAAACTGCTTTCCCATGTTCAGATTAAAATAAATCCTGTATAATGCCGGAGCCCATTTCTGCTTCTCTTCAGGAGCCAGTTGGCGGTATTTTTCCATATACGGCATCGCCTTCTGATACATCTTACGTATCTGTTTCTTATGTCGCTGCGAGTCCATCCTCAGGGCTATGTTGAGATATGCCGTTCCTGCATTGAACCAGGCTTCTGCCATGGAGTCGTTCAAGGCAATAATTTTCTCAGAATATTTCAAACTCTCAGCATATTTCTCCTGTTGGATAAGCACGTTCGACTTGGCATACAGAAACAGCACGTTGAGCGAGTCTGCCTCAAGGGCATATTCCACAGTCTCCAAGGCCTTGTCCGTCTGTCGCTTCCGGGTATAGCTGTCCATCAGTCGCGGGAAGAAATACACTGATTTGGGAAACTCCATGAATCCCTGTGTCAGCGTGGCCACATACATAGAGTCGTCTTTCAGGTCTCTCCATGACTCTGCCACATACTGCATCGTACGTTCACGTCGTGAGGAGTCTCTCAGAGCCAGATTGCGATAGCGCAGTGTCAGCACGGGCGACTTCTGCCGGAATCCTGAATACGTGGCCCAATACGCAGCCTCTGCCATACGGGGATTGTTCTCCACCGACAGGTCATATCCTGTAAACAAAGGCTGACGCTGACAGTCGATATATGTCTCGAAATAGTCGTATGCCTTCTTAAAGTCATTCTTCCTTACCAGATAGGCACCTCCAAAGAAGAGGTTTGGCATATATCCTATCATATCCCTTGCCACAGTCTTACGCAGTTCGATGTCCACCCTGCCCTTCTTGTCGGGACGTGCGTCTACGGAGTCGAGGGTAAAAGCGATAGAGAAAAGTTGTCTTACGAGCGAGAAGAATTTTGCCGTGTCCTGCTTCTGTTTCATATAGAATCGCTCGTTGGCCTGGTCGTATTGTTTCTGCACGCTCTGCCACCAGTAGTCGTAGATACGTTTGTTGCTGTGGTTTGCCGAGTCCTTCAGTAGGTCGGTCATCAGTTTCTCTGCCTTATCGAAGTCCTTTCCGCTCTTGAGATAGATACGTGCTTCCTGTAGCTGTCGACGTTGTGCCGATGCCGCTAAAGGAATAATAAGGCAACAAAGGAAAACTAAATACCGACTGAATTTCATCTATTATTCAACCAACATTAAATTATATCTCTCGCTGGTGTTGTATTCACGGTCCTTGTCTTTGCCGAAATACTCGAGCAGAAATTCCTTGTCGTTTTTTCTTGTTACACGGATAAGAACCTCACGATAAGTGATTTGTCCGTTTTGCAGGAAACTCTCGTAGGCATTGAATGTTTTGGAGTCGTCGTTCTCTTTTGTCTTCACCAGCTTGAAGGCAGAGACAGTACGCTGGCTCTGAGCGATGTTCACATACAGGCTGTCGCTCTTGAAGATAAACATCAGCTCACCACTCTTCGACTGGTACTTGCCGTCCAAATTTACCGCATGCAGTTCGTACGAGCAACACATCATCAAAAAAAGAAATATCAACTTTCTCATAATCGTCATTATTAGTAATTCGGGCGCAAAGTTACTAAAAAAATCCTGCATCCACAAAAGAAACTGGATTTTTAATGATATTTTGCCATCATTAATTCCCGATTTATTTGGATTTATCAGAAATAATCCCTAATTTTGCAAGCGATTTTACAAAACAATATAAAAATGAAGAAGATTTTTCTTATAGCCCTGTCTCTTTTGTTCGTTGGGACAGCGAATGCCAAGGTAGCTGATAAAGAAGCAAAAACACAGGATGGTGTCGAGGCTGTCGACTTGGGTCTTAGTGTGAAATGGGCCAACATGAATGTTGGCGCAACAAAGGATTCAGGCTTTGGCACCTACTTCGCATGGGGTGAGATAAAACCAAAGAGTTATTACTCTTGGAATACATATCTATGGAGTCAGGGAGATTCTAATTTCCTGATCAGGTATACAGCATCCGACAAGAAGACACAGTTGATGCCCAACGACGATGCTGCCCGTGCCAATCTTGGTGGTGAATGGCGCATGCCTACCGCTGATGAGTGCGAGGAGTTGATCGACCCGGACAACTGCGATTGGGAATGGACCACGAAGGATGGTGTCAACGGCTATAAAGTAACAGGAAAGAAGACGGGCAATTCCATCTTCCTTCCCATTACAGGATTCCGTTTCTATGGCGACGTTCAGTTCCGTGCCCTCAGAGGTGTTTACTGGACATCTACCGTCTACACCGGCAATCTCAACAAGGCCTGGTGTCTGGAATTCGATTTCGAGAATATTGACGTCGACTTCGGAAAACTCTCAAGCAACCGTTTCAGCGGCCGCTGCATCCGTGCAGTCAAGTAGCCAAAGGATTCTTGCCAGACATCTCATTATTTATATATTATCTTCTTTCCATTCTTAATATATATCCCCTTTACAGGATTATCCACTCTTTGGCCTTGCAGGTTATAGTAAACACCTGATGCTGAATCTGGATTAATCCTTGGAGAACTGATGCCTGCTGCGACTTTCTCTGGATCAAGACTGTCGTAGAGACGGGTGATGGCACAGATGGCGTCTTCCCAAACCAGAGCTTCCCGCATGTGGAATGTCTTTGCAGCCCTGTCGCACTCTATGACTTCTTTATTGGAATACGGCGAAACGTGCATATTGTTCCAGACATACGCCTGCATGATTTCCTCCCACGCCAGCCAGTATTTGTCCTCCGGTATACCTGCGTCAGAGGCTGGCTTGTCTCTATACAGAGGAAGCACCTTGACAATATCTGCATCCCATGCGCCTTCCCATTCGTCCGACAACTCAGGTACATTCATAGTCCGGTTCACCTCGTCAGCCCCGATACATTTGGCAGTATAATAGACCATGCCCACAGCAATATTTCTTGTGAGAGGAATATTTTCATCAGAGATATGCCTATTGAAATAGTTCATTGAGTCTGGGCCAAACTTCTCCACCATCTGCTTCAGCATCGCCTTGAACTCCTGCGAACCGACCTGTGCCGTCCGCTCCTTGTTCATATACGATTCATCAAGATAGCTTTTCAGGAAAGCACGGTCATACTCCGTACCCTCCGATTTGGCAAGACGGCGAATCCGGATGTCGTCGAGATAGAACTCGTTATTTAGGTCACCCTTGTCAACCTCTATGACTAAAGAATTGAAGTCTGTGAAATTTGATTTCCTCAGAGGCAGTAACATCCGCTGCCACTCTCCTGTGAATTGACCTTCATCCGTATTGGTGACATCTACCGTCGTGCCATTGATTCGTAGCGACAAGTCGGGATCGGAGTTTTTGATATAGAATTCAAGATAGTAGTCGTTGTCTATCAGATACTGGATATCAACGTTGGACATGAATTCGAATGAAATCGTCTGGTTCTCGTATATCTTTTTCGGATCAAGCCCGTCTCTGTTCCAGCGGATACACGTCCTACCGAAATGCGTGTTTTCACGATGGTGAAGGTTGATGCGCCACATATTTCCTGTGACACCGTCCCAATCGGAAATACCCACCCATGAATGTTCTGCCATCGTATCTACAGGGTTCACTCCATCATCAGCACTTAAATAGTCAGTCAATCTGGGACCATCAACGTAAATAGGCAATCCTTCATCAAATGAGGGAATCTTGGTCTTTAAATCTGAGATGACTGGTTCCATAATACCATTGCGGATTGCATAGACCTTTTGGAACCCTCTCAAAATGCCCCATGGGCTATCTCCGAATCCATCAAACCAGTCGTCTCCGCCACAAGCCGCTAACAGATAATCAGTGCCATCTATATTCTCTATCCATGTACGACATTCTGTTTTATACTTGTTGAATGCCTGATGCTCTACTGGAATGTATTTCTCTGTCTTATCCACATATTGGCCATTCTCCCATTCACACACTTGGAGGTATCCGCCAATATAGAATCTTGTGCCGCCGAAAAGACCATCGCCACATCTTTCAACTATTATTTCCCTTCTTCCATCACCGTTTAAATCATAGAAGCAGAAATCTTCATTAATGGAATAGCCTTCACGACACTTTGGTAATAAAGAGTAATTGCTTCCTCCGAATTTGCCAGAACTACTTCCCCATAGAATCATTGGGCCACTGACCCAATTTGAACCATCTGATTTGGAATAGTCTTGGCCTGTAAAACAGAGATCATTATATCCGTCATTGTTGAGGTCAGTTACTTTTATGTCACCATGAATAATAGGATAATTATAATCTTCAGGCAGAAGTTTTCTAACTTCACTAAAGTCAATGATTTCTGAAGCGCGTTTTTGCGTGAAGTTCCCCTTACCATCGTTAATCAAAAGTAATGAATAATGACCGAAATCGAAATTACGCCAATAAATAACATCAATATCACCGTCATTGTCAATATCACCGACTGCTCCACCATGAAAATATTGTCGGCCAAAATCCTCAAAACGTAAATCTGTATAGACGCCATCAGGACCACTCATTAGTATCACGGGATAATCATAGGTAGAGCCTTCTCTGTCATATCCTGTACTAAAGGAGCAGAAGTCAGGATAACCGTCATCGTTGAAATCCGCATATTTCAGGTGTACAGAGTAAACAGTACCTACTATCCGATTGTCATTTTTTTGATCCTCCTCGAAAGAGCCATCAGGTTTGCCCAGCCAGAAACGAACCTTTTCACGATGATTGTCGATACCCATGCCTCCCTTTTTTGCAAAAAACACATAGTCGAGATACCCATCGCGATTATAATCTACGGGAAGATAATTGCAGCCTCGCCAAGGATTATTGTCTTGATTCTCCCACAACTTAGGCATCTCATAATACATGAGCTTACCCATATCTTCCCACGATTGCTTGAGATTCGGAAGAGAATATTTCTTCACGGGGCGATGGTATGTAAAGGTGGCTTGGATGTTCTGCGCCTTGTCGGCATCGACTGTCAGTTCCTCACTATTGCCAGTAGCATCTCCACTCCAGCCATCAAAGGTTACATTGCCAAGGAATTTGCTGGGAATGGCTTTTAGTTTCACCTGTTTTTTTCCATCGGCACTTGTAGTGAGATATTCATCCACCACGCCAGGGCCATCAATGGTAACGTTCACTTTTGATGTCTGCGCCTGTATACCTATTATATACAGCAGCATTACGATTAGTGTAAAAGTTTTAGTTCTCATATTGATATAGTTTTAATTTCGGGACAAAAATAATAATAATTTTTGGAACAACCAACATTCTAAGTAGATTTTTCGTGAAAAAGTTTGCATGTTTCAAAAATAATGCATATCTTTGCCATCGAATTCACATTATTAACATTAAATCCTATTTACTATGGACGATTTACAAAACATTCAGAATCTCATCTATAATATTAGAGGTTATCGTGTAATGTTTGATTTCGATCTTGCAAATATCTATCAAGTAGAGACAAGATCTCTAAATCAAGCAGTGAAAAGAAACTTGAAGCGCTTTGAAGGTGAAGAGTTTATGTTTCAGCTCACAAATGATGAGTGGGATATTTTTACAAAGACCAGCCCACTCCATTCATGTGATAGCGACAAACATATCACATTTTCAGACGATTATGACTTGAGATCACAAATTGTGATTTCAAGATTTTCTAACAAATGGGGTGGCAGTAGACGTCCACCTTTCATCACATCGGGACTGGCACGAAAAATCATTGGGACAGGTTCTTGATCGCTTTTAGAAAAGACCAATCACCAGTCCCAATGATATTACCACTTAATATTCCTTATTTATATTGACATTGCTGAAGGGCACGAAGTAGTTCTACATTGAAATTGTTGTAACCGTCATAGTTTTCAACCTTACGCCAGGCTATACGGTAAGCCGTTGAATTCTCATCAAACAACAAGTCATAGTCCGACATCCAGAAATCGAAACCGTTATCTCTGAGCATGCCATAGGTATCGAGACAATACCTAATCATCGACTCCTGAGTACAGCCACCGTATGACTGATTTTCTACCTCCACGCCACAATCTGGTGCAAAGTTTTTGATGGCAGTTCCCCATGCTTGAATGGTCCCTTTATCGCTTTTCCGCCAAATGACATCCGAAGTGAATGTCACGTCACTATTAATTGTGATATGTCTGCCTTCTTCACTAGCATATAAGTTAGGACATATCATCACTCTTGATGTCTTTTTGGGTCCCCAGAACCATTCCTCGTAACCATGCTGTATATCATAATCGGTCGCTTGATACCAACGTTCTACTTGATACGATTCTGGCAGATAAACATCAATGCCACTCCATGTTACTGCACAATCGGCAGTACAATCGAATGTCAATGCGTCGTATGCCTTATCTATTGTTACAGAAATTTTCTTCTCGCTTTCAGCATACGGAAGGAAACTTGCATACATAGGGGTTCCTCTGTAACTGGTATTATACTCTTTGTCTCCATTTTCAAGAACAATCTCCTCCAGTTGCTGTCCATCGGCCATGATTCTCATAGTGCCTCCAGATGGAGGTGTATGCGTTAGCTTAATATACATATCGATCTTTGTACCAGCAGGCAGACAGCCATCGAGTTTTATTGGGGCATCACCTCTGAATTCGATATTTGCTCCATATAGTGTCAGCGGATACTCATGTAAAAATGTTGAGTGAGTTGCCATATCAATATTAATACCAGGAGTTAACATAGTGAACACATATATTTCTTCGGAAAAATTACGCATAATCTTAACGTTGTCGTATTTTTCATTAATTGTCTGATAATGGTACCTCGCATCCTCGCCTATTATTGCATCGGCATTATTAAGACCTGTATATGAGTAATAGATAAAACGGCTGGGGTCAACCTCCCGTATCTAGTCCATAAGCTTACACATATAATTTGCCAACTTGTCCACTGTAGCTTTCGATGGCGAATACTTGCCATTCACGGGTGTAAAAATCAGATATTCACTAGGGATATCCTTATAACGCTCGGAGAGCATCTTCCACATCCTACATCCTATCTCGCACTTAGTAAGATCGAAAGAGAAATCTTCGATATATGGGGCAAATTTATCATTTGGATCGAAACTGATACCTGCTCCAGGAAGATTATCTGCTGAAATTCTGAGCGTGATATGATTCTCAATGCATGCTGCCACAAATTTGTCGAGCATCTTCAGATTGGTCAAATTGGCTTTAGTACCATCCGAATTGATAAGCGCCCAGGTTGGGAACATGTAGGCAATGCTGTTAAATCCCCATCTGGCAGCATTGTAGGCATGTCGGGTTTGATTGCTGATTTTCGTGAGGTCGACTCCTGTCATGGTCTCTGCCATCTGTATGCCGGATAGTTTATGTAGATCGCTGAGTTTCTTAACGGTTGATTTTTTAGCCAGAGCCAGGATATCTTCTGAGATAATCTTCGGGTCTGGACTTGTAGCCTGTTGATCATTGATATTTACAAACACATCTTCTACAGATCCTTCAATAATATCAGAAAGTCGTGTGACTGCACGTACGGCATCTTCCCAATAAAATTTGCCCTTCCAATTAAAATCATTTGTCACATTGTCTAATTCTAAGACACGCATTCCTGAATACGGTGAACCATAACCGCCATTCCAAAACCATGCAGCCATCAGCTCGCCCCATTGCCTCCAGAACATATCACCAATATACTCTGGAACGTCTTGAAAATGTGGCAGGAATTTGCTTATTTCATAATCGCCAGATCCATCCCAGAAATTTTCCGGCATTTCCCAACTGCCATTATTGTGGATTTCTGCACCAATACATCTGGCAACGACATATGCCATTCCTACTGCAATACCTCTTGAAATTGGGGCATCGTAGTCAGAGAAACGGCTGTCAAAGAAGTTTAAAGAGTCAGGTTGCATCCGTTCAACAATGGGACGGAGAATAGTCCTAAACTCCTGAGAGGTAATCTGCTTCTTTCTGACATAGGTATAGTATTTTGCGTCAATGTAGTTCTCAATAAAGGCACGCTCGTAATCATCAGAATTGTCCCAATTCTTATTGTATATGCGGTCTATATCGCTAACATTGATGCCGTTAATTGTCAGTGAAGAGCCTGTCTGTTCAACTTTTAGCTGCTCGCTGAGAGAACGTGATAGTGTGCCGTTCTTCTTAATGATAACAAACGTTGCAAATGCAGAGGCCGTCAGCAACAATGCAGCCATCAGGATTATTATAGTCTTTTTCATAGCTGTTTACTTTTTAATGAACTTGATACTGGTTTCACCAACTTTCAGGATATAGGTACCTGAACGTAGTTTCGACACGTTGATAACATTCTGACCGTCAGCCAATGTCTGGGAGACATGGATAATGCCTGAGAGGGATAGCACTTCTGCTGTTGTGCCTGCCTTAGCATGGCTGATGTAAATCTGATCGCCTACAACCTGAGAGAACATCGCATCGCCATTGTTCACGGATTTTATTCCTGTAGACTCACGTAGCTCCACCGAAATACCTTTCACGTTGCTTATAGTCGAACCATCCTTGCAAACGATGTCGAATGTCTCTGTGGAAGCAGCGAGCAGATAACTGACTGCCGATAGTTCTATGGCCTTGTCATCATCTGTCACAATGTGCCATGTTTTTTCATCTGCATGGGCAATGGTTATGCAAATAAGTGTTGCAAATAGTAGGGAAAGTAGTCTTTTCATATCATTTAAATTTTTTGCCGATTTCGATAGAACAAGAATCAAAAGTGGACGTTCATCTTATATGTCCTTGTTTATATTTCTCAGCCCATAGGCATATTCATTTAATAGTGTTATATAAAATTATACCATTAGAAAATCGATTCTATGGTTTTATCTACTATTTCATTAAATATCTCTTTGATGATATTTCATAGATAACGTGCTATAATACGTGACATACTTTTCTTGGAGAATACCCACCCACGCCAGATGATCTATTGTCATGGCAATGATAGCAATGACCTTCAGCGCATTTCCACTTAATCCTAATTTAATCATTTTGCACATAAGACAGCTATTCGATTGTCAAGTAAATTACAATAGCCGTCCTTCATTTTTTCTGGAAGGAATGATTGGCCTATCAGTTCTTTCCACACGGACAGATGGCTCTTCATCCGTTCTATCATTTTATTCGCTACAGCGACAGGAATCCCGCTTATGGTAAAGGCATCAATAAATGTATTTCGGTCAAAACCGCTTTTAGCACCGCCTACTGAAAAGCTCATTGCCATCTCCTCTGTATCATTGGGATCTGCCAACAAGACAGCCAACAAGTCATAGGCAGGAGCCAAAGCATACTCTCCATTGCCGGTATCCAGCAAAGAGAAGTTCTTGCAATGCATATCGGAATTGCCGGTTATCCATGAGAACAGTACCACTTCCCAGAAGCGCTGTACATCGAGCATGGGGGCTGCAGAGTATTTCTTGATAGTTTCAGCCAACTGTTGGTAGGTGCCGTAGTACTTATGCTCAGTTAGACGGTTTGTGAGCTGACACATATCCAGCATCGAAATCTTTTCGCCTTTACGACCACGATCCATACGTAGAGTCAGATAGCCCAACTCACCATCAGCCAGCCGGATGAGTGTATGCCTGGCAGTGCGGATCCTGGCGGCCTCGGCCATCTTCATGGTGAGATCTTCCAATTCGGGTAAATAGGGATATCGTCCACTTTGCGGTTTGAAGATATACTTACCCCAGAGGCCTACGATAGTGAATTTGGCAGGTTCATTCTTTCCGCCACGGTCCACATCAAGCGACATCTTCGCTTGCACGCCTGTCACTGATGCGCTGGTACGGATGACTTGTCGGGCCAACTCCGACATATTGTCACGTGTATACGGAAGAACAGGTGCCGTATCGGTGCCAAATATCTTTCGGGCGCAAGCGGGATGAATATCCACTTGTCCCTCCTCCAATTCGTGATAGCAATACAAGCACTTACTCATAGTCGAATGGTTTTACGCTGATATTTCCGATACAGTCCTTACAACAAGCCATCAAGAGCGACATTCTGTCACGAGGATCAATCTTCCAAGATGAGGATGCGATGTCCAGCAGCCAACCTTCAGGAATAAGCCCGTCGAAGACAGGGAACATCATCTCCTTATTATATTGCTCATCGGTAAGAGGCATGGTGGGACTTACAGGGGCAGCATTCTTAATACCAAGATACTCCTTGTCGTAGGAGAAATGAAATCCGTCTTCATCTTCTGTAAGAATGCCACAAAAGATATCATTCACATATATTCCAGCCTGTTTCATACGACATCAATTTTTACCGGTCCGAGATGTTCCCCGAACAGGGCCAGCACGTCGTTCACCTTGTCCATTCGCAATGTCTGCTTCCCTTGTTCAAGATCTCTCACGAACCTAAGACCTACTCCTGACCTCTCTGCTAATTCCACCTGAGAAAGGCCGTTTTTCTTACGTTTTTGCTTAATATGTTCCGATAAAGTCATATCAATTATACCTTAACGGGTACAAAGATAAGCAAAATTATCGAATAATATACCAAATCGGGTATAATTTTTGAAAAACATAGCAAAATTATACCCGAAATGATATAATATTTAGGTTACTGCCCTACCCTTGCGAGAGTCCAGCCTTGCATCATGGGGAATACGGCAGGCTGACGACCGCCCTCGACGATGGCCATTGCCAGGCCGACAGCCATCCAGCGCGACGGATAGAGCGACGGGATACCTAATGGTTCATCGGGGGCAATGCCAGTGAGGTCTGATACCCTCTTGACATAGGCCTCCGTATCATTCTCGACAGATGGCGCCCATCTATTGATAATCTTACGGATGGTAAACAGATGATACTTGTGGTAGTAGGTCTTGGTGAGGATTACGAAGGCAGCCCTCCAACCCATTTCCATTGATTCAAACTTGAAGAACGAAGAGTCGCTCTGCTTTGCAGCCAAACCCTGCCACTTATCCTTACTGCGACGGATATTCAGTGGATTATTGTTACGAATATTTCTTGGTGTCATAATTGTAAAAATGTAAATTGATTAAAAACTAAAAAAGATAAAAGATAAAAGAGGTTACGACTTCTTCCTAAGCTTCTTTTTGTCAGGCAGCACTTCCAATAGTCCGGCAGTTTTCCACTTCCAAATGACGTCAGTGTCTTTCGACTTTACTCCACAGTCTGTCATCTTCTGTTTCAGCTGGTCACGAGTAAACTCTTCTGGCATCATATCAAACAGGATTCCTGTCTTCGAAGGCCTCTTCTCCTTGCCATTAAGCACCTCATTGGTATCCTTGCCATACTTCGCTATCAGCGCCTCCACAGCGTAGTTGCTCACATAGAGGGCATTGGCTATTACCTTCTTCTTGACATCTGCCGTTGGCTTCTCTCCGAGCAGATAGAAGATAATCATTCCGGCCCTGAATCCGTCGTTGGCAGCACGTCGGCGATAGGTATCCCTGGCACGGCTTACCTCCTTCAGACTCAACAGGCGCTGTTGTTCCAGCCAGTCTTCAATCACGTCGTTAAGCCAGTCGAGGTTCATAAAGTGCTCCTCTGCCACATTGCCCTGCTCATCCATCGAGAGCGAGTGGTACACATGGTTTACCGTATCCGTTATCACCTTCTGCTGCAAGGCCGACAGAGGCTTCCACTTGGGTATCTTCGCACCAAACTGATCAGGCAGCATCACAGGAATAGTTCTTGTCACCAGACCATCCTCGACATTGCGGAAGAACTTGCCCATCGAGAGGGGTGTCCCAGATACCAGAAGGTTATAAAAGATTCTTGCCTTTCCTGAGAACGAATTCTCCGACATGAATTTCTGTCCGGCAATACCGTTCTCGTATGCTATTCGGTAGATGTCAGAGAGCTGGCCCCAGGTGCCACGATTATGCTGCTTTACCATCGTGTCCACCTCCGGGCAGATAGTCACTGAGTGCAAGCCCTTATTCTGATAGTTCTGCTTCAGCAGGGCGGTCACAGAGACGGTTGCAGGGATGATACGCTGAATCACCATCGGGTCTTCGGGCTGCTTAGCCTTGTTGCGGCATTTCTTCAGCTCCCGTTCATACTCTATCTGCTTCTCCTCGCCCTTGGCATCATCGGCAGCCATCGGCTCCAGGAGCATATCGCTGACGTCGATAATCCATGACTTACCCGAACCAGAGTCACCCTCAACAGTGACGAAGAACGATGGCGAATGGACACGTCCGTCAAAGTATCTTGCCCTGAGTTTCGAGGCGATACATGCCAGACAGAAGAGTACGGTGAAATAGATCATCTCCACATAATCCTTCGGTGCCCTGCTCACCCACTGCTTAAACACCGGCACCAACGGTGGCAGATTCTCTCCCCAGCTGCTCTTATACTCTCCGTCGTAATCGTCCTTGCCAAGACTGGCAATAAACTCATCATCATCGAGAGCATCCTCATCCTGTTCGTCCACCTGCATCGAGGCATCGTCGATACCCATCTCGTGGAGCACCTTCCAGAGCAGATACGGCAGCTTCTCTGACGGACGGCGCTTGGCGGCACTCTTGGCGATAGGCTCTACCTCATCCCATTTCAGACCCCAGTAAGGTATCAGCGTCTGCAGCACCTCCTCCTTATAGTCCACTATCGGAGCCATGTTCGAGAGCACCTTATAGGTTCTGGTGTTCCTGTCACCTACATCAGGTTTACCGCCACAGAGGGTAATCACATTATCCCTTATCTCCGTCAATTTATGCCCCCGATACTCAGTCTGAAGTCTCTCTCCGTTGCTCCCCACCGGCATCCCCTCGGCATCAAACCTCAGATGCAGATTATAATCGCCCCTCTTCTCATCGTTGGGTGTCTCAGTCGCACTCGGTGTCTCAGTCGCACTCGGTGTCTCAGCGTCCTCTTCAACCTCTACCTCATCATCGCTCAATATCGCATTATCAAAATATATCCAGTAATCCAGCGTCGGCACGAAGCTCGGATGCCCGATATCCTTCACTTTTCCATCGACACTCTCAGCAGCAGGATCATCCTTATGCATCTTCTTAAACTCCTCGATATTAGCCTCATTATCCTTCCCCGGCAACAGCTTTGTCAGGATAATTCGCAATCCTTCACCACTCGGAGTAACATGTGCGCCCTTGGTATGCTCCTTCATTATCCCGGCCACCATCTGCCTGCGCCCTTCATCCTCGATGGCCTTGGCATTAAGCAGCCTGTAATACACCTCTGTAGGATCTTCCTTCAGATGGTCGCAGTCGATAAAGAACAGTCCTGTGTCCATCGCTCCCTCAGTACCTCTCGGGTTACCTTCCTTATACCATGCTCCCCATGTCACCACAGGCAGCATCTCTTTTCCCGGGCGGATATCCTCGCCCGCCTTCTGCAGCTCTGCTATCTTAGCCATACCGTCCTTGGTCTGCTTTGATGTCTGGAGCTTGCTCAAGACCGCAGTGGTCAGTGTCTTAGCACTGCGGTCCTTTACACTATTAAAATAACTCGGTCTCATCCTTCCTTCTTTTCAAAAGGTTAAAATACTCCTTCATCTCCTCGATGGCACCCTCTTCCAGCACCTTGTCGAGTCCATCACACACATCACGCTTCAGTTCCTCCACGATATCCTCCGGACTGAGCTTGCTCGACACGGCTGCATACACACCCACATGTCGTCTGCCCATCTTGATCCATCCGTTAACCAGATCGCGCAACGTCAGTATCAGCGGCTTCTTACGAGGCTGTCGGTTATACGGCTTGAACTCCAGCACCATCTTCCCGTCGATCTCCACATACCTCAGTCTACCACTCACTACGAGCTCACCCTTACTCTTTTTCAGGGCCAGCATGGCTTCGTCGCCAAAAAATACCTTCTTAATCATTTTGTTGAAAGATTTCGAGTCTTATGGGTCAGAGTGAAGAGATAGCTGTCGACAATTTAAACCTGGTACTCTTCCCTCACTCGTCACCTTTCAATCCCAGAATATTTTTTATTTTATATTTTTTATTTTTTATTTAATCTTCACGATTTCCCTTGCCAGAACATCCTGATAATACACCCCCTGATTCTCATGCGATGAGAAACTCAGATCGGCTGCCACCAGTTCTCCTTCCTGATACTTCACCGTTGCTCCGTTGCCCAGCACTGCAGCGACATATTCAGTATAGTTGTCGCCGATCTCCTTCAATCGGATGATACACTTCTGGATCTTCTGACCCTCTTGTTTCTTACTAGTTACTTCGATGGGCTCTGTCTGTCCCACAACTCTTAAAATTTTGACCATAATAATTGTAAATTTAAATGTTAATATAAATAGAGCCATATAGCTCCGAAAACTCTTTTCTTATTTCCTCTCTTGACAGTCTCTGCGTCGGCAGAATCTTGCCGGCAAGGAATTCGTCAATCTGCAGCAAGTATCTCTCTCTGAAATAGTTCAGGTACACCAGGCTTTTCACCTTACCATTACCCTCGCCAGCATTCTGAAGCTTAGGATGCACGTCCCATTGACTGCAATACTGCCACGAAGCCACTTCGTAATCAATCTTACTGCACATGCGCCCGTCATTGGTCACCATCCTGTTCTTACATGATGCGCAGCACCTGCAGATTTCTATTCCGTATCGGTTTCTCATAACTCCTACATCTATTTATTCCAATACTTTCTTTCAAGCCATGCCTTGAGATATTCCTTTGAGAGATCAGAATCATTACTGTTGTTAAACCATGGATTCCAGAAGTTTTCCTTAACAGCCTTGGCAGCTTCCTTTGAGAATTTCTGCCACATGTGCCCGAAGTCATCGATAGAGTTCTTTTTATCCCAGTCCTTAAGGATCTTCTCGGCTGTCCGCATGATAATTCTTGCACAGTCAATAAGCTCTTCATCATCGTAGTCGGGCTCAACATGACCTCTTACCATATCCATTACTACAATCAGGTCTTCATTATAGTCCTTTTGTGATTTTCTGAAATCTTCATGAGCTTTCAATACATCCTTTATCTCCTCTACTTTCTTGAAGCAGAACTGCGCCTGATCGGCTGGCGATATCAGATTGGTATGCCTGATTTCGCCATTAATCTCTGCCAGAAAGTCCTGCAAAGGATCACTATACCCTGTCACCTTCTGGATCATTTCCGACAACCAAAGCGAAACTTTCTCAGCTGTGATTCTGATACAGCATGCCACCAAGGCATTATCTGCCGACACACACTCCGTAGGGCAGATGGTCTCAGTAAAATAAAAGTCCATCACCCTGTCTGCCAGCTCTACCTGCATCTCCGGACTGAATCCCATTAATCGCTCCTTAATCTCCGCAAGGAGTTTATTGCTTACATAAGGTTTCAGTTCCCCGAGCATCTTTTCTGCCACTTCGTAAACCTCGCATCGGGTCCGGAAGTTCATTTTTACTACTTTTGCTTTTTTCATATTGTCTAAATGTTTTAATATAATTTCTTCATATCATCTACATCAAAGTCTCGTATCTCAAAGTGAATGTAATAGTAATTCCTATCAAAATCAGCAGCCTCTTCTTGCAGCATCTTTCCTGCAAGCACCAGCATCTTAGAATACGTCTTACACCATACCGAGTCGAGTCTCTCCTTGGCGAATCGTTCCTTATCATCCATTTCCCCTTCCATCAGCGCCAGTCTGAAGGCAAGTAAGAAGTACACCGTAGTCAGCTTCATATCAAGGTCTGTTTCCATTATGTCGTCAACAAACCAGTAAGCGGCTTTCTCTAAAGCATAGTCTGCATCCACCAACTCCACATACGTTGAATTCGTAACCATCTCATTGTAGGTCACAGCTCCCATGGTGTCTGGATTCAGGATTGCGATATAGCGACCTTCCTCCAGTCTCTCCATCACTTCCTCTCCATCTGAAATGCCACCATTTCTATTCTTAAGAAGAGAGATTATTTCCGGAGTGAGCTTTATTAACAAGTCTGCCCAAAACACATGACCGTAAATCATTCTCAGGTGATTAAAAATCTCAGCACCCTCAGGTCTGCCCCCAATATCCATCAGATCTTTGATCTTAGGAGATTTTTTCTCCAGATAGTCGATGGTGTTCTCCACCTCATTACTGTAATAACTCATAACTTTTAATTTTTTAATTTAATAATGTTCACACAAGGATTTTCCTTTGCGTTGTCGCCCAGATTTCTCTGTTTGACAACGCAAAATTAGAAGTTATTTTTCATACTTAAAAGCAAGTATACACACAAAAACCTCCCACTTTCAGGCGAAAGTGAGAGGAGAGAGAGAGAGAGAGAAAGAGTGAGATTTTGGGGTGAGAAGAGAGAGATGCTTTTCAGTCTCTTATCGTTGATATTTCATTGTCTCACCCAAGATTTTACCCATTTCACAGCATCTGTTTTTATCGTTAATGAAGATATCATCCCACTTTTTGTATCCATCCGTTGGCAGACGTTTATACTTATCTTTGATTCCACTTATGATCTGCTTCTGTTCTTCTTCATCTGCCTTGATGAGCCCCCAATAAACCAAACCGTTTACTAAGGCGGTATGTGAGTTCCTCTTCTTCAGCTGCCCATGATCAAACAGGGTTATTTCCATTAATGCAAGATCAGCATGTTCTCCATGATAGAATGTCTTCACTACTGTTTCCACTTGATGCTTTGTAAACTCGCTGGGGAAATTAAAACACTTAGCAAATTCCTTGTCATGCTTGGATGTTACGGTAGTGCCTTGCATTTCTGAATCCTCTTCATTCTCCAGCAGAGCCTCACGAACAGCAAGCAACGTAAGCAGTCTGTCATAAGCATCCTTTGGCAATGCGTAATAATACAGTCGTCTTACAAACTCTATCTTGTCTGCCTTGTAGAGATGGTACAGATTTGCCGGAGCCTTCTCCAAAAGATCCTCCACAACATCCAAAGTGTAATGAGCAGCTTCAAACAGTTTAAAGAGATGACCCTCGGATACTTTACGGAAATATTCCGTCAACCATTCTTCAGTCCACCACTTCATGTACTCCTTAGATCCTCTATACAATAGGGTTTTCAGCATCTCGTCGCTCTTTTCCCTAACCTCCTTTATCTCCGACTTTCTCATCTTTACGAACAGCTCCATATAGATATTATGCCGGTATGAAGAAAGATCAAGTGGTATCGACTTGAATAGGTTGCTGATACTCTTCTCAAAAATCTTATTCCACTTCTTTGCCTTCGACAGTTCTTTGCATAGCAGTTTCAGTTGCATATCAAGACATTCCTCAGAATCCCCTCTCAATATTCCAGGCAAATTGCTTGCCCAACTGGGGTCAAAGGCATTGAACTCGCGATTTGTCAATGGAACGTCAAGAGGCTCTTCCATCACTCCCAACAACACGTTAGCTGCAGGAATGGTACCTGTGATGCGAATACTGATAAAGTCTTCATTATGTGTTTCCATCCATCGTCTCATTGTCGGAGCCTGTAGCATCCATACATAGCCTATATGTTTTGTCTCGATGTCATACACAGCTACGCAATAAGGGTCAATGTCGCTTTCAACAGGTTTAAGGAACGCACTGTCATCACCGAATACCTCTATGATGTCTTTCTTTTCTATAGGTCTATTCAATTTGAATAGTTTTGATACATCGTCGGCATTATCCCTATAGCGATAGCCGACGATAAATACTTCTTCAGGCAGTTGATCCGTCATAAATGATAAAATGTTTTAGTTAAATAATTAATAATATTTAAAGGAAGCGTGAACCATCACCTTAACGCAGCAGAACTCCCTGGGCTTGCCACCAAGACACATACATACGCACAAATGAGGTCCACGCTGTAGATTTTTGAATTCTACATGTGAACGCCACTTGTCGCTGTAAATCTGTGTCTTAGTTTAACTCAATGAGTTGGCAAGCTTCGAGAGTTCTAACGACTACTTGACTTTGTTGGCGATTCGCTTCTATGACTACCTATAGGGATAGCCTCCTATATTTCTATTTTTCTTTTTCTTTAAGAACAAGGCATCATTCTTATTGTTTTTAAATTGAATTTAGCCTATTGTTCTGCAAAGATAGACATAATAATCCTATTCTCCAAAT
>FLNV01000786.1_pt1 | contig 20426 bp, 17 predicted proteins | sample 1140351 | NCBI WGS metagenome assembly FLNV01 (sample SAMEA3878207, study PRJEB12797) | bioreactor metagenome | biome: Moose rumen | place: Sweden | collected 2011-10 | reverse complement strand
TTTAGAAGTGCCATAAGCTGGGAGAGGTCTGCGCCTTCCTGTCTGCTCGCCTTCAAGAGGTCTTCAATAGTGAGGGTCTTTTCTTCGTCCATGACTATAAAATTTTGAAGTTGTTGTTAAAAAATACCTGCTAAGTTCTGTGCCTGTTGCTTCCGCTTCTCTACCGTTCCCGTCAAAGCGTCCGGGGCATCATCGTGTGCGTTGCCGCCTTCTTTCTTGTATTGGGAAATGGCCTTATAGAACTGCGGCCATAGCAAATCCCACCTTTCCGGGAAGATGCAAAGGTTCTGCACCTCGTTAGAATGGTTGAAAATCCTAACGTCTTTGTTCTCTGTCTGCGTGAAGTAGGTAAAGGCCGTTTTGCGGTTGCCTAAGATGCGGCAGTTCTCGCAAACCTTCCGGCCAAACCCTCGCCCGCCGTTGTTGCTCTCTACGATGCATTCCTCAACCTCGTATTTGGAAAGCCGCCGGGCTGTCTCGCTCTCTGTCGTTTCCATCGGGGCTTGCGTATAGTAAACGTCTAATATGAAGTTGCCTATTTCCGTTTCCACGTAGATAATGCAGCAAAGGTAGTCTTTGCCCGTGTCGGCTGTGTCTATGTATGCCTTTATCTTCCGCTTCCGGGTGACGGGTACGGCTGCGTAGGTAGTGAAGGCACGTTCATACATAAGCCCGGTAATCGGTCGCGGGTTCTGCATGTACTGCGTATCGAAAACAAAGCTATTCTTTTCGCGCAAGTCCTGTAGTTCCTGTAGCGTGTGTTTGAACGGCCAAAGGGCTACTTCCTCGCCTTTTTCGTCTGTCTGAATGACGGGTAGGCTCAAAACCTCCCATTCCTCCGGCTCCAGCTTTTGAAGGTAGCCGCAAAGGTCTTCTTCGTCCAGACGTTGCATAATGATAATAATTGGCGTGTTTCGGCTGTTTACGCGGTTTCGGATGGTAGTCTCAAACTTTTGGTTTACCTTCTCGCGTACCGTCTCGCTCCGGGCATCGTCGGGCTTGATGGGGTCGTCTATGACTATCGCTCCGCCAAACGTGCCGTCGCTTACGCTGGCCAGCTCTTCCACCTCTGCGCTAAGTTCCTCACTCTCCGCAAAAGCAGAAGAGCCAGCATTCAGCTGGCTCTTCTGCTTTGACTCCTCATCTCCTCATCTCCTCATCTCCTTTATACCAAATCGGTCGTTGGAGCTTTTGGCACGGAAAACACCAATCTATATAATATTAATGTGGTGGCTGGCTGGTAATGCCACTGCATGGTACGGTGTAAGGCCCCTTTGCGAAAAAAAACTGCGGTTTGTCGTTGGAAACAGAAAAAAACGCTAACTTTGCAGCGTTTTCATGTTCCTTACAACATACCTGACGTATGAGCATTACGATGAAAGACATTGCACGCCAGCTGGGCGTGTCGGTGGCCACGGTGAGTCGGGCGTTGCATGGGTCGCCAGAGATTTCGGCTGAGCGGCGCAAGCAGATAGTTGACTATGCGCGCAGCCAGAATTTCCTGCCTAACGCCGTTGCGCAGCAACTAAGGCAGAGCGGACGTGTACCTTCGAAGATAGTGGGGGTCATTGTTCCGGAGCTGGCCCACTATTATTTCATGACCATATTGAAGGGGATAGACGAGATATGCGCTAGTCGCGGCTATGCCGTAATGATAGCCGAGAGCGGCGAGGACCATGAGCGCGAGGTGGAGGCGTGCCGCCGTTTCCGTGAGCATCGCGTTTGCGGAGTCATAGTGTCCATGGCCAAGAACTCGTGCGGCGTAGGCCATTTCATGGAGCTGATAGGCGACGGCGTGCCTCTGGTGTTCTACGACCGGATATGCACGGCACTCAACACGTCGCGCGTCACGGTTGACGACTACCGCGGCGCATTCCACGCAGTGGAACACCTGATAAACACCGGCTGCCGGAAGATAGCGCTCTACGTGTCGCCGATGAATCTGGAGATATCAAAGAACCGCTTCAATGGCTACAAAGACGCGCTGCTGCAGGCCGGACTGGGCTTTGACGAGCGTCGCGTCTTCTTGTGCGACCAGAGGCAGCAGGCCGAGACGCTGACGCCGCAGGTGATGGAGGGCCCTGACAGGCCAGACGCTTTCTTCTGCACCAACGACGAGACGGCCATAGGCACGCTATACACGCTGAAGCGCCTGGGCTATCGTGTGCCAGACGACGTGGCTCTGTGTGGATTTACCAACGGCGAGGGTGCCATCTCGTGCGACCCGATGCTGACCACGGTGGAGCAGCGTGGCAGGGAGCTGGGCCGACAGGCGGCCGAGATACTGCTACAGCAGGCCGAGGGCACGCTGCCGGCCAACGCCGTTGAGCGCCGCATAGTGAAGACCCGCCTTGTGATAAGGGGCACCACGAGGGAGGGGGCAGGAGTTAAGAGTTAAGAGTTAAGAATTAAGAGTTTGGAGCTGAAATACCAAACGTTTGGTATGCAAATGGCTCAAACATGCTATTGTGGGAGTCAAGAAACCGCCGTACCTTTGCACTCGGAAATAATAAGAATAAAAATCTTTAGTCAGTAATCTATAATTTTAATGTAATTATTATGAGTAAGAAGAATTATCGTTTTGAGACTTTGCAACTGCATGTAGGGCAGGAACAGCCCGACCCCGCAACCGACGCACGCGCCGTGCCCATCTACCAGACCACCAGCTACGTGTTCCGCAACTCGCAGCACGCCGCCGACCGCTTCGGCCTGCGCGATGCCGGCAATATATATGGCCGCCTGACCAATTCCACACAGGGTGTGTTTGAGGATCGCGTGGCCGCCCTCGAGGGTGGCGTGGCAGGACTGGCCGTGGCCAGTGGCGCTGCTGCCGTGACGTACGCCCTGCAGAACATTGCAGGGGCTGGCGACCATATCGTGGCTGCCGACAATCTATATGGCGGATCGTATAACCTTATAACCCACACCCTCGCCACACAGGGCGTCACCAACACCATCGTTAAAATAAACGACCTCGCAGCTCTTGAGGCTGCCATCAAACCCAACACAAAAGTAATATACGCCGAGACTTTCGGCAATCCCAATGGTGACGTGCTGGACTTTGAGGGTGTGGCCGAGGTGGCCCATCGTCATGGCATTGTCTTCATCGTGGACAACACTTTCGGCACGCCTTATCTGATTCGTCCGCTGGAGCATGGGGCCGACATCGTGGTCCATTCTGCCACTAAGTTCATTGGTGGTCATGGCTCTTCGTTAGGCGGCATCATCGTCGATGGAGGAAAGTTCACCTGGCTGGAGCATGCCGACCGATATCCCACACTGGCCAAGCCCGATCCGTCGTATCACGGCATAGTCTTTGCCGAAGCCGTAGGGGCAGCCGCATACGTCACTCGCATACGTGCCGTCATACTGCGCGACACAGGTGCCGCCATCTCGCCCTTCAACGCCTTTATACTGTTGCAAGGCTTGGAGACACTGAGCCTGCGCGTAGAGCGCCACGTGGAGAATGCGCTGAAGGTGGTTGACTTCCTTGCCGGCCATCCAAAGGTGGCGAAGGTGAACCACCCTGCACTGCCTGACCATCCTGACCATGGACTGTACAACAAGTATTTCCCCAACGGTGCTGGTTCAATCTTCACCTTCGAAATAAAGGGTGGCGAAAAGGAGGCGTGGAAATTCATCGACTCTTTGGAGATATTCTCACTGCTGGCCAATGTGGCCGATGTGAAGAGCCTCGTGATTCATCCCTACACTACGACGCACTCGCAGCTCTCGCCAGAGGAACTGGAAGAGCAGCACATCACACCGGCCACCATACGTCTGTCCATCGGAACCGAGCATATCGACGATATTCTTGACGACCTGAAGCAGGCTTTTGACCAAATATGATCAGTCCAAGTTTCACGCAGAACACACACAAAAACTATGAGCAATATAGCAAAACAGCTGACCGAGCTTATCGGCCGAACGCCTCTCTTGGAGCTGGGCAAGTATTCAGAGAGTAAAGGTATCAAGAAGCCCATCATCGCCAAGGTGGAGTTCTTCAACCCCGGCGGCAGTGTAAAAGACCGTATCGCCCTCGCCATGATAGAGGACGCAGAGAAGAAGGGCCTGCTGAAGCCGGGCGCCACAATCATAGAGCCCACCTCGGGCAATACGGGTGTAGGCCTGGCACTTGTTTCTGCCGTGCGCGGCTACCATCTCATACTCACCATGCCTGAGACGATGAGCGTGGAGCGTCGCAACCTTGTGAAGGCATACGGCGCTGAGGTTCGCCTGACCAGTGGCAAGGACGGCATGCCGGGTGCTATCAAGGCGGCAGAGGCGCTGCGCGACTCTATTCCGGGCAGCATCATCCTGCAGCAGTTTGAGAATCCTGCTAATCCGGCCAAGCACTATAGCACTACAGGCCCGGAGATCTGGGCAGATACCGACGGGAAGGTTGACATCTTCGTTGCCGGTGTGGGCACTGGCGGTACAGTCAGTGGCGTGGCCAAGTATCTGAAGGAGAAGAATCCTGACGTTAAGGTTATAGCAGTGGAGCCGAAGTCGTCGCCCGTGCTGAACGGAGGCAAGAGTGGCCCTCACAAGATACAGGGCATTGGTGCCGGATTTGTACCCAAGACCTACGATGCCGCCCTGATAGACGAGGTGCTTGATGTGGAGAACGACGATGCCATACGCACCGGACGTGAGTTGGCCGCCAGTGAGGGTCTGCTCGTGGGTATCTCGAGCGGTGCTGCCGCATACGGTGCCAGCGTCATAGCCAAGCGACCTGAGAACGAGGGCAAGACCATCGTTGTGCTGCTGCCAGACACAGGCGAGCGCTATCTCTCGACGGTACTCTATGCCTTTGAGGAATATCCGCTCTGATGGCAGGGTGGCTATGAGCCACAGGCAACTTTTTTTCCGTGCAGCATAGCAAAAGTATCACAAATAATTTGTACCTTTGCGGCCGGAAAACTAAAGTAGATGAATTTTATCTTAGCAGACAATCAGGAACTGACGCGTTTTGCCATAGAGCAACTGCTCGACGGAGTAGCCGACAGGCCTGTACAACATTCTTCAGACAAGGCCGGACTTGTCGAACAACTGAAGAAACACGAACAGAGTGTGGTCATACTTGACTACACCCTGTTCGATTTCTTCGATGTGGGTAATCTGCTCATAGTGAGCCAGCGCTTTCCTGCCGCTATGTGGATTCTGATAAGCGACGACCTGACGGAGTCGTTCCTTCGCTCGGTGGTTTATCAGAGCCATAACATGAGCGTCCTTTTCAAGGATGCCTCGCTGAAGGAGCTGACCGATGCTGTCCAGATGGCTGTATGCGGCCAGCGCTTCATCAGCCAGCGTGTTACCGAGATACTGCTGGCCCGGCAGATGCGTGAGACAAGCAGTCTATCGACGCTGACACCCACTGAGGTGGAGATAGTGCGCGCCATTGCCCAGGGCAAGACAACAAAGGAGATTGCCACCGAGCGCTTCTCCAGCATCCACACCATCAACACCCATCGCAAGAACATCTTCCGCAAGCTGAGCGTCAACACTGCCCACGAGGCCATCAAGGCCGCCGTGCGCTCCGGTCTGATTGACGAGTCTGACTATTTCATTTAGTTGCAGAGACCACACGCGCCTTATTTGGTCAGCATGCTCTCCAGCTCTTCGGCAGAGAGACGCAGGTGCAGCTCACCGCGGTGGGCTACGGTTATGCCGCCTGTCTCTTCACTAACCACGACGATGATGGCATCGCTCTCCTGACTCATGCCGAGGGCGGCGCGGTGGCGCAGTCCCAGCTCCTTGGGAATGTCGAGGTTGTGGCTTACGGGCAGTATGCAGCCGGCAGCGCGGATACGCTGCTTGGAGATGACCATGGCACCGTCGTGCAGGGGCGAGTTCTTGAAGAAGATGTTTTCTATCAGCCGCTGGTTTATCTGTGCGTCTATCACCTCGCCCGTGCTTATTATGTTTTCCAAGGACACGGCACGCTCTATGACGATAAGGGCGCCCACTTTCTGCTTGCCCATCTGCATGGCTGCCATCACAATGGGCATGACGATACGTTTCTGCTGCTGTTGCTCTTGTGTTATGTGCTGTTGCGAGGTGAAGAACTGTTTCAGCACCCTCATGCGGCGGTGGGCTCCAAGGTTGTAGAGGAAGTTGCGTATGTCTTCCTGGAACAGCACTATCAGCGCAATCACACCCACGCTGACCAGCTTGTCCATAATGGCACCCAGCAGCCTCATCTCTAATACCACGCTCACGAGGATCCAGCTGAGCAGGAACACCATTATGCCGATGAATATGTTCAGCGAGCGGCTCTCGCGCATCAGGCGATAGACGTAGTAGAGCAGCAGGCCGACCAGAAGAATGTCAACCGCATCTTTCAGTGAAAATTGTAGGAACATTTAAGATTGAAGATTGAAAATTGAAAATTGAGAGTTGGGAAGTGATGAATAATAAATAAAGAATGAAGAATTTCTTGGGCAAGCCAAGCGACCAAAGGTAGAGCGATTTCCGCTCTTCAATCTTTAATCTTCATTTTTCAATCTTCAATCTTCCATTGTAGCAAGAACGATTCCACGGCCAGCCGGTAGCTGTCCATGCCGAAGCCGCAGATGACCCCGCGGCATCCAGCTGAAATCATGGAGTGGTGGCGGAACTCTTCGCGCTGGTGCACGTTGCTGATATGTACCTCGACCACTGTGCAGCGCAGCGAGCGGATACAGTCGAGCAGTGCCACACTGGTGTGGGTGTATGCACCGGCGTTGAGGATAATGCCGTCTGCTGGTGTCTGCCTGCACGTGTCGGCAAAGGCCTCGGGCCACGAGGCCTGTTGCATGCGGGTTATCATTTCTCCCTCCATATTGCTCTGGAAGTAGTCTATCTGTATCTGTGGGTAGCGTTGTCTCAACAGCGACAGGTAGTCTTCGAAGGTCTGTGAGCCGTATATTCCGGGCTCTCGACGCCCCAGCAGGTTCAGGTTGGGGCCATTGACGATTAGCAGTTTCATGTGTGGGACTATGTGTTATGCGGGTTCTACTTAGCCATTTCTATGCATAGTGCGTCTTGCAGGTCGCGTGCGGGCTGCTGGCGCATAGTGCCGTTGCAGATGATGGTGAAGGCCAGGGTGCGGGGCAGGCAGTAGCCTGCCAGCGACGATACGCCTGAGAGGGTGCCTGTCTTGGCCGCTACCAGCCATTCGGCCTCAGTGCCCTGCATGCGGTGTTCCAGCGTGCCGTCGTAGCCTGCTATGGGCAGACAGGCCAGCAGGCGGCGCCTGAGCGACTCGTCGTGCCAGGCATGGCGCAGGCATGCCGTGAGCAGTTGCGGCGTGACATAGTTGTAGAGTGACAGTCCGCTGCCGTCGGCCACACGGTATAGTCTGGTGCCGTCGCTACTCAGTTCCAGCCATGGCGTGTCGCAGGCCAGCTGCTGTATGAACTGCTCCACACAGTGCTGGGCCGTTTTCGAACTGACAGAGCGTCGCTTGTTGCTGTATTCTATGTTGCTGCAGTATGCGGCTAGATTGTAGAAGACGGCCTCGGCAGCCAGGTTGTTGCTCTGCTTCAGCATGGGCCATAGCAGCCAGCCCAGAGGGTGCATGGCTATGGTGGTGTCGCGTGTGGCCAGCTGCGGGTTGTTGTCGTCCCAGCACCAGCCTTCGCCCAGGGCAACGGTGTCCTTCATGGAGAAATCGGCACGTAGCTGCTCGCCCTTCATGTCGGCCCTGACGGCGCTGCTGTCGCCCATCTGTCTGAGGGCGGCAACGGCCGTCAGTAGTTTCATAGTGGAGGCTGGCCGCATTACGGTCGTGGCGTTGCGCTCATAGACACAGGTGTCTGCCTGCAGATCCCACACCATCACGCCGATGAGCGACGTGCGGCTCAGTGGCGAGGCGTTGACGATACTGTCGAGACGTGCTGCCAGCGACGCGGCCTGTGCTGTCTGCCCGAGGCATAGCGATGCCAGCAGAAGCAGTATGAACCTATGCCGAAAGTGTTGAATGGTCAAATTGTTAAATCGTCAAATTGTAAAATGGTCAAATGGTCAGATCATCTGACGGGTATCTCCACGCTGGTCTCCAACTGGCGTTCAGCGTCGCTGATGTGCAGCACTGCCTTGCCCTGCTGCCGACCAGCCTGCACGATGGCCACCAGCTTACCGCTGAAGAGCCGCATCTCAGGCTTAGTGAAGGCCTGTAGCGATGTGGCGTCGCCGTTGCAGGCGGCACGGTAGCTGCCTTGGCCGCTCACCTGGAAGCTCAGGTTGTCCGTGGCGGTGGGGCAGATGTTGCCGTCCTGGTCCTCCAACCAGCAAGTCACGAAGGCCAGGTCTTGTCCGTCGGCCTTCAGGGTGCCGTTGTCGCTGAGCGGCGTCTCCACAGCGCAGCGCAGGGCCACGGGACGGCCGGCTGTCCTTATGCTTTGTTCGGCAGCCTTGTTGCCATTGGCATCATAGGCCACTACACGTATTTCTCCTGGCTCATATTTCACGTCGTTCCAGCGCAGGCGGTATAGGTCGAGGCTTGGCTGCCCTGCCTTGAAGTCGGCCAGCAGCCGCTGCTGCGCTGCCTTGTCGCCGTCGATGGTCAGGTGGCCTTGGCGACGGCGGCCCTGGCTCTTGCCATTGACGAACAGCTCGGCCTCGGGATAGGAGGTATAGCAATAGACGGGTGTCACCTGTCCTATGCGACCCTCGGTTTTCTTCCTTGCCTTCTTTGTCGCCTTGCTGTCAGTGCCCCATGTCCAGTGGGGCAGCAGGTGCAGCGTAGGCTCCTGCTGGTTCCAGTGGGCGCGGTAGAGGTAGTAGCGGTCCTTGGGCAGACCGGCCAGGTCGCAGATGCCGAAATAGCTGCTGCGCGAGGGCCAGTACTCGTCGTAGGGCGTGGGCTCGCCCAGATAGTCGTAGCCCGTCCACACAAACTCGCCTATGCACCAGGAAGCGTAGTCCTGCCACACCCAGTCGTCGTCGGGCAGGTTGCTCCACGTGCAGTACTCCACGTCGTAGCTGCTGCACTGGCCGTCGGCCTTCTCTATGGCCTTGGGGTCGTAGCCCTTGGCCCATGAGGCGAAGCGCGAGTTGTCGTCGGGCTTGACGGGGAACTTATACACACCGCGCGACGAGACCGTGGAGGCTGTCTCTGACCCTAACAGGAAGCCCTGTGGCAGCTGCTCCATATTCTTAGGGTATTTCTGCACGCGGTAGTTGAAGCCAGGCACGTCCATGACCTGTGCGAAGCCTGTGCTGAGGGCCGACTCGGCGCGGTCCATGCCCTGCGTCACGGGGCGCGTGGGGTCCAGCTTGTGGCACAGGTCCTGCAGGTGGCGGGCCATGTCGGTGCCGCCCTTCATGCCCTGTTCGGGTATCTCGTTGCCTATCGACCACATCACTATCGAGGGGTGGTTGCGGTGGCAGAGTATCAGATTCTCTATGTCGCGGTCGGACCATTCCTTGAAGAAGCGGGCGTAGCCGTTCTTGCACTTGGCATAGCCCCACATGTCGAAGCTCTCGGCCATGACCATCATGCCCAGCGAGTCGCAGATGTCCATCTGCCACGTTGAAGGCATGTTGTGCGATGTGCGTATGGCGTTGGCTCCCATGGCCTTCATAGTCTTTATCTGTCGCACCAGGGCTGCCTTGTTCACGGCAGCGCCTAAGGGACCCAAGTCGTGATGCAGACACACGCCGCGCAGCTTCACGGTCTGTCCGTTCAGCTGGAAGCCTTTATCCTTGCTCACGCTGACGGTGCGCAGGCCGACGCGCGTCGTGGTCTCGTCGATGAGCTGTCCGTAGCGGTAGAGGCGTGTACGCAGGCTGTAGAGGGTGGGGCTGTCGGGGCTCCACGGCTCAGGCTTCTCCACGCGCAGGGTTGTCTTGACCTGTCCGTCGGCTGTGGGCGTGAGGTGTGTCTCGTCCATCACGTGTCCCTTTTGGTTCAGCACAGCCAGCTCTATGGCCAGGCCGTCGCGCAGCTGGGAGCTGAGGGCTGAGAATTTCGAGTTGCCTGTGCTAACCATCGTTCCAGCGCTGACGATGGCCACGTCGCTGCTCAGCTGTTCGGTGCGGCAGTAGGTACCCCATCGGTCTATTGAGACGGGATCGGTGGTAAGCTCCAGGGTGACGGGCCTATAGATACCGGCACCAGGGTACCAGCGAGAACTCTCCTCCACGTTCTGCAGGCTAACCTCCACTGTATTGCCCCGCGAGCCCTGCTGCTGCAGTCGGTCGGCACCTTTCAGCAGCTGCGTTATGTCTATGCGGAAGGCATTGTAGCCGTATGCCCAGCGTCCAGCCTCGCGTCCGTTCACGCTGACCACCGGCTCGGCCATGGCCCCGTCGAACACCAGTACGGCTCGGCTGTAGCCAGCGGGAATGTCTATCTGGTGGCGGTAGTAGCCTCGCCCTATCCAGGGCAGGGCTCCAGAGCGCCCGCTCTTTTCTGTGGCCTCGGTCTCGCCGTTCTGCGTGATGGCCACACGCTGTAGGTCCCACTGCTTGTCAAAGGGCCCGCTGATGGCCCAGTCGTGGGGCAGTTCCACGGCTTGCCACTGTTGCTGGTCGTGCGAGAATTGCCAGTCGCGGTTGATTTCCTGCTCTATACGCAGCGCTTGCCTGTCGGCACTGGCAACGGCAGGCAGCGCCATCATGGCGGCCAGACATAGCAGAGAGTTTAGGCATTGTGTTTTCATGTTCAGATGTTGTTATGGTTTATTATGGCGGCAAAGTTACTTGTTTTTTGCGGGATAAACAAACAAGTGCCGTTTTTTCTGACAAAATCTTTGCTGCTGCTTGGCGGTTTCGGCTTATTTGAGTATTTTTGCAGCCAAATGAAACCATAGTCTATGCAACCACATTATTGCAGTATCAACGTAGGTGGACGACTGCTCGGCCTGAACCGCCCGGTGGTGATGGGTATAGTGAACGCCACGCCCGACTCGTTCTACGGCGGCAGCCGAGTCGATGCCGACACTATTGAGGCCCGTGTGCGGCAGATGTGCAGCGCAGGGGCAGCCATCATCGATGTCGGAGCATGCAGCACGCGGCCCGGCAGCACACCCTGTAGTGCCGCCGAGGAAGCAGAGCGGCTGGCTTGGGCCGTGCCTGCTGTCTTTCGTGCCTGGCCCGAGGCTGTGGTCAGCGTTGACACCTTCCGCCCCGAGGTGGCTCGCATGGCCGTGGAGCAGCTTGGTGCTCACATTATCAACGACGTTGGCGACCAGCCTGCCGACAAGCTTAGCCAGCCGGGAATGGCCGACAGTGCGACCGAGCAGCTGCTGACGCCAATGATGAGAGAGGCTGTGAGCCTGAGAGTGCCATATATATTAATGTCGCGTGCGCGCGACGTGGATAGCATGTTGCCGTGGCTTGCCGCGCGCGTCGAGGCTATGCATGCCTTGGGTCATCGCGACATTATCATTGACCCTGGCTTTGGCTTCGGTCGCACACCTGACGAGGACCTGCGCCTGCTGGCGCGGATGTGGCGGCTGCAGGTGTTGGGGCTGCCCATACTGGTTGGCATGTCGCGCAAGCGCATGGCTTGGCAGACGCTTGGTATCACAGCAGAGCAGTCGCTCAACGCTACCACCGTACTCAACACGCTGGCTCTGGAGCGAGGGGCTGACATACTGCGTGTACACGATGTGGCCGAGGCGGCTCAGACCATAGAGCTGCTGCGCTGCACAGAGCAGATGGCATGACAGAATGGACATCGAACAGTATATAGCCGGCCATACGTCGCCCGAGCCGGATTATCTGTACCGGCTGTGGCGGCGTAGCAACCTGGCCACCGTGCACGGCCGCATGGCATCGGGGCATGTGCAGGGCCGTCTGCTGAAGATGATGGTGCAGATGCTGCGCCCCGAGCGCATACTGGAGATAGGCACTTTCACTGGCTATTCGGCCGTGGCTATGGCTGAGGGACTGCCGCCTGGCGGCCATCTGTGGACCTACGAGCTGAACGACGAGATGGAAGACCTAGCGCGACAGGGCATCAGCGAGTCGCCATACGCCGACCGTATCACTCTCGTCATAGGCGATGCCGTGACCGAGGCACCGCTACTGGGGCTCAGTTTCCAGATGGTCTTCATCGACGGCGACAAGCGCCACTATGCCGAGGCATATCGTGCCGTCAGGCCGCTGGTGCCGTCGGGTGGTATCATCATTGCTGACAATACGCTGTGGGATGGCCACGTGACCGACCCTGCCTATGACCGCGAGCCACAGACCGTGGGGATGAGGCTCTTCAACGACATGGTGGCACGCGACGACAGCGTAGAACAGGTGATGGTGCCCGTGCGCGACGGGCTCACCCTTATCCGCTGCCGCTAAACTTACTCTCTGTGCATCCAGGCCTTCAGCGTGTCCCACACAGACGTCTGCTCTTCTACAGGACGCGGTGCCGTGAATGTCATGACACCCTGCTGCAGTCCGTGCTGGTCTGGATAGACGATAATCAGACTGCACTGCGGGAAGCTCTGTGTCAGCTCGCGTGGCAGCAGTTCAAACGTGGCCTTGTATGACACGGTGCCCTTGCGCGCAGTTATGACTACAAAAAGGTCGTCGCTGCTGACTTGGCTCTCTAACGAGGTCAGCTCCTTCCAGTGTTCCATCACGGGGTATTCGGCCCTGAGCTGCGGGTGGCGCGCGTGGGCGTACTGGCGTATCAGGCGGGTGCTGTCTTCACGGCCGTGGAACACTATGCGGCAGCCCAGTGCACCGGCCAGACGGCACAGCCGCTCTACCCAGCGGTAGAACCCCACTTCAAACTCCACCCTTGACGGCACAGCCACGTGTATGGAGCGCAGCGTTTCCAAGGGCTGGTTCAGTCGGCACAGCATGACCTGCCGCGGTATCTCGGCCACCAGGTCCTGGGTGTAGCCGCCCCAGAAGGCGTCGTTCTTATCGCGTTGGCGGTGCATGCCCATTATTATTTCAGAAGCGCGGTTCTCCAAGAAGGCGTGTTTTATTCCGTTGGCTATGTTGGTGGCCAGGCGGCTCTGTACCTGCATGCGCACGTCGGCAGATGCAGCCGTCTGTATGGCCTTGTCTAACAGACGCTCGCCCGAGGCCAGGCGCGTGTCCCCCTCGTTGTCGTCCATCACCACATGCAGCCCTATCAGTCCGCGGCGCAGACGGCGGTTGCGCATCAGTATGGCCAGTCGCACCAGATGGTCGGCGTCGTCGCTGTGTTCCAAGGGTAGCAGCAGCTTCTCGTCGTCGGCCAGCTCGGGAGCCTTGTCGGTGCCAAGTCGCTCCTTAAGCAGTATGCCTGCTGAGGCGCGGTCAACGGTGATGGAGCTGATGATACAGGTGAAGAGAACCATTATGACCACGCCGTTGAGCATATCGTTATCCACAATGGGCTGGCCGTCGGGCGTCAGCAGGCCCATGCCCACCATTACCATAGCTATAGAACCGGCTGCATGGGCTGCGGTCAGCCCGAACATCATGTGCCCCTCCAGTACGGGTCGGCGCAGCAACAGGGCCGACACGTATGCGGCCACAGCCTTGCCAGCCGTGCCTACCAGCGTCATGGCCACCACCACTGTTACCGTGTGCCATCCGGTGAAAAGCAGGCGCAGGTTTATCAGCATGCCAACGCCTATTAGGAAGTAAGGTATGAAGACGGCGTTGCCCGTAAACTCCAGTCTGCTCATCAGCGGCGAAGCGCTGGGTATGTACCGGCCCAGCACCAGTCCGGCCATGAAGGCACCGAAGATGCCCTCCAGTCCGCACAGCTCGGAAAGAGTTGCACTGGCAAACAGCACAGCCAGTACGTATATGAACAGCGACACGGCATCGGCCGTCTTGCGGAAGAACCATCGGGTCAGCCTGGGCAACAGCAGAGCCTCGGCCGTGCAGAGGGCTGCCAGCTTCAGCAGGAACAACAGCCAGAACCACATATCTACTCCGTCGGGGCGGGCATAGCTGGCTGCCATGGCCGCCACGATGACGAGGGCCAGCGACAGGGCTATCATCGAAGCGCCGACACTGAGTGTTACCGAGCGGTGCCGTTGCAGTCCGAAGCGTGCCACTATCGGGTAGGCTATCAGGGTGTTGCTCGACAGTATGCAGGCCAGCAGCACCGAGGCCGACGCGGTGTAGCCCATGATGAACCAGCCCAGCAGCCAGCCTGCCACGAATGGAACGAAGAATGTTGATAGCCCGAAGAGCAACAGTTGCCAGCGGCTCTTCTTTATGTCGTAGATGTTCATCTCCAGTCCGGCCAGGAACATGATGTAGAGCAGACCCACCTGGCCGAACAGTTCGAAGCTCTGGTCGCGTTCCAGCAGTCCCAGTCCGTATGGGCCCACAAGTACGCCCGCCAGCACCATGCCGATGATGTGTGGTATGCGCAGACGTCCCATCACGATGGGAGCCAGCAGTATTATCATCAGCACCACAAAGAAGCACAGTGTGGGGTCAGTGATAGGCAGGGTAGGGGCGTGGGGCATATGTTACGTTTTTCAATTTGCTGCAAAGTTACAACTTTTTTGTGATTTATTGTTCAATCGCCCCCACCTTTTTATATAATATTAGGTAAAAGCGGGCGATTTTGTGGCATCCCCAGCTTACGCCAGCCCCTTAACGAAGGGGCTTCAAACCTTTCGTGGATGCGTCCAGTACGTGACGGGAGTATATGGAATTGATGGGCATCAAGAACTTGACAGCAGTTCACGGACGGTCTGAAACGGCAGGATGTCGAAGTGGAATTATAATATGGCTGGAGCGCAACGTCTGGTCAGGCAATAAGGACGGCATCCGCCATTGCCAGCAGTTTGTCATTCGCTCGACCTCTGGTCGCTTGGCTTGTCAAAGAAAGATAGTGCTTTTTTGCCCGTGTGTGGAACAAACAGAACACCATTCGCCCGATGCTGCCTCTTCGTATGGCAGGCAGTTGGATAACACTCCCCACTGATACGCTCCGCATTTACTTTGACCTCTGTATCATCAAATACTTCCTCGACATCATTTCTCACCAGACATTCTTCTCTCTCAATATCTCCTCCATCCTCGGGCGGAAGTCGTTCTTGCCTTGCAAGCGTCCTTCGGCCGAGCGGCCCCAATCGCGCAGTTGCTCGATGATGGGGATAAGGGTGCGCCCCAGTTCGGTCAGGCTGTACTCGGAATGGCGGCAGACGGGGTCGATGACGCGCTTCTGGACGACGCCATACTCCATCAGTTCCTTCTTTAACTTTGCAGTTTGAAAAGAGAGTCCTTACGAACTCTTAAATAATTTAACGTTCAATAAACGATAAGAAAATAAAGAGATATACCAGTTTTTCCTTACCTTTGTTGTAGAAAGGAAGGATTAACTGCCGGAGGCCAACCTAACGTCCCTTCGAGGCTTTGAGCCTATCTACCGTTGAAGGCCCTCCGGATTTCAAGCTGCAAATTCCAAATAGGAAGGTAGGCTCGAAGCCTAATTAAAGTAATAGACACTCACAGCTTTTCTTTCGTTAATCGCTTCCTGTAACTATTAAACGTAAAAGACATGAAGAAAATTGTTGTCGGCATCGACATTTCCAAGGAAAAGATTGACGTAAGTGCAATCGATGTAAGGGAGAGCCAAACTGGCATGGTCAAATTGGACTACCAGGTATTTGAGAACCGTCCTCTGGGTTTCCGCCGTATGCTCGTGTGGGCACGGCACCTGATAAAAGGTATAGGATTGGAGGATATTCTTTTCTGCTGTGAGACGACGGGCGGATACGACCGCTGCCTGTGCGACTACATCTATGCAAAGGGGCTATACATCTGGCGCGAGGGCGCATTACAGATTAAGCGCAGCATGGGTGTGCGCAAGGGCAAGGACGACAAGGCCGACTCGCTGATGATAGCTGAGTATGCTATGCGTCACATGGACAAGGCGGTAATGTATGAAACTCCCAGTGAGACTATTCGCGAGCTGAAGGCACTGTTCCTTTACCGCCACAAACTGGTACAGGAGAAGGCAGAAAAAAAGGTCAGGGCCTCTCACCTAGACGACACGGCAGCTAAGAGCAAATCTATGAGGTTCATCCTGCGTGACGCCAAGAAAAGCGTCAAGGCGCTGGAGAAGAGCATCAAGGAATGCGAAAAGCAGATAATGGAACTCATCGAGGGTGACGAAGATCTTAAGCGGAACTATGGGCACATTGTTTCCATCAAGGGCATCAACATTGTCAATGCAACGGCTATGATTGCCTACAGCAACAATTTTAAGGGCATCACCACTGCCAACAAGATGGCTTCCTACTACGGCGTGGCTTCATTCCGTGAGCAATCAGGCACGAGCGTCGACAAGAAAGCCTGTGTGAAATACTACTCCAGCTCATTACTGAGGGCAACCATCACACAAGCGGCAGAATGGACAATCAAAGAAAATGGCATATACCACGACTACTATCTGCGACTAAAAGCGGATGGCAAACCTTATGGCATTATCATCAACAATGTCAAGAACAAACTCATCCATCTTGCATATTCGCTTGTCACAAATGACATAGATTATGAAAATAATCATGAGTTCCTTAGGGCTAAAAGAAAGTGCGAACAAGCAGAATCTGACTAATTAAGGAATATTAACTAAATACATTTGGCTAAATACATAGGAAGCTTTAATTAGGCTTCGAGCCTACCTTCCTATTTGGAATTTGCAGCTTGAAATCCGGAGGGCCTTCAACGGTAGATAGGCTCAAAGCCTCGAAGGGACGTTAGGTTGGCCTCCGGCAGTTAATCCTTCCTTTCTACAACAAAGGTAAGGAAAAACTGGTATATCTCTTTATTTTCTTATCGTTTATTGAACGTTAAATTATTTAAGAGTTCGTAAGGACTCTCTTTTCAAACTGCAAAGTTAAAGAAGGGACGCAAGAAACGAAAACGAGTTTTCTTTGCACTCACTTAATCGCATCATTGCACCCGATATGAAAGAACTGAAGATAGAAACAAAGCGAGGCGTACTGCTTGACGGCGTGCTGTTCGCCGCCGACGGAGGAGCCGACACGGTGCTGATAGCCATCACCGGCATCCACGGCCGCTCGGCTATGCCGCTTTGCTCGCAAAGAACTTCTACTCGAACCCCTTCTACTACAACATCGGCGACACGCTCTCCGCTGCGGGCATCGACTTCATCTACGCCCAAACCAACGATGCCTTCGGAGCCATCCGAACCATGAACACCCACACGGGCCGCGAGGAAATCATCGGCTCGTGGAACGAGCGTTTTGCACTGGCCGACGAGGACATCGAGGCCTACCTCAACTATGCCACTCAGCAGGGCTACCGCCACATCATCCTGGCCGGTCACTCGCTGGGGGCCAACAAGGTCATCTACTACCTCTCGCACCACCACGAAAGGCTACGGGTAGGCGAACAAAGTTCGGGAATCCCTCGCGTAGAGCACTTCCTGCTGCTCTCGCCCGCCCGCTCGGCTATGCCGCTTTCATAAAGCGAAGCGACTGAAAGAACCTCGACTACATGACCGCCAGCGTCACGCCCCGCCAGCGCGAACTCATCCGCCAACTCTACGACCGTGGCCATGCCGCCGAGATGCTGCTCTTCCCGCTGATGGGCTGGGTGGAGTGTACCGTCGCCACCGCCTATGACTGGGTACACAGCGGCCTGCTCAATAATGTTCACACCTCGTCCGACGGCAACTTCTCGCAAGTCTCGCAAATCACCCACACCGGTGCCCTGCTCATCGGCACCTATGATAACTTCACCGACGGCGACCCCTCTGACTTCCTCCGCAACATCAACTCGCACATGCCCACTGCCGCAGAGAACCGCCTGCTCTTCATCGAGCGCACCGGCCACACCTACCAGCAGAAGCACCAGGAAGTGGCCGACAAGATACTGCAACTGATTCAGGACTGGCAGGAGGCTACTAAACAATAAATCGCACACGGCATCTCATCCGTATGCGATTTTATGAATATTTAATATGGAATGGAGGGACTTATTATGCATCTTCAAAGAAATCATAGGTTATGCCAGTATTGCCTTCTTCAAAGTTGCTGTCGCAAATCTCTTCTTCAAAATCATCATCGTCAAAGAGAGCCATAACCATTTGCTGCTTGGCTTTTTTCTTCACATAGTCACCCATCGGTTTGCTGCCATTCTTGAAGCGGTCAATTATGGTTGCAATGGCTTCGTCGCCAATATCAACACCAATCCATTGCCGACCCAATTCCTCGGCAGCTACAAGTGTCGTACCAGAGCCAGCAAAGCAGTCGAGCACAAGGTCGCCGGGACGCGACGAAGTCTCAACGATACGTTTCAGCATATCAAGGTTTTTCTCGGTTGGGTATCCTGTGATGAGTGTATTTTGGTTGTTCACGTCGAGATAATCAAGCCAGATGTCTTGAACGGGAACTCCATTACTGAGGTCGAGATATACCTTGCGGCGTGGATTACCATTTTGCGACCAATAGATTTCTCCGTTTTTGTCCATTTCTTCAAGTTTATCGGGCGTGAATTGCCAGTGTTTGCCTTCTGGCGGCATCATTCCGCGCCACGCCTCGCCTGTAGCACCATTGCGAGTACCCGGGGCATGTACGGGAACTTTTTTATAACGGCGTCCTGTTCCTTCCTCAATGTAAGGATATTCTTTCAGTATCTTTTCATCGCTCCATTCTTCATACGGACGGTTCCAAACGGGCTCCTCGGTTTTGCTGTAGAACAGGATATAGTCGGAGATGTTGCCGTAAGTCTTGCGGGTGAAGTTTTTCGACTTGCATTTCTTTCGGGTAATCATCCCCTTGAAGTTTTGCATTCCGAATATTTCATCCATCATCACCTTGACATGGAAAACCATATTGCTGTCAAGGTGGACGTAGATGGAGCCTTCATCTGAAAGCAAGATGCGCATCAATTCCAGCCTCTTACGCATGAAGGAAAGATAGCCGCTAATAGTGAAGCGGTCGTCATAGGCATGCTTAAAGTCTCTTGTTTCAAATGCGCCTCCTGTATTGTATGGTGGGTCTATGTAAATGAGTGTCACTTTACCACAGACCTCTTTGTCATCAAGGAGGGCAGTTAAAACATCGATGTTGTCGGCGTGGTATAATCTCTTTATACCGTTACCTTGATTCCATGCTGACTGATTAAATTTGATTTCCGTTCTGGGCTGGAGGCTTAACTCTTGGGGCTGCCGATTGATTGGGATAACACCTACTGCCATACGCTTTACTTTTTAGTGAGCCAATCGGCTGTAAGCCTTTCATTGAACATTCGCAACGTCATCACCATCACTTTGCCGGGAGCGATGTTCTCAAGGTTGGAATAGTCGTCCCACATAGAGCCAAGAAGCAAGCCTGGGCCATCGTTCAGGAAAATAACTTTCGTCGGAAGATGATGCCCCTTAGTGTATTGCAATATCTCCTTGGCACAGTTGGAGTAACCTCCTGTTCTGTCATCTTCCTGTGCTCCACCTCTGTCGCCGTCATAACGAGCCAAGCCAATAGCAAGAACTTTCTTTTTTTCATCCCTAATGACAAAGTCAACAGGTCGAGTCGGATTAGGGTAATCTTCAAATACCGTATGGAGTTGAATATCTGCACCCGCCCTAACAGGCCCTTCTATGGTGAAATTGGGCAAAGCGGAATTGAACATCGTAAAGAAACGTTCCGTAAGATCATATCCTTTCTGCCCTCGATCTTTGTATTCCCAAAGCACGGCACAGAGAGCCTCATCAGGCAAAGGACGGCCATCGAAAGCAGCTTGAACTCTGTCTATGCTCCTAAAATCTTTGCCATATTTCTCACATACCATAGGAATCATAGACTTCTTCTTGAGCATTTCAACGGGTGTTCGTGGCGATACATATTTGCGAAATACTCGATAAAGTTGCACTCGCATCTTACATCTGTTATCTCCTTTAACAAACGTATCGAAGACTCTGAACTCTTTAGCAGTTGTCCGAACATGACAAGCACAGGCTTGTAAAGTTCGCAAGCATCCGAGAGAATATCTGGATAGAACTCGCCATTGGCCATTGTAATCCAGTTCGGCGCATCTTTCTTGTAATCTGCAAATGTTTTCATATCATGTCATTTTAATTCTGGCGACAAAGTTACAACAAATTCCTGAGAAAAACGAAACTTGCCTAATCTTTCGTCGAGATTAGGCAAGTTTCGTGACATTTCATAACAGATGTTATGTCCTATCCACTCATTTGCGGTTTCGTTCTACATTATATTTTACACTGCCACGCCCGTCCGCATCACTTCGCGGTAGATGGGCGAGTCCTCGCCGCTCTCCAAAAGTATGGGCTCGATGTAGAGGCTCACTTTGTCAACGTCGTGGCAGAGACTGGAAGAGGTGTCCCACCAAGTGCCCTCTTCTATTTTGGGCACGATAACGGCAACGTCGATGTCGCTCCATTCGTTGGGGCAGTCCTTGGCGTAGGAACCGAACATCATTACCTTCATAGCAGGGTCGAAGCGCGGGGCAATAACCTCTTTGTATCGACGCACCAACTCCAA
>FLNV01001130.1_pt1 | contig 20441 bp, 17 predicted proteins | sample 1140351 | NCBI WGS metagenome assembly FLNV01 (sample SAMEA3878207, study PRJEB12797) | bioreactor metagenome | biome: Moose rumen | place: Sweden | collected 2011-10 | reverse complement strand
TGGCGATGGTGGTGCGCGTCTTCATCAGTCGCTCCAAAGCCTGCTGCACCAGCCGCTCGCTCTCGGTGTCGAGGGCCGAGGTGGCTTCGTCGAGAATCAGGATGGGCGGGTTCTTCAGGATGGCTCGGGCTATCGAGACGCGCTGACGTTGTCCGCCGGAGAGGCGCCCGCCGCGGTCGCCGATGTTGGTGTCGAACCCATGGTCGGAAGCTGTGATGAAGTCGTAGGCATTGGCAATCTTGGCCGCCTCGACCACCTGCTCGTCGGTGGCGTCATCGGTGCCGAACGCGATGTTGTTGCGGAACGAATCGTTGAACAGGATGGCCTCTTGGTTGACGTTGCCGATAAGACTGCGCAGGTCGTGCAGTCCGAGGTCCTTGACGTTGATGCCGTCAATCAGCACTTCGCCCTGCTGCACATCGTAATAGCGCGGGATGAGATCGACCAGCGTCGACTTGCCGCCGCCGCTCTGTCCCACCAGCGCGATGGTCTTCCCCTTCGGAATGATGAGATTGATGTCCTTCAGCACCCACTGCTCGCCATACTTGAATGATACATTGCGGAATTCTATCTGATGTCCGAACGACGCGATGTGCTTGGGATGCTCCGGCTCAAGGATGTTGTTCTCGGCCATCAGAATCTTGTCGATGCGCTCCATCGAGGCCAAGCCCTTAGGAATATTGTAGCCGGCTTTCGAAAAGTCCTTCAGCGGCTGGATAATGGAATAGAGAATCACCATGTAATAGATAAAGGTGGGACCAGTGATGGCGCGGTTGTTGAGCACCAGAATGCCACCGAACCAGAGAACAATGATGATCATCACCGTGCCCAGGAATTCCGACATGGGGTGGGCCATCGACTGACGGATATTGACCCGCATGATGTCGTTGCGATACTGTGTGTTCACACGGTCAAAGCGCTCATTCATACGGTCTTCGGCACAGAACGCCTTGATAATGCGCAGTCCACCCAGCGTCTCCTCCACCTGACTCATCGTGTCGCTCCAAAGAGCCTGAGCCTTGATGCTCTTTTGCTTCAGGCGTCGGCCTACCATTCCCATGAACCAGCCGAACAGGGGCACAAAGATAATGGTGAACAGCGTCAGCTGCCACGAGACAAACAACAGTGTGGCGAAGTAGACGAAGATGAGGATAGGGTTCTTGAAAAGCATGTCGAGCGACGACATGATTGACGACTCCACCTCCTGCACGTCGCCGCTCATGCGGGCAATGATGTCGCCCTTGCGCTCCTCGGTGAAGAAGCCCAAGGGCAGCGACGTAATCTTCCGGTAGAGCTGGTTGCGTATGTCGCGCACCACGCCCGTGCGGATGGGGATGATGGTGGCCGACGAGGCGAAGTAGGCGCCCGTCTTCAGCGCTGTGGTCACGGCCAGGAACAGTCCGATGAACAGCAGCGTGGTGGTCTGGCCATAGTCATTGATGAGCTGGTTGACCATATAGTTCAGATTGTTCATCAGAACCCCTTGGATGTTGCCCCAGTCCCAGGCCATCAGGCTCGTGACTGCCTTGGCGTCGCCCGTCTGGAACAATATTTGCAGAATGGGTATGAGCGCCGCAAACGAGAAGATATTGAGCACGGCCGACAGCAGGTTGAATACGATCGACAGCACCAGATACTTCTTGTAGGGCGGCACGAACCGCCTCAGCACTCTGAGAAATTCTTTCATACGTCTATTTCGTCCAACTTCTTAATCAGGTTTATACTTTCTCTGATGGCGTAGGCCATGCGCTCAAAATGTAGAATCTCGTCGGATGTCAGCCGCCGTTTGCGCCTGTATTGCAGCCATTTCTGCATCGGCTGGTAGCCACCGACGTAGTACGTCCACACGTCCTCGGCGATGCCTCGGAAACCGTTGTCCTTGTTGATCCAGACCGTGTTGTCATGCCATTCATAGTCGTCTACGACATCGTTGCCCTGCCCGACGTATGAGATGCCCAAAGAGTTGATGCCTGCGGGGATGCTCTCCATGAGGTGCAGCTGTCTCAGATTGCTGCCGATGGCGGCAAGGACCTCCATCTGTTCCTGGTTCTTCGGGTAAGGAATGCGGGGGAATCCCAGCCGCAGCAGCTCCCTATAACGGTTGCGGTAGCGGCTGTGGTGCAAGACGGCATAGACGTAGTCGAAGACGGTCTGCGGGTCGGCATTGGCTGAGATTCGTCGGGCCACTTCAGACCGGATGTTCAGCATGCGTCGACCGTCGTTGTCGTAGACGTAGAGCGGGAAAACATAGCTCTGCTCCTTCGACTGTGCCGAAATGGAGTTCAGATCAGAGATAAGGCGCGTCACGAAAACGTGCTGGAAGGGGAAGGAACTCTGCTGCTTGCAGGTGATGAGCGCAAGGTTGTTGTCGACGAGGTGCTTGTTGGTCCTTTCGCGAGGATAGCCCATCATGCCACGGCTATAGCCTGTGTAGTTGGTGTAACGGTCGTCAAAGGGGCGATAGTTAATTCTTGTCCTTACGACAGGGTGGTCTTTCACATCTTTGATAGCCCTTGCGACTGTCCAGTCACGACTGTCGTGCAGGTTGTACTTTCCATGTAGCTTGAGCAGGTCGCCCTCCTTGAAGTCATGTAGCACGGCCTTGCGCTCTGCGTCGCTAAAGAAGATGTTCAGCTCGTCGCGCTTGCTCTGTACGCCAGAGTTGTAGTGCCTGAACAGTTCGTCGATGCGGAATCCCTTCTCGTACTCCTCCTGCATGGTTAAGTCTTTGGGCACAAAGAAGTAGTCAGGCGCTATGGGCTCAATGTCTGTCCAGTCTACGTCCGAAAGGCTATGGCTATTGAGGAAATCCTTCTTCTGCTGCCTCTTTCCATACAGGTCATAATAGTGGACATGGCCCAGTTTCCCCTCGTTGCTTTTTTTTACGAAGATGGCGATGCTCACACCGAGCGTAATGCCGAATATGTTGTCGTCCTGCGACCCGTCGGGTGCTTTCTCGTGGTTCTTCACTTTCCCGTGGAGGTTCAGTATGTAGATGTCGTCGAACGAGCGGAGCAGTGAATGGCGCATCTCCCTGAAGGTGATGGCGTCCAGATAGTTGTTGTTGGTGATGAAGGCCAGTACGCCTTCGCCGGTACGCTCAATGTAGTATTGCCCCATGCGTATGAACTTCACATAGTCGTCGTCAAGGTTGATTTTCCTGGCATCGACACCGGCTTTATACTGCTCTATCAGATTCCGTATCCACGTGCTGTTGTTGCTGCTGCTGTTGTTGTAGGGCGGGTTGCCCAGCATGACCATCACGGGATAGCGCTTCTTGATAGCCTTGGCCATATTGCTCTCGCGGGCCAGCTTGTAGTCGAAGAGTGAGATGGGTTGCAACTGCTGGTCTTCCAGCGAATTGGTCAGGAAGATGCGCAGGCGCTTGTGGCTTCGCTCCTGATAGCCCGTCTGCTGCAGCACCATGTCGAGTTTCAGATGGGCTATGGCGTATGAGGCCATCAATATCTCAAAACCGTTCATGCGGGGCAGCAGGTCGTTCTCCACATATTGCTGCCATAGTCCCGGCTGCGAGCGGTAGCGGTCGTATATTCGATTGATGATCTCGGCCAGGAATGTTCCTGTTCCGGTGGCCGGGTCCAGGATCTGCACGCGGTGATAAGGCCGTTCGTCCTTTTCGATGGTCTCTTTACTGGCCAGACCGTCGATGATGCCGAAGTCGTGCTGCAGCACTTCGTCTATCGAGCGCACCATGAACCCGACAATGCTATGCGGTGTGTACCACACGCCGTTGTCGCGTCGGGCCTGTGGGTCGTAGGCTGCCAGGAAGTTCTCGTAAAAGTGCAGCAGCGGGTCGTAATGCTCGCCCGAGGTGTTGCGCAGCCGCATGACCCGCTTCACGTCGACAGCGCGGAAGACCTTGGTCAGGTCGTCCACAATCCATGCGATGCTGCTGTCCAGGTCGGCTCCGGCAATACTGCTGAAGATGCTGCGCAGGAAGGGGTTGGTCTGCGGAATGTGCCAGGGCACCTCGGCCCGCGAGAACGTTTCAGGGGTGGTGGTGTGCAGACGGGCGGCAAACAGTCCGTAGGTGACGGTCTGGGCATAGATGTCGGCAAACGACTTTTCGGTCAGGTCGCTGATCAGGTGGATTCTGAAAGCCTCGTACTGGCCACGCAGCTCGCTGGGGTCGTCCCAATCCTCGTCATAGGTGTAGTCCTTGTTGGCAGCCAGGTGCTGCTCTATCTGTGTGGCCATCAGCCGAGCCTTGGCGGCCATCATACCTGCCAGCTCCGTGGCCGACGTGATGGGCTGTGGTTGGGCATGGGCCAGTTGCTCGACCAGTGTGGCGAAGGCCGACAGCTGCGCTTCGTCGTCTGTCATCAGAATGTCGCCGTCCTTCTCATAGCCTATGGTGGCCGACAGGGTCTCCACGCCGTTCTCGAAGAGCACGAACTCCAGGAAATTGGTGAAGGCGATGGTGCTGATGGCCGCCTTGTAACGGTCGAACTGCCGCTTGTTCATCGACTTCTTCGAGCCGCGCAGGTCTTTGTCGCTGATGTCCTTTGTCTCGATGAATGAGATGATCATGAGACCATGGCGCAGTTCGAAGTCGGGCGCGCCGAATTCCTTCCGCTTCGGCTCGTTGATGATGCTGATGCGGGAGTTTTCCCGGCCGCAGTCCAGCATGTCCTGGAGCAGTGTCTCTAACGACAAGCGGTAGGTGTGCTCTGTAGCTTCCTCTGTCAGGCGTTTTGAGCGGATGGATGAAATGTAACGCTCGACAGCTTCTCTTTTCTCCATAATTTCCATTTGATTAGTCCACGGCCTCCCCGAGCAGTGTGGCACTTGTGCTTCCTGTAATCCTGACGCGGACTGTCTCGCCGATGTGGTGGCCACCCTTGTCGAACACCACCATCTTGTTCTGCTGCGTGCGGCCGCAGAGCTGCTCGCGAGAGCGCTTCGAGAAGCCTTCGACGAGTACGTCGAACACCTTACCCTCATCCTTGCGGTTTTGCTGCGCCGAAATCTCCGTCTGCAGCTGGATGAGTTCGTTCAGTCGGCGCAGCTTCACCTCCTCGGGCACGTCGTCGGGCAGGTGCTTCGACGCATACGTGCCGGGCCGCTCCGAGTATTTGAACATGAAGGCCGAGTCGTACTGCACCTCGCGCATCAGGCTCAGGCTGAGCTGGTGGTCCTCCTCCGTCTCTGAGTGATAGCCCACGAAGATGTCGGTGGAGAGGCCGCAATCGGGGATGATGCGGCGGATGGCCGCCACGCGGTCCATATACCATTCTCGTGTATATTTGCGGTTCATCAGCTTCAGGATGCGGTCGGAGCCCGACTGCACCGGCAGATGGATGTGCCGGCACACGTTCGGCATCTCAGCAATCACGCGCAGCGTCTCGTCCGACATGTCCTTCGGGTGAGACGTGGTGAAGCGGACGCGCATGTCGGGAGCGGCCTCAGCCACTGCCCTTAGCAATTCTGGAAACATCATTTCTCCTTTCTCGCTTCTCACTTTGTAGCTATTCACATTCTGCCCCAGCAGTGTCACCTCCTTGAAGCCCCGGTCGTGCAGGTCGTGCACCTCTCTTAATATGCTCTCCACGTCGCGGCTCCGTTCACGGCCGCGGGTGTAGGGCACGATACAGTAGTGGCAGAAGTTGTTGCAGCCGCGCATGATGCTGACGAAGCCGCCAATCTTATGGCCGAGCCCGATGCGCTGAGGCACCACGTCGCGGTAGGTCTCTGTCGTCGACAGCTCCACGTTGATGGCCTTATGCCCTAATTCAGCCTGTGCCACGAGGTCGGGCAGCGTCATGTAGGCATCGGGGCCGGCCACGAGGTCGGCTCCCCAGCAGCTCATCAGCTCGTCCTTCACACGTTCGGCCATGCAGCCCAGCACACCGATGATGAGAGGGCGTCGGCGCCTCATGGCGTCGAGAGCCTCCAGGCGACGGTAGATCTTTTGCTCGGCATTGTCGCGCACGGAACACGTGTTCAGTAGCACGCAGTTGGCATCGTCAGCCGTCAGGCATGTCTCGTAGCCGGCCATCCGCATCACCGAGGCCACCACTTCCGAGTCAGCCACGTTCATCTGGCATCCGTAGGTCTCTATATATAGCTTTTTCATTTTTTTCCTTTTATATTTTGGGTGCAAAGATAATGCTTTTTTCGGAAAAAAGAGTTAACTTTGCACCCAAAAATCTATAAAGCCAATGAACAGACCTACGAAAGCCTCCTTTTGGAGGGAATCACGCGACTACATCATGATTGCCATCGCCATGATGAGCTACTGCATCGGATGGAGTATCTTCCTGCTGCCAAACAATATCACCACCGGCGGCGTGGCCGGTATCTCGTCAATCATCTACTGGGGTACGGGATGCCCCGTGCAAACCAGCTATTTCGCAATCAATGCCGTGCTGCTGCTCATCGCACTGCGCATACTCGGATTAAAGTTCTGCGTGAAGACCATCTACGCCGTGTCCGTGCTCACCGTTGCACTGACCATCGTCCAGCCATACGGTCTGAGGCTCCATCTGCTCAGCGACCAGCCCTTTATGGCGGCCATCATCGGCAGCGTCTTCTGCGGCGGCGGCGTTGGCCTCGGACTGGCCAGCAACGGCTCCACCGGCGGCACCGACATCGTGGCCGCCATCATCAACAAGTATCGCGACATCTCGCTCGGCCGCGTCATCATGCTCTGCGACCTCGTCATCATCTCCTGCTCCTATTTCGTGCTGAAGGATTTCGAGATGGTGCTCTATGGCTACGTCGTGCTCTATGTCGTAGCCTTCTGCATCGACCAGGTGGTCAACTCCATGCGCCGCTCCGTACAGTTCTTCATCATCAGCGACAAGTGGAACGAGATTGGCCACCGCATCAACGAGGAAGGTCATCGCGGCGTCACCACCATCAACGCCACTGGCTTCTACACCGGCCACGAGATGAAGATGCTCTTCGTGCTCTGCAAGCGCCGCCAGAGCAACCTCATCTTCCAGCTCATCAACGAGGTCGACCCCCACGCCTTCGTCTCACAGAGTGCCGTCATCGGCGTCTACGGCGAGGGTTTCGACCACTTCAAGGTGCGCCACCGCGCTAAAAAAGATAACTAAAGTTACTTAAACTTAACCATCCTTGCGCGGGGTTAAATCCTGCTAACGTGTCGAAAAAGATTTGTGGGTTCTGCCGTTTATCGCTATCTTTGCAGCCAACTATTGGTACGCAGGTGTCTCACCTGCGGTTGGGTCGCGGGTGAGACACCCGCGTACCAATGCGAACCAGTGAAATAACTTTAGTTATATAGCAGCGATGAACCGCAGAGCCTGTTTCCTTTTTCTCAGTCTGCTGAGCTTGCCCGTGATGGCTTAGCGCCGGGGCGTGGTGGTCAACATGGAGACCGGCGTCCCCGTCTGCGACGTCATTGTCTACACCGACCGCGGCGAGTCTGTTGTCAGCGCGTGGGACGGCTCCTTCCTGCTGCGCGACAGCTTCACCGTCGTCCGCTTCGCCAATCCCAACTTCGAGAAGCGCGCTGTCTACCTCCACGAGTTCACCGACACCATCGCCCTCCTGCCCAGCCAGAACACCCTCAGCGAGGTCGAGGTCTGGGGCAGGCGCAAGGACATCAACCAGCACTTCCGTCTCGACAAGACAGAGATCCAGCTGCAGCAGCCTGTCCTGCAGGGCTTCAACTTCCTCGGCATCCTCAGCTATTTCCTCAAGAAGAAGGACCGCCCCACCCGCAAGGAGCGCCGCCGCCAGCGCCATCAGGAGTTGCTCGACAACTACTGACCATTCCCCCCCCTCAAAAAAAACGTGCATCCCTGTCAGGAAAACAATGCCATAGGGCTGTGTCCAAATGCTTCAAATTTCGTACAGTGCTGTTGTACGTTTCGTACAATGCCGATGTACGAAACGTACAACAGCACTGTACGAAATTTAAGGCTGCTCATTTTGCTTTTGACACAACCTCCAAGCTCTTTTGTATTTAACTTTCATACAATAAAAAGGGGTCAGTCCAAAAAGCAAGTTGAGGAGCCCGTAGCTACTCCCCTCCTTAGGAGGGGTTAGGGGTGGTTGATTTCTCAGCGAACAGAATTTACTTTATATCTATAGCTTATCCGCTCGGCCGACGGGAGGCGACACGACATTGGCGACGTGGCCGACTATCCGCACACGAAATGGCAGGGCGTCATCCCCTGGATAGTGTTCAGGAAAATGGAGTAGGGCTTACAGTGCTGCGGTGTAGCTGAGCGTGACGATGCGGCCCTCGGCGATGGAGGCCTGCACGTTGATGATGCGCTGGTTGCGGGAGCCGCGGAAAAGGAGCGTCTCGTCGCGTTGGGCGCGGATGAAGGGACCGTCGACGAGAACGTCGATCTGGTCGAGAAGCTGTCGCTGGCGGGGCATGTTGAGGAGGGTCTCGAAGGTGAAACCCGTGTAGCACCAGATGTCCTTCGTGGTGCGCTTGTGGATGGCGCGGGCCAGTTCAGCAAAGCCCTCGGGCTGGTACATCGGGTCGCCGCCGGAGAAGGTGACGTTGGCGTAGGGGTCGGCCTCGATGATGCGCATGAGGTCGTCGGTCGTCATGGCATGACCACCCTCGAAGTCCCACGACTGGGGATTGTGGCAGCCCTCACATTTGTGACGGCAGCCGGCACAATAGATGGAGGTACGGAAGCCCGGACCGTCCACCATTGTATCTTCTATGACACTCAAAACACTAATCATAAGTCCACTTCCGACCTCTCCCTCGCTCGGCTCTCTGGTCGCTTGTTACCAGAGGGACGCAAGAAGGGAGGAGTGTTATGTTAGTTTTTCTGATTCTATGATAAGTCCTTCCTTGGGGAGGGGGTGGGTTTTAGAACAATCGCTGTTCGCCGTCGTCGATGTGGGTGACGCGGTCGTTCAGTTCGGCCAGCTTGCCGCTGTTCCAGCGGTCGGTGGTGCCGACGAGATAGCCCGTGATGCGCTGCAGGCGGTCGATGTTTTTCGAGCCGCAGCGGGGACACTCCTTCAAATCCTGCGTGGCGTTCTCATAGCCGCAGTCCATGCAGCGGTTGCGGTTGTGGTTCACTGAGCCGTAGCCCATGTCGAGGCGGTCCATCATGTCGACGACGCTCATGATGACCTGCGGGTTGTGGGTGGCGTCGCCGTCAATCTCGACGTAGAAGATGTGGCCGCCGCGGGTCAGGTTGTGATAGGGTGCCTCCACCTCAGCTTTGTGGCGGGCAGAGCACTTATAATAGACGGGCACGTGGTTCGAGTTGGTGTAATAGTCGCGGTCGGTGATGCCCTTAAGCACGCCGAACTCCTTGCGGTCGCGCTTCGTGAAGCGGCCGGCCAGTCCCTCAGCAGGCGTGGCCAGGACGGAATAGTTGTGGTGGTAGCGCTCGCAGAAGTCGTTGATGCGGTCGCGCATGTAGGTCACAATCTTCAGACCCAGTTCCTGCGCTTCCTCGCTCTCGCCGTGGTGCTTGCCGATGAGTGCGACAAGACATTCGGCCAGTCCGATGAAGCCGATGCCGAGCGTGCCCTGATTGATGACGCTCTCGACGGTGTCGTTTGGGCCCAGCTTGTCAGCACCAATCCAGAGGCTCTTCATCAGCAGGGGGAACTGCTTGACGTAGGCCGTCTTCTGGAACTGGAAGCGCTCGTCGAGCTGCTTGGCTGCCACCTCGAGCATGTTGTCCAGACGGGCGAAGAACTGTCCGATGCGCTGCTCGCGGTCCTCTATATTCATGCACTCGATGGCCAGCTTGACAATGTTAATCGTCGTGAACGAGATGTTGCCGCGTCCTATCGACGTCTTCGGCCCGAAGCGGTTCTCGAAGACACGTGTGCGGCAGCCCATCGTGGCCACCTCATGCATGTAGCGCTTGGGATCGTCGGCACGCCACTCGTCGGACTGGTTGAACGGGGCGTCGAGGTTGAGGAAGTTGGGGAAGAAACGGCGTGCCGTCACCTTGCAGGCCAGTTGGTAGAGGTCGAAGTTGCGATCCTCGGGCAGATAATTGACGCCGCGCTTCTTCTTCCATATCTGGATGGGGAAGATGGCGGTCTCGCCGTTGCCCACGCCTTCGTAGGTCGACAGCAGTATCTCGCGCATGACGCAACGACCCTCAGCCGACGTGTCCGTACCATAGTTGATCGAGGAGAAAACCACCTGGTTGCCGCCGCGCGAGTGGATAGTGTTCATGTTGTGGATGAAAGCCTCCATGGCCTGATGCACGCGGCTGACGGTCTTGTTCATAGCATGCTGGCGAACGCGGTCGATGCCCTCAAGACCGTCGAGCGGCTGCTTGAGAAAGTCCATCAGGGGCTCGTCGTAGAGCTGCGAGAAGTCTTGGCCGTAGAGGTCCTCCAGATACTTCACTTCCTCGATGTATGACAGGCGCACGAAGGGAGCCAGATAGAAATCGAAGGCGGGTATGGCCTGTCCGCCGTGCATCTCGTTCTGGGCGCATTCCAGGGAGATGCAGGCCAGCACCGAAGCGGTCTCGATGCGCTTGGCTGGGCGCGAGGCGCCGTGGCCGGCGATGAAGCCGCAGTTGAGGATATTGTCCAAGGGGTGCTGCACGCAGGTGAACGATTTCGTGGGGTAATAGTCCTTGTCGTGGATGTGCAGGTAGTTGTGGCTGACGGCCTCCTTCACCTCGGGCGACAGCAGATAGTCGTCGACGAAGGGCTTCGTTGTCTCCGAGGCGAACTTCATCATCATGCCGGCGGGCGTGTCAGCGTTCATGTTGGCATTCTCGCGGGTGATGTCGTTCGACTTTACGTTGACGATATCCAGAAAGATGTCCCTCGTCTTCGCCTTCCGCGCTATCGAGCGCTGGTTGCGGTAGGCGATGTATTTCTGCGCCACGTCCTTGCGGCTCGACTTCATCAGCTCAATCTCCACCAGGTCCTGAATGTCCTCGACGGTCATCTGCGTCTGTCCGCGCTGTGCAATGTGGTCGGTAATTACGTTGAGCAAGCGTTCGTCCTCGCCCTTATCAGTGTGCATCATGGCCTTGCGGATGGCGGCCATGATTTTCTGCTCGTTGAAGCCGACAATACGTCCATCGCGCTTCACTACTGTCTGTATCATAAGTTTTCTGTTTGTTTTTTAGTTATCAGAGAAATCGGATTGCAAAGGTAAGCATTATTTTTATAAGTTGAACATTTTGGAAAACTTTTTTCTGGTTAAAGATTGTTAAGTCTCGGAAAATCAGGCGATTGTGAAAACTTTTGGAAAACTTCGATGTTTCACGAGTTTGCAAAGTTGTCGGTTTCTGCTCGGATTATGAAAGAATAGGTCGCATGAGCACAGTCTTGTCAAGGTGCTAACTGATAGCTGTTTATAAGTGACGAATGTGCTTTAATACTATTGTATCTCATGGGGTTGTGAAACCTTTCAGCCCATCTCAAAAAAAAGAACATCGCCTGCCCTGAACGGGCTGACGATGCTCTGTCTGGTATTGAAGGGGATTCTCTTGCTTAATCTTCCTTCTTAACAGCGGTGCGCTTCTCCTTAATACGGGCAGCCTTACCCGTGAGCTTGCGCAGATAGTAGAGCTTGGCGCGACGCACCTTACCTACCTTGTTCACCTCGATGCTCTCAATGTTGGGCGACTCCAGGGGGAAGATACGCTCCACACCCACGGTGCCAGACATCTTGCGAACGGTGAAGCGCTTCTTCTCCTGATGACCGCTGATCTTGATGACCACGCCGCGGTAGAGCTGGATGCGCTCCTTTGAACCCTCGATAATTTTGTAAGCGACAGTCACAGTATCACCAGCCTTGAACTGGGGGTGCTTCTTGCCGGTTGCAAATGCTTCTTCAGCAACTTTAATTAAATCCATTTTTACTTAAAATTAAATTTGTTGTATCGTTCAAGCAAGGGCATAACAGGCAACTCTCCAATCTTCCTGCCAGCGACCCAAGCCGAAAAGCGGGTGCAAAGGTACTACTTTTTTTTCAACCCTACAAATTTTTCATCGTTTTTTTTCTCTCCTCATTCTTTTGTGGTATCGAAAATATTTGCTATCTTTGCACTCAAATTAAATAATGCGAAGATGATTGAAACTATGAAAAAGAACAGTTTATGGGCTGTGATGGTCGTCGCGCTGACGTCTATGACAGCCTGCACAACTCATTACACGCTGACTAATGTCAGTCGGACGAGACTTGTCGTCGATGCTCGTTACGACGTGCAGCCCGACCAGCAGGCTGAGGCCTTCCTGGCCCCCTACAAACAAAAAGTCGACTCTGTGATGGGGCCCGTCGTGGGCGTCGCTGCTCACGACATGGCGGCCAGGCGGCCGGAGAGCGACCTGTCGAACCTGCTGCCGGACATCCTGATGTGGGCGGCCAAGGACTACAACGAGAAACCGCAGTTTGCGGTCTACAATGTCGGAGGCATCCGGGCGGCGCTGACCAAAGGCATGGTGACCTATGGCAACGTGCTCGACATCGCTCCCTTTGAGAACAAAATCTGTTTCCTCACGCTGACGGGCGACCGGGTCACTGAACTCTTTGAGCAGATTGCCCATCGCGGCGGCGAGGGCGTCAGCCACGGTGTGGAGCTTGTCATCACCAGTGACGGCAAACTTCGGTCGGCCCGCCTCAACGGAGAGCCAATCGACCCGCGCAAGACGTATCGCATCGCAACCATTGACTACCTGGCTCAAGGCAACGACGGCATGCGCGCCTTCCGCGAACATACCAACCTGAACTCGCCTCAGGAGGTCTCTAACAACACCCGCTTCATCATCATCGACTACTTCAAGACCCTCTATGACCAGGGACTTGAGGTCGATGCAAAGACAGAAGGACGAATTAAAATTGAAGATTAAAGTCACAAAATATAAGTTATGATCACTGTGCGACACACCATATTTGTTATTGCATTCGCGCTGATCGGCAGCATCAGCGCATCGGCCAAGAAGCCAAAGACCCTCACCATCCTGCATACAAACGACACGCACTCGTGCATTCTCCCACTGAACCGCAACCTGGCCGACACGATGTTGGCCGATCGTGGCGGATTCCTGCGCCGTGTCAGTCTCGTCAAACAGGAGCGTCGCAAGGACCCTGACCTGCTGCTCTTCGACAGTGGCGACTTCTCGCAGGGGTCCTCCTATTACACTATGTTTAAGGGCGACGTCGAGGTGGGACTGATGAACGAGATGAACTACGATGCAGCCACCATCGGCAACCATGAGTTTGACTTCGGGCTGGAGAACATGGCGCGCCTCTTTAAAATGGCAAAATTCCCCATCGTCTGCGCCAATTATGACTTTGCCGACACGGAACTGGCGGAGATTGTCAAGCCTTATGTCATTCTGGAGCGTAAGGGGCTCAAGATTGGCGTCTTCGGGCTGGCCCCCAAACTGGAGGGCCTAGTCTTCGAGAAGAACTACGGACCGCTGAAGTATCTGAATCCCAGCGAGGTGGCCCAGCGGATGGTCGACGAACTGAAGACGAAGCAGAAGTGCGATCTGGTCATCTGTATCAGCCATCTGGGATGGGAGATAACAGACTTCCCTGACAATCGTCTCATCCAGGAAACCTCTGGCATCGACCTCGTCCTCGGAGGTCACTCTCACACCTATCTGCAGCAGCTCGAATGGATCAACGACAAGAACGGACACCCCGTCGCCGTTGACCAGAATGGCAAGCATGCCGCCTTCGTGGGCAAACTTTCCCTCACCCTGAAGTAGGACATTAGGAAATTAAGACACCGTGGCATCAAGTCATCTTGAAGCCACGGTGTTTTGTATTCAAACAAGTCTTGATGTCTTATTCAAAAAAGAAGGTGAGGACAATCATTTTGCTGACAGCCCCGTCGGTGCTCTGAGTGAAGACGCGCTTGTTCACGTCGGTCAGTTCGTCAGCATGTTTCTTGTTGAGCACGTCGCTGAGCGAGAAGCAGAATTTCAGTTCCGGGCAGAGTTTAAAGAAAGGCAGATAGAAATCGCAGCCGAAACCTATTTCGGCCATCGTGTCGTAGCGCTTCAGCTGCAGAAAGTCCTGATCTTTACCCGATAAGTTGATCATCGGGTCGATGCCCGCCAGCAGGTAAGGGCGGTAGTTGTTGAAGCGCTCGGCAGAGATCTTCAGGTCGATGGGCACGGAGATATAAGTGTTCTTCATGTCCTGAGTCGACTCGCGCGGATGACCGCCGTCGTTCAGGTCGTCAAGGTCGCGGAACACCAGGTGCTTCGAGCCGAAGTGCATCGCAGGGGCAATGCGCAGGGCGAAGTGCTGGTGCAGGCGCATGTCGGCCAGCACGCCGACGGAGAAACCAGGGTTCCAGGTGTCGGCGTCGACGAGCACGGTACGCTCGCCCAGGTCCTCGATGAGCTGCGGCCCGACGTTCTGCAATTCAATGTCCTGCAGGTTAAGGCCGATGCTGATGCCGAAGTGCAGGGGGCGCAGGTCGATGTACGGCTTGTTCTGCACCCGCCGCTGCTGGGCCGCGCCGCAGATCACTCCAATGGCGAGGCCGATGGTCAGTATGAGTCGTCTGTTCATCACTTCTCTAAAGATAATAACGTTTTTTTTTGCTCGTTATTATATCACGAATTATTTCGACGACGTATAAATTATAAAAAAAGATACTCAAAAGTTGGTAATATTGAGGAAAAGTTCGTAACTTTGCATCGCAAAATTTGAGTATTAACAAACCATTTAAATAAATAAAGAATTATGGCATACGTAATTGGTGACGACTGTATCGCTTGCGGTACCTGTCAAGGTGAGTGCCCCGTTGAGGCTATCTCTGAGGGCGAAAAGTATTCAATTGATCCCGATCTGTGCACTGAGTGTGGCACCTGCGCAAGCGTCTGCCCCTCTGAGGCCATCAGCCTGGGCTAATCGATTGACATTTAGCTTCATAAACCAAAGCTATGGGGGCTCGTCCGTTGAGGGACTGGCCCCTTTCTTTTTTTTTAGAATATCTTGTAGGCCACCCGTATCTGCACGTTTGGCCAGGCTTTCAGCCATGACAGCGTGCTGGTGATGCCCGAATTCTTGCCCGACGACTTGATCTCCGTGTCGTTGTTCAGCACGAATTTCGGCGTGCCCCAGAACAGGAGGCCTGCATCAACGGCCAGGCTGATCCGATGGGTCTTGGCGATGTGCTGGCCGAAGCCGATGCCGAGATAGGGATTCACGGCGTTGGTCTTCATGCGCACGTCGATGTTGCCATTCTCGTCGGCCGTGAAGACGTAGTCGCCGAACTTCAGTCCGATGGGCGGATAGTTGGTGCGGTAGATGCGGTTGTAGTCGTCCTGTTGTTTTGGTTCTCCATGCCGTTGTCAGCCTGCAGCTTGACTATGAAGAACTCCGACGGGTGGGCTTTCAGGTAGCCTTGCAGCTGGTCGAGGGCCTCCTCGAAGGTGACGTCGATCTCGCTGATGCCGTGCGCCAAGCGCAGGATCTGCTTCTCCGCGGGGTCGGTGGCCAGCGTGTCGAGGCTCACCACCGGGCGTATATCGAAGAACCGCATGCCGCAGGCCATCTGCTCCTCAAGCGTCGACAGCTGACTGATGGCCGTCAGGTTGAACACATATTTCATCAGGGGCTGATAGAATCCCATGCCGGTCATGGTGTCGTGGGTGCCGGGGATGCTCAGCTTGCACACCTTCGCGTCGTCACTCACCATGCCCAGCCAGTCGGTGATAGGCGTGGGCAGGTCGTAGCCGATGGCGATGGTGTCCTGATAGCCCTCAGTGAAGAGGTACGGCGAGTCGAGCGAGGTCTCTTCGTCGTAGACTTTCTCCAAGTCCTCCTCTTCGCAACTGTTCAGCGCCGTCATGGCCACGGCGGCCATGATGGCATACATTAGTTTTCAGTTCATTGTATCCGAATCATTTAGTTTCTCTTAAAATCTTAGCCCAAAGAAGGCTCGGAGCCGCCATTTGGTGTTATACACGGCGAAGTCGTTCTCATAGCCGATGTTGGTGTAGTTGTAGACCATCGAAAGGCCCATGAACTTGTTGCCCCATTGGTAGACAGCGGCGCCACGGCCCGTGATGATGACCTCGGGGAAGTGGTAGCGCAGCGACATGCGCTCGTCGCCAACGCTCATCGAAGCCTTGCTGTATAATATAAAGGTAGGCAGCGAAGAGATGTGAAGCAGCCAGCCCCGCGAGGGCACGAAGTTGTAGCCATAGCCCGCACCGATGCCGACGTTGGTCATCTTCAGCTGCATCTCTGGCTCATCGTCGAGGGTGGCGTGCTGGTTCATAGCCGAAGCCACCAGCATCACGGCCTGCCACCCGTTGCACGTCAGCCGCCTGGCAGCCAGCTTCAGAGTGGATGTAGGCATGACGGTGCTGGTCAAAACTATAGTGGCAAAACGATCAGTTACTAACGAATCAAGCATAATGTTTGCAAAATTACTCAATTTTCTTGAATTATCCAAGCATCTGACGCTTTTTTCGTTGAATTCTTTGTCCGAAATGTTTACAAACGCCACTATGAATATAAGAGAAGTGGCACTTCTCGGCTCAAGAAGTGGCACTTCTCCACGCAAGAAGTGGCACTTCTCTCATCGAAAAGTGCCGCTTCTTTTTCTGTGATAACACATTGCATTGATAATCAGGCGATTGTAAATTGCAAGAAAATAATTCGGAATTTATTTTACAAATTGCCTTCTTTTCCTCCGCTCGGGCGGATTACTTTAGGTAAAGGAAACAAATAAGTGCCAATTTGTTTCTTTTCTGAGGGGGCTGTGCGGCAGGCCCTTTAGGAGCCGACGCTTCATAGCGTCGGAACAACGTACTTGCAAACCTGCAACTGCCGGCACGCTTGGAAGCGTGCCCTCCTATGAGCCGACTCCGCTCGCTCGGCGGCTGCGCTAAAGCGTGCTTTACAATAAACCAGCAAAAACAAAGAAAACCAGCAAAAACAATCCCTTGAGGCTGAGGCTCAGCTTCATTTGGAAGTCAGCGTCCACGTCAGCCCGCGAGCTGTTCTTACATGGTGTGAACGCCGTCGTGCTGGCAATCAGGCTGCCCTCTGCGACCTCCTTCTCGCCCGAGCAGGCTGCCGTCAGCAGCATAACGAGCGAGGAAGCAATCAAATAAGTGCAATTCTATTTCATCGATGAATATATTTTTTGGTTGATTAAGATATCGCCATTATTTCTGAATTATTGTCCTGGCATCACAAGTCTTTCCATCAACGACTAATTCACCAATCCAAGGATAGGCTATGGCAATCTTTTCTTGAGATTGAAGACACCCTCAGTTGTTTGTAATACAATGATGGCTGCTCCCTTGAAGCTTGGGGGATAGGAAAGTATGCCCGAACGACTGCTTCGGGCTATGATGCGGCCACACATATCGACCAGCGAGACTGCTATGACAGAAGTTTGAGGCGATATGACCTCTATCTCTCCCGGGCACATGACTTTGACCTCAATGCCGTCAGTCGCTGCGACGTCTGCAATGTCTTGGGTGGTCTCCCAACGGCGGAACAGATCAATATAACAGGAGTCGATATAGTCATTCACATAGACTCTGACGAGATCACTCTGATGGAATTCCCCCGATGCGCACAAATCGAAGAAATGGTCAAAGTCCCAATGAACGTACGACGGCGACGTCCACGTGTCACTCTCAGAATCGAGCGCACTATAGTATGCGCCGAAAGAATGGGCATACCCTTCCTGATCCATATACGATTGTTGGCAGGAGATACCCCTCGTGTCGGGCGACAACACCATACTGACGCGTATGCTTGTATTGATAAATTCGGCCTGATCGTAGTCGAAATAGTCATAAAGCAGCTGCACGTCCTTTATGACAGGACGGTCAGGACTGAGCTGGAAGACGACGTCCATAGAGTCGCGCCGGTCGCCTCGCACGGCATACGCCCGGCCGCTGCAGACACGTCGTCCGAGACTATCATACATTGACTTCAAGGAATAGAAATCAGTCAACCCCTTCTCGAACACGAACGTCAGTTCCTCCGAATCGCTTGCTTCGCGGACCACCATCCACGACTCCCGTCCCTCCATCATCAGTTGCCAGTCAGCCTTCTGGCCATCCGACAAACGAAACGTGCAGACATCGTGGGCACGGAGAGTGTCGGTGGTTGCAAACTCTGGGTAGAGCGACGACTTCTCTGCTACAATACTGGGACGGCCTATACTGCGACGGCTCCCCGCCGGTGCATTCAGGACTATCGTTTTTGTTGTGTTGCCGTAGGCATTGACTCCTGTGAATGTTATTCTTACATTGCCCCAGAAGTCGACATCATCAAAATGAAAATGAGTGAAATAAGGCGAATCAGAATAATAAACGGTCTGATATGGGGCATACTGTGGCCTCACGGTAGTATAAAGGTAATAGCATCCTTCATATTTTACGTCCAAATCGACAGAAAAGTCACCTTCTGTCATGTCGCTCGGTGTAAGCTCCGGTTCTGATATATAGCTTATGTTCGGCTTAAGCTGGAGCCACACCTGGCGCTCAGCTTTATAGTGCTGGCCGTCAGCGATTCCCTCAAACAGTATGACTGCCTTTACTTCTCCGTCTGAGGTAAGATTGTATTGGCTGGCATTTGAGATTACAGGCGTATAAATATCCGCAGTGTCGGATGTAGCAATTGGCTGATATTCGCCACTGGAATTCGGAAGAAGACATGTCCATTCTTGTGAAGAGAACTGCAGATTATTTGATGAAAGATGACATCTATGTGGTTGGTAAGCAGAAGCCGTGCCCGTTGAGTCGACACCTTCACAGATGATTTCCAGGGATGCCGTCGGTGTAAGATTCCAGCCAAGAGTTTCGAGGATATCTATTGTAGCAGCATCAACCTCTAAATCAATAGAATCCGGCATAGCTACCGACATTAGGGAATTTGGCACATCAATATATCGAAGGGACTTCTCGTTCTCAAATGGATCGGGTGCGTACAAGCTATAGGTCGCACTGCCCGTATCGAAACACAAGGCACCACGACGCGACTGCACAAAATCACTGATTGCTTGCGATGTCGCGTTTCCGGAAGACAGAGGAATGTCTTTGAGATACTCACCCAAAGCGTTCCTTACATAATGATCAAAGATTACATATGCTATACACTTCCGAACTATTCTGTTGCGGCTGTCAATCCTGAAACTACTGCCAAAGCCCATAGCTGCTGATATCGAGCGCATGACGGCTAACGTGAGATTCTTGCCACCATTGGCATCCCCCATCCCCAAGTGCCATGTAGCATTTGGATTGACCGCCACTTCGGCATCGTACTGGATGGAAGAGTCAACATCCGAAGGATAAAGCTTACGTTGAAGAGAATAAGGATAGCAGATATCCGAACCATCAGAATTAGTATAAAAGACAGTAGTTTTTATATCATCTGTCTGAGCGGAGTCAAATCTTAGTAAAAGCTTTATACTATCACCATATTCAAGATAATTTGCCCATAAATCACATGCCAATTTGATGCTCGTCTCTACCATGGACTGCCATGAAAGAGACTTTTCTGACGGCCACGCAGCAACCTCAACATTCACAAATCCTCCACGCCCAACCATCGGACGTCGGCTCCGAGATGCGGCTGTCGGTGTCTTAAACGTAGCTGTCGGCACGTTATTGTCGACAAACGTGACGGTATCAATAGTAGAAGCATAAACATTACCAGTACACGCTAGCAGTACTGAAATACATAATAATAAGTTAACCAGCCATTTTCTTTCCTTGTCCATTCTTCAATAAAAATATTAATTAAGTAATTTATTGCCTGTATTTTTATGGGAAAAGTCGTCGGCATCGCCTCTTCCCATATTTCGCAAGCATAAGCAAAAGCCTGTCGCTGACTAGCTGTCCACTCACCTTCATAATCGACTATTATCTTGGAAACGCCTCTGACCTGGCGAACGGCAGGAAGGCTTTGTGTTATACTCAACACATCGCTAGAGTTATAAGTCGGCAGAGACACTTGCCCATGCATAGTCATGCTTATGGAAAGCATTGCTACAATAGCATATGAATAGAATTTGAATTTCATGGTTTACAAACTAATTACAGAATAGAAAAAATAGATACTGTCTGTCGGATAGAGTTGCAACTCGTACTCGCCAGAAAATGTAGTAGGAAGCACAACAGCACTAGTACCAGCAGGAACAAAGGTTGTGTAAGCTTCCTCACCGTCCTCATCAAGAAGCACCAATGTCAGGTCATAGCCCACATTATTAAAATAAAAGGTATGGCCTTCCTGTTCGACATTTGGTACTGCAACAGGAGTGCGTGGATAACCACCTACCCCCGATGTAGGTTTTACCCTTTCTACCTGTAAACTAATAGGCAAACTGCCATAAGAAAGATTATGAGCATAAGCCAAAACAGAACTAGACAACAGAAATAATAGAAATACTTTTATTGGTGTCCGCTAAAACTTCCGTTCTCGCGTGCGCGTATATGCGTGCATGTGAGGTCGAAAAATTCAGGGCTGATACCCTTTGTGGATTCAG
>FLNV01000595.1_pt1 | contig 20455 bp, 10 predicted proteins | sample 1140351 | NCBI WGS metagenome assembly FLNV01 (sample SAMEA3878207, study PRJEB12797) | bioreactor metagenome | biome: Moose rumen | place: Sweden | collected 2011-10 | reverse complement strand
ACGGTCGGCCTGACGGCTCATTGCTAAATATTGACCTACTTCTGAACATTCGCCGGCAAAATGATCCTTCAAACCTTGTAAGATAAACTTGCCGTCTTCTGTGTCGGGAATTTCTTTGGCGATTCCTATTACGTGTTCTGTTACGAAATTCAAACCGGAATTCTCTTCTACTAATTTAAACTTGTCGCCAGGGACTTTGCACTGTGGACATTTTTCTGGAGGGGTGTCACCTTCATGTACATAACCACATACAGGACATACCCATTTCTTTGTTGCCATAATCTTGTTGTTTTAGAATTAATATTTGTTGTGAATTACTCTGTTGATTTTATTGATCCATAAATTTTTCTTTTACAAAAATAATTATTTTATTTCGTATTGCAAAATTTATGACTTTTTTTAGGCCTTTTTTTACCTTTTAGTCCTTTTTCTTGCTCGTATCAAAATTAATTCATAAATTTGCAAAAGATTTAAGAAAAGTATGTTTTGGCATGAGTTAAGTCGCCGAAAACATCTTGTACTATTCTTTTTATTCCCTTTATATAATATTACAAATTTATCCCATTTCAATATCTGATTCTGCCTGCTTAAACGTTTATGCGTCAGCACGGTTTGGGTATTATGTGTAAACTGATGATTAGGGATGGCTTATCTCATTTTGCTCTTTTCTTAGCTGATGTCTACATCTATTGGGGGATGATTGTTATGCATATAAGGATTTAAATTTCGATTATCAATTATTTAATTATGCAATATACAAAAGAACAACTAAGTGCAATGTCCATTGAACAGTTGAAAGAGATTGCAAACGATTTGGCAATCAAAACTAATTCGGTGGAACAAATGGACCTCGTATACGAAATTCTCGACAAGTCTGCTATCGTCTCCGCGGCAGATAAAGTGGCGAAACAGACTACCGCCAAGAAGAGGACCAGAATTAAAACCGTTGATAAAGTCTATACGGCTAATCAAGATAAAGCGAAAAAAGTTGACAAACCGGTTAAGAAAAATGTAGAGGATTCTCTCTTCGCTTCACTTTCTGAGGAAGATAAGAATATTATCGCCAATACTGAGACTGTTAAGGAAGAAACTGCTAAAGCTAAGGATACAAAGAAAACTGCTAAAAGCGAGAAGCTTTCAGAGGATAAAAATCCTAAGACGGAGGAAAAGAAAGAAACGGCTAAAAAGAAATCAACTAAAAAGTCGGTAAAGAAGAATGATGAGCCGGTTGTGGAAGAAATTGAGGATAAAAAAACTGAAGCCGAACCGAAAAAAAACGAAGCTGAACCACAAAAAGCGGTGAAGAAAACTAAGAAAAAGACTGAAACTAAGAAAGAGGAAACTGAAGAACTGATTGAGACACAAGAGAAAAAAGATGATTTTGTGGTTATAGAGATGACGGATACTCAGGCAAACGATAATCAGGAGAACAAAATTAATGACACTGCTGATAAAGCAGAGGACAAAGATACAAACAAGGTATTGACCACTCAGAATGATCTTTATAATGGTTCTGACTTTATAATTATTGAGGATATTCCGGCTGAGGAATTTGTTTCTGGAAGAAATATCATCGACATTATTAAAAACGGTGGCTATCAGGAAAAACATCCGCAAAACAATCAGCATAATAATAAGGTTGCCAATCAGCAGGATGCACAACTGAAATCAAAGGAAAAACTCTACGATTTTGGCAGCATACTTACCATCACTGGAGTTCTGGAACTGATTGACAATTATGGATTCCTCAGATCGGCTGACTACAACTATCTCGTATCACCTGATGACGTCTATGTGAGCCAGGCGCAGGTGAAACAATATGGATTGAAAACGGGAGATGTTGTAGAGTGTACTGTCAGACCACCTAAGGAAGGAGAAAAATTCTTCCCTATGGTCAACGTCCTGAAAATTAATGGATGCGAACCGTCTGTTATTAGGGATAGAATCTCTTTCGAATATCTCACTCCGCTTTTTCCTGACGTGAAATTCAACCTCTGCTCTGGAGACGCTACCGACTCCGAGTCTTCTCGTGTCGTTGACCTCTTTTCACCTATCGGCAAAGGACAGAGAGCATTGATTGTTGCACAACCGAAAACTGGTAAGACACTCCTCATGAAGGACATTGCCAACTCTATAGCTAAAAACCATCCGGATGCTTATCTTATGATGCTACTTATAGATGAAAGACCGGAAGAGGTTACCGACATGGCAAGAACCGTGAATGCCGAAGTGATTGCATCTACATTTGATGCTCCGGCAGAAAATCATGTCAAAATTGCGGGACTCGTGCTCGAAAAAGCAAAGAGAATGGTGGAATGTGGACATGATGTCGTCATTTTCCTCGATTCAATCACTCGTCTGGCAAGAGCTTACAACACTGTCAGCCCTGCATCTGGAAAAGTGCTCTCCGGTGGTGTGGATGCTAACGCGCTGCAGAAACCGAAACGATTCTTTGGAGCTGCAAGAAATATCGAAAACGGTGGATCACTAACGATTATTGCAACTGCACTTATCGACACCGGTTCGAAGATGGACGAAGTCATTTTCGAAGAATTTAAGGGTACGGGTAATATGGAACTGCAGCTCGACAGAACTCTGTCGAATAAAAGAGTATTTCCGGCTGTTAATCTTATCGCTTCATCTACCAGAAGGGATGACCTCTTGCAGGATCCTATCACTCTCAGACGCATGTGGGTGCTCAGAAAATATATTGCCGACATGACTCCGCTTGAAGCTATGGACTTCATGCTCGAACAAATCCACAACACAAAAAACAATGATGAATTCCTTCTCAGTATGAATGGATAAATCTACTCTGACAACATAAAATAATGTCGCCACAAAACAAACCGTTTTGTGGCGACAATTTTTTTATTTCCTGTTACGGCACCATGAAATGCCTAATATCATATTTATATCTCGTAACTTCCTGCAGATGTAAATGTTTTTTTATTGCTGTCAGGTAAAACAAATATTTTATCATTTTATTCAACCTCTTTATAACTTCTTACAACGATGTGTCGCCAGATTCGTCAGACGATTTAAAACCTGTAGATGACCAATTTTCATCATCTGCTGGTACAAATTCCTGCTCTGGCTCATCTGGTTCTGAATCCACTTCTAATGGAACTGTTTCGCCAGCTTCATCTACCGAAACAAAACCAGATGGCGACCAACTCTCATCATCCGATGAAACAAATTCTTGTTCTGGCTCATCTGGTTCTGAATCCACTTCTAATGGAACTGTTTCGCCGGCCTCATCTACCGAAACAAAACCCGTTGGCGACCAACTCTCATCATCCACCGATACAAATTCTTGTTCAGCATCTTCTTCTTCATCGTCTGATGACTCACCGCTGATGCGAGCTATCGCATTATTCATGCTCGTCTGAATACGTTGAGCAATCTGAGCTAATTCGCTGTTCTCGTCTTCTAAAGCGCGGTTAACCAATGGGTCTTCAAACGCATCAATACGTTTGATGACAGCTTCTATTGTGGAACTCCAAGTTAGCAAACTGAAGAAATCGTATATCTCGTCAAATTTGTCGGCTGCATCGTTTAATACGGCGCTCGCTTTGGCTACTGGGTCTGTTATGTTGCTGTAGCTCTTGACTATTGAATCTACTACTGCCTCATCATAGAAATTTATCTCTTCATCATCACCGCTTGAACCTTCATCCGAAATCTCAAGACGCTCACAAGTCATGCTACGCTCTTCTTCATAAGTCGAAAAGAATGATTCTATCTCCTTCAACTCTGATAAGCTTGGCTCATAACCGGGATATTTGTCGTTCAGCTCCGATAAAGCATTGTTGAATTCTTCTTTTACCGAATTATATTCTTCTTCAGAGGCTACTGAACCGATTTTCTCAGTATAAACTGAAAACAGAGCTGCCAACTCTTCAAATGGACCATCTGATTCTTCTATCGATATACAAGTGATTGATTGTGAACGAACTGAAGAATAGGATTCTATCGACAAACACAATATTAGTGATAATAAAAATATTCGTTTCATTGTAATAGATTTTTATATTTTGTAGAATGATTATTACATTTGGTTAATATGATTTTATGCAAAGATAATAATAATTCATTTCCTATTCTATTTTTTCCTGTTTTTTTTACATATCATTACAATTTTATTTAAGTAATTTTGTTTGAGAATGCTAAACCAAAATGATTTATGAGCGGATATGCGAAAGCATCCTTCTCCAAAAAAAGGAGAATGTGGCATCTCGACATATTCTCCTTTTAATGTTTCTTGCTTTTATATTATGAATCCTGTTATTGAGCGGTAAAGTAATTCACACTCGTGCTGCCGTCCTTGAAATATTTGGCTTCCGTGGTGCCGGTAGCGCTACTGCCAATATACAAACCTTGGAACGAATCCGAAGCATCAGTAGGAGCACTGCTTGAATAGGTCAGATAGTATTTGCTCCCTTTAACCATTCCGGTTGCGGTTATCAGCGACAGACTGCTGCTTATGCTCGTAGGGAAGTGGTAAGTCACCAGATTATTCCCTTTAGCATCTGCTAACGTGTAATAATAGGCTGAGTTATAACTCATGGTGCTTGTGTTAAGATAGTAACCCTGAGCGGCATTGGATATACTGCTCGAACTGCCACCACCGCCGCCTTGGGCGGCACCGGCGCTCAGACCTATTCCTGTCCCGCTGATCTTTATGTAGCTGTTGTTGTCGCAGTCCAAACCTTCCTCGGGAGCTCCCTTGCTCGTATACGCCATAACTGCACCATTACCTATCGTGATAGCTCCACTCCTGCCATAGTTCGAGTCTACGGCGTCATTTCCTGTCGACCAGCAAATCGTGATACCACCGTCAAACACAATGCAACCGGCTGTGTTTATACAGTCATCATAGCATTTGAAATAATGATGACCGCCTTTTATCACAATCGCTGTCGCGGAACTCGTCTTCGATTCCAAACCTTCTGCACCGTCAGTGGCTGTAGAATATGTGCTTTCACCGCCATATATCGTTATTGTACCCTCTACCTTGACTCCCTTTGAAGAGGAACCGGTATTGGTCTGACCCCAACCGCCACCGCCGCCAGGGAAACCACTGCCACCGCTACTGCTGCCTAAACCGCTTCCGGTTGTCGTCACGGATAGGGTAGGGCCGGTGCCGTCATTCGTACCCTGGATGAAGTTGCCGTTGCATTTTATGCATTTCCCCCCTGTGCCGGTCGCTTTCAAGGTGATGGTGCCTGAAAGCAATTCTATGTTGGAATCGGCTTTTATGCATTTCGAGGTGTAGTTGTCGTTCGTCCCTTCTAAACCGGCACCGCTGTTAGTTATCGTCATGATGCCGCCACTTACTGACATGCTTGTGCAGGATATGCCACGACCGGCTTGACCGCTGCTCGTTATGGTCAGATCTCCTCCTGACTGGCTGAATTCCACACATTTCACACCTGTACTATATGATGCGTCATTGCCATTTAAAAGCATGGCACCGCTCGGAGTCAGCTTCAGACTGCCGCCACTTATCGTTACCGAAGACTTCGATTTTATGCTCTTACTCATAACTCCGCTGTTCGAAATCTCTATGCTTCCGCCGGATATCGTTATCGTGCCGTCGGCTTTCATACCGGCTGCATTATAGCCTTCACCACTTTCTTCGGTTGTGTCGATGCTGCCGGAATAAGTGTTAGTTACGTTTGAAAGACTATAGGTGCGGGTTGTGCCGCTTGTAGTGTAACTGTTACTTATGCTGTAGTAGATATCCGAACCCGAAGTCGGAGCATTGAAATTTGAAGATTTAATTGTATAGGTGGTGCCGCGACTTGTGTAATTGTCTCCTTGAATATAGTAACTCACACTCGTGTCTGCATCTTTAAAATCATAGTAGTAGAAGGTGGCACTGCTGTAACCGCTCGTCTTGGTCACTGTTTGAGTAAGCGATGCTATCTTCGTGCCATTGCTGTTGTACAACACCGGATTTTTCCATGCTTGAGAACCACCGCCGCCGAAACCGCCGCCACCGCTGGTTGGAAGGCTGATATAAACCATGTAAGATTGACTGCTCGTGTCATCACCGCTGCCGCTGTCGCTCAGTTCAACTGTACCGCCCTTGCCGTTGGCCTTTATCGTGATTTGTGGCAATCCTGTGCTCTCATCTATATTGATATTCCCGTCAGAACTCATACCCTTGCCGCCATCAGCTGTATTGGTGATATTGAGGGTACCGCCGCTGATGTTGATGTCACCGCCGCTCTTCAAACTGCTAGAATAGCTTATGTCAGTCGATGTCGTGGTCAAACCGCCGCTTTGAACTATAGTCACACTGCCGCCCTGAATATTAATGTCCTTGTCGGCTTTGATGCCCTTGCATGCATTGCCAGTCAATGTCATCTCTATCGTTCCGTCTATCATTGTGAAGCTGCCTGTGTCATCGGTTTCTGTGCCGTCATTTTCGTAAGACACCTGAATGCCGTCATCTCCTATTTCTTTCAAAGTCAAACTGCCGCTTTCCATCGTGAAATACTGGTTGCAGTTCACGCCGTCATTGACAGTATGTAGCACATTGATCTCGCAGTTCTTCATCTCTATGTATTCCTTGCTCCATATTCCGCTACCGGCATAACTGTATACGTTCAACACACCATGACCTTTCAATTCTGTGTGACCCTTGCACACAAAACAACCTTTGGTCGTGTTCGACGTACCGTCTTTTAGTGTGTTTTCGGTATCCTTCTTGATGCTCACACTTATGCGCTTCCCGTTCTGAATATTAATCGCCGCACCTTCTGGATTGGTTAGGGTCAAACCGCTTAGCTCTAACGATGATTTATAGCTTCCAGTCATGTAGAATTCACCGTCACTGCTCGTACCCGACAGATTATAGGTTATCTCGCCGCAAGTATCATCACCTACATTCGAGTCTTGAGTCAAAACCACATGACCGCCGCTTACACTCGCACTTACATATTGGGCTACATTACCGGCTACGTACACTTTTGTGGATGCAGCATCACTATAAACTACATTAACCTGGTTGTCGGTCACATTCGAAAAATCTACATAGGCACGGTTAATCTCGTTTAATGCAAATGTTCTGCCCATTACTGTAAGGGTCGTACCGTCGGTGTAAACCATCTCTCCTGCTTGAGATGCAGGAAATTGATATACAACATTGCTTACCTCGATATTCAGCGTCTGAGAATGGCTCGTCATGCTTATCAGCATTAGTGCCAATAATATTATTTGTTTTTTCATTTGATCGAGATTTTAATTTGTTGATCTGACATTTTCAATATATATACACCTGGCGACATTTTAGACTTTACACTCTCAATGTCCGTGAATTTTCCCAACGAAATGCCGGATAAACTGAATACTTCAATCGCACTTGATTTCAATTCCGATTTTGGATTATCTATACCATCTGTTATAGAACTTTCATCGGTCAGCGAAAAATACATCTTACTTAAATCGCTAAGTGTAAACAATGTTGTACCTTCGGAGTTTTTGGCCACCAGACTGCCGTCTGATATTGTTAGTTCCAGTGTCACCGATTCTGAGGAACTACTGCTGTTGACATTCTGAACCGATATCGATTTCACACTTCCATCTTCACTCACAAAGGTCAGATAGGGATATTCTCCGTCTGCTCTCGAGCATAAGCTGCTCAATAAAAACAAGGAAAATAAAAATAATTTTTTCATATCACAGTCTCAATTTAATTGTTGTTTATTTTGTTAAGGTTTAATCCTAATCTGCCATTAGGTTTTATGTCGGAATAATATTTATTTTGAACTGATTGTCTTTGGGAGACATGAAGCTGTAGCGGGTTACATCGAGAGGCTTACGAAGACAAGATGTCAAAAGAAATATTGTTTTGGCATTAAAAGAACTTGAATAATTATAATACTACATCGTTTCGTCCTAATAACCGGTTTGGGTTTAATGCTTTAGTTAGGCTTAGTAATTGCAAAATTAATATTTTTTTTCCTATTAAAAACATAAAACTTACGAATTGATGAATATATATGCAAAAATTAACAAAAATTTATTATAAATGTGAATTACATGCATTATTTATGCATATATTGAAATGTTTTATGTTTCTTGAATCGTCTATTAATAATAAAACTTTAAAGAACAAGAATTACCTTCTCCGTCTTTTAAATGGACTATATATATCCCTGAGGAAAGTGGGGATATTGCGAAAGACGTATGACCCTCAACTAAATACAAATTGGATTTTAATACCATAGAACCTGTAATGTCGTATATAGTCAGCTCTATCAGATTGCTTTCATCATTATATATATGCAGTTGTCCATCAAAATAATTCATTCTCATACTGCCGTTGCTGGTGAGTTGCGCGTCTGTGATGGAAGAATATTCGTCTTGCTCCATTTCAATAAGATAACTGCTGTGTATGTTGGATTTGCATATTGATGGTCGGGCCATCAAATAAACCTTATCTGAACCGTTTGGATAACGGCCAACGCTCATGTCACCATTATGAAGAGTATAGTTCAGACTGTTTGTATATGACTGGTCTGGAGAAGTTAGCATCACAATTCCTCCTTCTGACGCTAATTTGAATGGAACATGGAGCTGGCTTTCCTCTTCTTCCTTGTCGCACCATATTACCTTAAAACCATGTGAGGGCACGATAGTTGAAATGCCTGAATCCAAATTCGATATCTGATATCTATATGGATCTTCTGAATGGTCACTCAAGTACCAACCGTTCAAGTCTATATTTGTATCACTGCAATTGTATATTTCTATCCAGTCACGCTTCTGATGATATTCATTCACATATATGCTGTTGCTCGCACTTAGTTCATTTATAACGAGAGAACAACGGGATGAATATGCAGCATGGGTGGATTTCACATAGTGAGCGGTCAGAGAGATACTATTCAATTCGGCACCTATTGTATATATCGTATCGCTACTCAATATTTGACCGGAATCATCTGACCAACCGATAAAATCATAACCTTCGGGTATATATGCCTTTAAACGTATTGGCCAATATACGTAACCGTTAAAGCTGCTATATGGCAATTCTATCTCGTTCATGCTTAATGTCGAACAAGAGATGTCGCTGCTTAAAGTCAAATGTATCGGTACCTCATCTGAAAAACCCATAACCGGGCATTCACGCATCTCCCTATGCATGTCTGACTGGTATTTGTCAATAAAAAACTTTCCTATGTAGTTTGCTGTAGGAGAGGAGTCTACATAGCCACCTTGATTCAAGTATGACGACATTTCGTTTGAAATTGAATGAACTCTATCATATTGGAAAATCGAACCGCCTATAATACTGTAGGTGTCAATAAAACGCTTGCGGAATTCCTTGTTCGACAATAGATTTTTGAATAAGGTCACAAATTCATTTTGCTTATATAATCGTGTGCCTTCTATACTTATTCCCCGAGAATAGTCATAGCCATATAATGGGTCATACCACGACCATTCGTTTGCAAAGAAATCTTTAAATGGGGTGAAAGTGGAGTAGGAGAGGTCTAAGTCAAACAGGACAAAGCGGAATCTGCCGTCATCATGCTTGCGAAAACCTTTTACATTGTTATATGGCCAGTCACGGTTTGCCAGAAACAATTCTATCGCCATATAGTTTATGTATTCGTCAATATCCAGAAGAGATTTTATTTGTGTGTATACACTCGGCTCTGACGCATTTCCACTCAACATTAGCAATGCGTCAAAAGCGGTTTTTGTTCCGCGTTTCTGTACATAGCAAGAGTCGGGGTTTATCTCGAATTGGTCTATTTCATCGCTGCCATAACCGTAGTTCGAATAAACATAGTCTTTATTATTGGCCTCACGCATGTTCAATACTGCATAATGATTGCCGTTTATAAACACATGAACTGGTTGCCATGACTGATAGTCCATGTCTATGCCGCTACGAGATACTACCTGTTGGAGAATGGCGTCCTTTATACGGCATTCCGAATCATTTCCACCATTACGTATCTGCAATGTCTTATATGATAAATAAGGCTTCTCTTCGAAAAACATATAGGGGAAGCGGTTTTTACCGTCATAGGATTTCTCGGCTTTCAGCTTGATAGAGTGGGGAGACGAAGAACGACTCCAACCGCCACACATCGACAAGTCGCATTCCTGGTTTATCTCACAACTGTTGAATGCTGTTATATATTCAAAATTTACCGGGCGGTCCCAATCCATGTTCCAATTGCACAATTCTGAACTGCCGTTACCACCACGGCCATATTGACCTTTCATGAATAAACCGTAATCCGGATCATAAAAGTTTCCAATTGATGTCACTATTGATATTATCGGAAATGGATAATTCTTGTCTTCTATATAGCTGCGCGTAACTACTGATGAAGGGAGATACCCAGGATGATACAGACGGAAACGGAAGCATGTGGTTGTGTCTATCTCGAATTTTCCATCTTCTGAAATCCGACCATTTGACTCGCTCGGACTTGAACCGTCTGTCGTGTAAATCAAATGGCCGCCATCGGGTATATCTACGCTTATCTTTAAAACTCCGCTAAACACACGGCTGTCTGTATCTACTGAAGGAGAAGATATTTGTTCTTTTCCATAAACTCCGCTTAATGTGTTTGACTCCCCTGGAGAAGGGCGCCCGCTAAATGCCCATTCCCCACCACCATCAATCTTACGGCAATAAGATATGCGGGAAGGAACTGATGGATAATGCATTTCACATATCACTTCTCTGCCGTCACTCAATATTATCATGCCTCCATCTGGATTCAACTTGAAATCTATCTGGCGGTAAGAAAGGGCTGTCCAAACTTCATGATGACCAAAATTCAATATGCCAAAACCATGAGATGGTATACTACCATAGCCTTCTGACAATTTGTGCTTGCATAAATTTTCAGAGTCGTCGCTTACATACAGACCACTCAAATCAATATCATAATCATTTGGATTGTATAGTTCAACCCAACCGCCGTAGTTCATCGATGGATCCATATATTCGTCCGTATTACACGACATAAGCTCATTCACAACTATCTTACCGGAAATAGTTGCTGAATTGCTGTTATCTGTTGATGGATAATATTCGTTCTGAGAATATAGCTTCGTCACGAATAACAATGAGAAGATGAATATGTATAGTTTATTCTGAAACACCATCTTATATGGATTTAATCCAATTACTTGCCTACAGTCATTACATTATTCATAATATCTTCAAAAGCCGATTACTTGTGCTCCTTTATGTATAATAAATCCTAAAAAAACGGTGGCCATAACTTTTATAGTTACAGCCCCATTCTATTTCGTATTATATATTCTTTTAAAAAGATACCGCTCTTATAACATCATTTATAGATGAACTTCATAGAGCATACATTACCCTCGGAATCGCATGCACGGGCTATATAGGTTCCCGTCGGTAGAACGCCCATGTGGAATTCTGCACGATCGCCAATCATATTAAGACGGCTGCTCGCTACCTCCTGACCTGACATGGTGTACAAGGTCAAGTCAACATAAGCGCTTTCTTCGCTGCGAACAACAACTGCATCGTTTGCATAGTAGATCTTCAAGCCATTGTTCGAATTCACAAGTACACTGCCTATGCCTGTCGAAGGATCTTCCGGCTTCTCCTGGGAGGCAACTTCACTATAGGTAGTATGGATGTTCGACTTGTTGATTGTCGGAATGTTCATCACGAACACATCTTCAGAACCATTAGGATAACGGCCAACCGTCATGTCACCGTTATGCGCCGGATAGCGTAGGATGTCTGTCCATGACTGGTCTGGTGGACTCAACAATACGGAACCGCCTTCTGCTGCTAACTTAAACGTGCTGTGCAACTGGCTGATTGGATCCAGCTTGTCGCACCATATCAAGAGGAAACCATGAGCTGGAACTATTGTGCTTGCACTACTGTTGTCCTTGGTTATCTGATATTTAGTCGGCTTGTTCTCATTGTCACTCAGATACCAACCTTCTATGTCTATGTCTTCATCTGTTGTGTTGTATATCTCTACCCAGTCATTCTTTTTGTTATAGTCATTGATGTAAATGCTGTTAGCTGCACTTATTTCGTTGATCTTCAATGGGTAAATACTCTGTTCTGACTTCTCTTCTGCGCTAAGCTCTGTGTAGTATGCTGTGATATTGAGCGTCTCGCCTTCTGGAAGTTCTATCTCTGACTCTGTGGAGTAATAAGAATCGCTGGTGTTGTCGGATATCTTCGTCTGAATCAAAGAGCAATCCCACCACAGGTCTGAAGAGGTCTTGATGCAGTTGTGTACTTCTACGGCAATCACATTCTTGCCTTTCTTCAGAAGACTGCCGTCTATCTTCAGACTGCCCTGATATGGATCGTCCAGTTCATACCAACCACCATTATAGTCCTCTGTATAGTTGGAATAGCTGGCACCGGAGTTCAGATGATACAAACCGGCTTCAACTCCGTTTACATATACTATCATGCCGTCATCTACCTCGTAGTTCAACACGAATTCATCATTATCACCAGGGGCTTCAGGCAGCGTGAATTCCTTCCTTACGTAATAAGTTGGACGAACATTGCTTGCATCGGGACCTTTGTCTAATACGGTGTTGGCATTCGACATCGGACGACCATCACGACCATAGCCAAAGCCGCCCTGACCGGTCTGCCAACCGATTTCATCGTAATCCGCAGATGTCCAGTCGGTTTCCTCTAATGAACCTTGATCATAGTATGACCATTCCTCTTGTTTGTCAAACACTGTCACTGATTCACTGCTGGTATTGCCGTTTACTACCCAGCCGGCGAAAGTATAGCCGGTCGGAGCGGTGGCCTTAAGTGTTGCTGGGGAGAAGAGATAACCGTCGAACTTCCCTTTTGGAACCTCCAGGCCGTTTATCATCAAACCGCCGCCATCTACATTGCTGTTCAGCTTCACGGCTTGAGGTTCAGTGTTTTGCAAACCGAAGCGTGAGTAGTTGCGCATCACATTTGTCATTGTTGACTTGAAATTGCCTGTCACCGCATTTATAATGCCTTGAGCAAAACTCCTGCCAGTGCCCCATGGGGTGTGATATTCCCAGGATAATGCCAACTCATTGTTGGCGGCTATGCTGTTTACGATATTGGCAATCTCTTCTTCATCACGGAATACACAACCGCCTACTATACAATATGTGTCAATGAATTGCTTCTTGAATTCTTCATTCTCAAGCATATTCAGGAATATCGTCACAATCTCAACCTCCAAGGTCAGGGATGTGTTACCGTATTCCGGACGGGAATAGAACGTGTGGATACGCTTGTTCTCAAAGTCTGTGAAAATGTTGTTGCCACTACGGTCAACGCAGTTGTCAAGGTCAAACACTACAAAGTGGAATCTTCCGTCATTACGGCTACGGAATCCCTTGAAGTTGTTGTGTGGCCAATCCCAGTCGTTCAAGAATAACTTAAAGGCCATGTAGTTGATGAAATCGTCAATATCTACTAAATTGCGAATCTCTTCATATGTGCTTGCATCTGATGCATTCGACGATAAAGCATACCATCTCTCAAATGCTTCGCGGTCGCCGGCTTTCTGCACATAACCGGAGTCCACGCATATTTCGAATGCGTCAACCTCGTCTGTGTCGTAACCGTAGTTCGCATATGCGTATTGCTTGTTCGATGTCTCACGCATATTTAGCATTGCTATATATTCGCCGTTATAGAATACATGACATGGATTGTAGCTCTGAAGATTCAGAGGAAATTCCGATTGACGGGCTATCTCCTGAAGGGCTGCGTCCTTCTGACGGGTCTGGTTGTATTCGTCATTCCCGCCATTACGCATCATGATAGCCTTTTGTTTCGTGAATGGCTTGTCTGAGAAGAATGGGTATGGCAATTCGTTTATACCGTATTCCTTCGCGGATTTCAGCTTGAATGGACGTGGAGTGTATTTACGGCTCCAACCACCGCTGATTGAATAGTCTACCATCTGATTCAGAACGGCCTCATCGTTTATCAGTATATACTCGAAATTCACAGGACGGTCCCAGTCCATATTGAAATTGCGGGGAGTTTGGTCCTGATTCGCGGTCTTACCATTTGTTCCGCTTACATAAGCGCCTATCTCATTGTCATATAAGTTGGCTGGATCGGTCACTACTGATACGATTGGCAAATAATAATCGCGGTCACGGTTTATATATGAACGGGTTACAACATTGCTCGGCAGATAGCCCTCTTTATAAAGACGGAAACGGAAGCAGGTCGTGCTCTCAACTGTAAACAAACCGGTCTCTGACGTCTCGCCGTTTTCCATCGTCGGAACACTTCCGTTGGTTGTATAGCGGAGTGTTGCACCTTCTGGAATGTTTACACATACCTGAAGACTGCCGTCAAACAACTGACCGCCCTTGTCTATCACTGGGTCTTCCAGTTGAGATGATGCAAAATAGCTCCCGGCATTCGAATTGCCTGGGGTAGGGGTGTGGGTGAAACTCCATGTGTCGCCGCCGTCACTTGTACGGGCATAGGATATGCGCATCTTTGCCTCTGGGAATTCCTGGCTTACCAATAATTGGCCCTGCTCGTCGGATATGTAGATCGTACCACCGGCTGCGTCTAGCTTGAATGCTATCTGAGTGTTTACATAACCTTCTTTTATGTCTTTAACAGTCTCTTCATGGTCAAACCATATAACCTTGAATCCATGAGCTGGGATGGCACCTACTTCCGGCTTTATACGGCATTTCTGCAAGTTGGCTGGGTCATTGCTTATGTAGTAGTTGCCTATCGACACTGCCTTGTCTGTAGGGTTGTATATCTCCACCCAGCCGCCATAGTTCCATGAAGGATCTATAAACAAATCTGTGTTCGCCGACATAATCTCATTGATTATCAATGATTGAGCGTCACCACCGTTCTGTACTACGGTTATATGACAAAGCGCTTGAATTTCCTGACCGTCAGTAGAGGTGATTATAACGTCGGCGCTACCTGTACCTAAGGCTTGAACATTTCCGGTGTTGTCTACTTTTATTACTGATTCATCTGTGCTCGACCAAGTCACCTTTGGATAGGTCGTGTTGGATGGAGTCACTGTATATGTCAGTGAGATGCTCTCGCCTAATGTCAACTCTACATTCTCGGTATCAAAACCCAAACTGCTTACATAGATAGGCTCGCCCCAATATTCAAGCTTCCATGTATCTAAGCAGGTCCAGTCTTCGTTCATTAGCTGACTCTTACGTATGCCTATACGAAGGGCATGATCATCACCTACATCGCACAGCACGAAGTTGGTATAGAATCCCTTCTCAAACCAGTTGTGAGCGGCTTCCATGTTGTTCGGAATATAGTATATTGTGCCGCCACCGCCACCCCATGGGCCCCAGCCGCCACTGCCTACCATGCTCACGCCACCACCTAAAGAGGTCTCAACAGCACCGGAAGAGGCTGGTTGAATCTTCTTCACGTATTCGTTTACTGAACTGATGGCATAGAGCTCAGAGTATTGATAGTCGGCATAATCCCCGGAATTGTATAGGCTATAGTCATTGTTTGCGCTTCCCATACGATAAAATGCATAAACACTCAGTTTATAACGACCGGTAGGCAAACCTTGTAATTCTTGATAACTGTCGTAATTCTTTGAATAATGCTCGGCATTCTCACGAGGATTGGCTGTGCCGAATTGAGTGCCTAACCAACCTGTGGTCACGTCGTTGCCGTCAAAGCGGGGATTCACTATATAACTGTCGGTTACATCTATCCACTTGCTCTGAGAAAAAGATGTTAAGCAAGATAAGCTCAACAGTCCGATTGAAAAAATTCTCTTTATCATTTTGGGGCGTTTTTGAATGCGGTAATACTATATGTTTTTATAACTATATCTTTTATTTGACTGTTTTTGTGAGGCATGGTTTAAATTTCTTCGTTTTCAAATAATCTAAATTGAAACTAATGACATCTATTTTTATCAAGCACTTTACCTCAAACTGCAAATTTACTCTTTTTTTTTGATGGAAAGAATTTTTTTATTGTTTTTATTTGCTATTAGTCTTATTTTGGATATATTTGTGCTCATTTGTGATATTTTTCAACTTCTTACTGGCAAATTATAACTAATATCCGACATTCTCTTTCAATTAAAAAAGAAAATGTCGGATATTATTTGAATTTAGCCTGAACCGGTTATTGGCTTTTCATTTTGCCGTAATGAAAGATTAGGATAAAAGAGATGACTCTCCTATAACTCAGATTACTCAATCTTCTGGAGCAACATACTGGTAACAACCGGCGTCTGGGTTAACAGACGGACGGACGTTGCCGTTTCGGTCCAATGGGCAATATTTGGTATATTCACCGTTTCCTATTCCACGGGCGCGGGATTTCTCGCTTAAACCGAAATCGTAGATATAGACGCCTTCACCTACCTTCAGAAAATTCTTACGACCCCATATCAAATCTTCTGGATATTCGCCATTTTCATCACGTTTCCAATCCTTAGAATCGGCGGTTTCATTCAAACTGCCGGAAAACATGGATGTTATTTCCGGGCTTTCTTTGCCTGTCAGCTTGATGTTTATCAAGCAACCGTCAAACTGGGCTTTAAAAGCCACGTCCTCACGCTCTATACGGTTGCCTACTATCTCATCAAGACTCTTACCGGTTATCAGACAATTGAAAAAATTGCATTCTTCAAGAGGATAAAGCGCTTCTTCTTCCATATTCGAAAAATACAGCGCTGTGCCATCAGTTGCACTCCATGGATAAAATTGAGCTATCGTCACATGAACAAAATTATGATAACCGCCTATTATGCTCACGCAGTTGGCGCCGCTGTTGCTGATTTCACTGTTCAACACCTGGCCAATACAGTTGTACGCTCGGAGACCATGACCGGACACATTATGGATCTTGCTGTTCTGAATGAAATATTTGAAGTCGCTCGTTGTTGATAGGGGACAGTCTATGCCGTAAGTCCCACCATGAATATCTACATTGTCAAACAGGTTGTTGCTGCTTTCTGGGTATAGGATGATGCCACCCCATTGGGCGTCTGTACGGTCGTAGGGGAGGTAGGGAAACAACTTGTCGGTGCGGTCGCCACGAAAGGTTATGGGTTTTGACAAACTACCGCTGCAGATTAACTCTCCATATACGCCAACATAAGCGCCACTGTGAAAATACAGACTCGCACCTTCTTCTATTGTCAGGCTCGCATCTTTATCTATTATCAAACTGTCGTAGATTATATAGGGCTTGCTGCAGCCTTCCCAAGTCGTGTCACTCGATATGCGGGGGGCATGGATAAATATTGCGTCCTGACCCAATGCCTCTAACACTATTTGCTGGGTAACACCGCTTTCCAATGTGAAAAGAAGTTTGTCGCGAACCAAGGTCGGAACGTCTGAACCAACCTCGGGCAAAGTCACCTCGGCAAAGATGAACATACTGTCTTTCTTCAACAACTCTAATTCAGTGAGTTCTGCACCGGAATGACCGTCAACATTCACCCTGAAACCACTGCTGCCTCCACTTTCCAATCTCACAGAATTTATTCGCAAACCCTCGCTGTTCTTGTTGTATACCTTAAAACGTTTTGTCGATGAACCGACTGTCGTTATCACTGTGTCAAAACGGACTGTGTCCATCTCAAAACTCAAACGGGCACTTGCATTACTCGTGAAACTGTCATCATCTGTGCAGGAAAACACAAAAATGCTCAACGTCAGTAAGACACATAAATATAGATAGAAACGTTTTTGGGCCATTATTATTCTTTTTAAAAGATTGAAAGCATTCAACAATCAGAAGCTTTACCGGTTTCAATATATATTAATAACGCAAATATCATCAATATATTTGATTTCAAATGAAAATCTTACAAATAAAATCAGGCATTGAGTCCCATTCCGCCCATTAACCGCCCATCAAAAAAAGCCATCAGCCTCGCCGTCGGGTTGCAGGCCTCTCCGAGGCCGTCAAGACCATCATGCCCATTCCGCCCATTAACCGCCCATCAAAAAAAGCCATCAGCCTCGCCGTCGGGTTGCAGGCCTCTCCGAGGCCGTCAAGACCATCATGCCCATTCCGCCCATTAACCGCCCATCAAAAAAAGCCATCAGCCTCGCCGTCGGGTTGCAGGCCTCTCCGAGGCCGTCAAGACCATCTCGCCCATTTCGCCCAAATTCTAATTACATTCTGCATTCAACCTTCAACTTTCAACTATTATACGCACTCGACTCTCGTCTCTCGTCTCTCGACTTTCAAAATGCTTGTCAACACAAAAATTTGCTTGATTGAAAAAATATATGTAATTTTGCTGACAGACCGTTAAAACAGAAGATTATGGAACTACCGACGCGCAAATATCCATTGGGAATACAGACATTCAGCGAGATAATAGAGGAAAACTATTATTACGTTGACAAGACCGCTGACATCTACCGCATGACCAGCACCTATAAATTTGTGTTTCTCAGCCGTCCGCGCCGGTTCGGCAAGTCGCTGCTCGTGTCCACTCTCGCATCCTATTTCCGTGGTGAGAAGGACCTGTTCAAGGGTTTGGCCATGGATCGGTTCGAAAAGCGGTGGAAGAAGCACCCGGTAATCCATCTCAGCCTCGCATCAGTGAAGGAAATTGAGCTTGAGAAAATAGAGGACAGTATAAGCAATCGCTTGAGAGATGTCGAGGACAAGTTTGGTATTAAGCGTAGAAGCAATGGCTTAGGCGACCGTTTGAGCGATATCATCAAATTAACTACCGAGCAATACGGCGAGAAGGCAGTTGTGATTCTCGACGAATACGACGCCCCTCTGCTCAACGTGCTGCACGACGAGGAGAAAATGGTCTCCAAACACCGACGGCCGTGCACGCGTGTTGCGTGACATATGCAAGGCGTTAATGAGCGGTGACCCCGACTCTGCCTTTACTCATTTACAGGCGTTTCTCGAGAGCATCCCTTATCAGGACAGTCTTTTTGACGAGAACCACTACACTCAGATGCTCTACGTCATCTTCTCACTTCTGGGTCTGCATGTGGAATCGCAGGTACGCACTGCAAAGGGACGCCTCGACATAGTGGTAAAGACCGACGCCTATATCTACGTGATGGAACTCAAACTCGACCGCCCGGCAAAGGAAGCCATAGAGCAGATAGACACGAAGAACTATCTCCTGCCTTACACCCTCGACGGCAAACCGATGAACAAAATCGGCATCTCGTTCTCAACAGAGGAACGGAACGTGACGGAGTGGGTCATGGAATAACGCATTATTTGTATTTCTACAGCATACAAATTACCACAATTGCTTTTCAGTTAACGGAAATCTTCCAGGAATCATTCCTCCCATTGAGAACAACCTGAAGGATATATACTCCTTTAGGATGGTGACTTAATTCTATAATTGACGGTGATGAAGAGTGGGCATTGTCAATTATAACCCTTCCGCCGGCATCATACAGACTGATGTGCAGGTCATCACCATCAGCGTAATCCGCAACCTCAACCCTAATGGCATTTTCAGCATAATCCACCGTCACGCAAACATGCATTTCATCATTCTCATCCACATCCCGTATGTCAGTGCTCTCACGGCTCTTTACGTGAGCGACTGTTATATTTCGTCCTGTACGGCTGCCGGCTGCATCATAACTGTAAGTAACCGCACTCTGCGACTTCGCCACTGAAGGAAGCGACAACGCCATGACCATTATCAGTATAATTCGTTGCATAAAAGTGTACTGTTTAGGTTTTTAATGAATTTTAAAACATGCATTCTCTCTTTCAATTAAGGGTATTTCTACAAATTAGTTTCATAAGAAAACTGATTTTTAGAAGTACACTTATATGAATGCATGATGCGTATAACTAATACAGCCTGATACCCAAACTTGCCATTACTCCGAAACGGGATATGCCATGATCGCCGTCGTACCTCTCATCATCGCTGAATGTGGTACTTCCGCTCATCACCCTGAAACCCAGTGACACAATATCAGAAAGCAGGTATTCCATCGACAGGCTCATCTTCATACCTAAACCGCCGTATTTGTCCACATAGTCGCTGTAGTGGACATAACCCATGCCTATGTCCCAATGGAATTTCCACCTGCCGCTGAATACATGTTCATATACTAAAGACGGACCTATATATGTCTGCTTCATGTCGCCGGCCATATGATATTCGGTGGAGTTGTGAGTGAGGCTCAGACCGAAACCGAAGCCTTTTCTGAAAACACAGGAATAATCAACTGAATACTCCCAACCGTTTTCGCCTGTATATTCGCCAAAATCCGTTATCACCTTAGATGTGATCCATGCCGGACCGACACTGGCCGACAAATAGTGACGGGTTCGAGGTTCATCGGATTTGTCAGATAATGGCACGCTTACCGACTGATTGAACGAAACAGTATCCCTCATCTCCTGGGCATTTACCATATGAAATGAGAAAAAACTTAAAACACCTAAAAT
>FLNV01001645.1_pt1 | contig 20478 bp, 12 predicted proteins | sample 1140351 | NCBI WGS metagenome assembly FLNV01 (sample SAMEA3878207, study PRJEB12797) | bioreactor metagenome | biome: Moose rumen | place: Sweden | collected 2011-10 | reverse complement strand
AAAACAAAACTCTAAAATTTAAAACATTATGGCTTACAAAATCACAGACAGCTGCGTTGCTTGCGGCACATGTATCGACGAATGCCCTGTGGGCGCAATCTCGGAAGGCGACATCTATGTCATCGACGCTGATTCCTGCGTTGGTTGCGGCACCTGCGCCGGCGCTTGCCCGAACGAAGCAATCGTTGAGGACTAATCAAAAAATGGAAAAGAAACTGCATTAAAAGAACGAAAAGCCTGCCAAAAACAGGCTTTTTTTGATTTTTTTCGCGGTTTTTTGAAAGTTTGGCAAAGTATTTGCTTATCTTTGCCGTGTTCTTTGAAACAAACACTTAAACAAATAACCTAATTACTAATCAAAATCATTAAAAAATGAAGAAATTTGCATTGGCACTTGCGTGCCTCGTCAGCGTTGCCTTCTTTGCAAGCTGCGAAAAACAAGGACAACCCACCATCTCCGCCCTCACCGAGGAAGGTTATGTTCAAAGTGGTGATGTCGTTGACCTGAACACTGAAGTCAATTTTGGCTTCGTCATGGCTTCCAGCGCCGAAACCAGCAAAGCCCTCTCCAAACTCGTCGTCAACATCGACGGTGTGGAATGGGCCAATGTCGACTTGACCGGCAAAACCGAATTTACCTACACTGACAACGTGACCTACAGTCCTGAAAGAGACATCGTTGGCACTTCTGTCATCGAAGCCATCGTGACCGATGTCGCTGGCGAAACCGCCACCGCCGTCATCAACCTGAGCATCAACGAACCCGCCCAGCCGCTGGTTGCTGCGACCATCGAATGGGTGCGCAAAGGTACCCAGCTCTTAGGCACAACCGGAGCTGAAATGGAAGCAATGGGCCTGCAATGGGCTGGCAGTTACAAGGAAGTGTTTGCCACCATCAAGCCCGTCGAAGGCGCTGCCCTGTATGTTTGCAATGGCGACGACTATGAAACCATCACTACCGATGTCGAAAAGGGCGGTTACTTCTCCAACTTGAGAGAAAACGGCACCACCGTCGAAAGCTATCGTAACATCACCACCAACGCCAGCCACGACTACAACGACATGCTGGCCGTCATCGGTGCCGATGGCCAATACCATCTTGTGCTCATCAACCGCGCCGAAATTGACACTGGCAACTATGGCACTCAAATCACCATCATTGGCGAAGCCAAATAAAGACGACAGATCCTAAAAACCATGCAAAGGCGCATCATTACGGTGCGCCTTTGTTGTTTTCCTCAAGCAGAAACAAGGGCGGAATCGAGCAAAAAATCATCGAATCCGCCCAGATTTGATAAAAAAGTGGGCGGAATCGAAGAAAAAAACACCGAATCCGCCCGAATTTTATTATTTTTGCGGCGAAATTGATTTGTAATGGCTACCTTAATCGGAAGAGAAAAAGAAACCGCGCTACTGCGGGAATACATCGGCTCAAACCGTGCCGAGTTCGTCGGCCTTTACGGACGGCGGCGCGTCGGGAAGACCTTCTTGGTCAACCAAACGCTGAAAGGCCAATTGGCGTTTTCCGTTTCGGGGCTGCTCTACGGCAAGAAGTCGGAACAAGTGTCGGCCTTCCAAATCGCATTGCGCGAATACGGCTACGAGAAACCACTCACCAAAAACTGGTTGGAGATGTTTTATGCCCTGCAAGAGCTGTTGAACAGCAAACTACGAAAAGGCCAGCCCTGCATCATCTTCATCGACGAGTTGCCCTGCTTCGACCGAAAAGGCGGCGCTTTCGTGCGGGCCTTAGGCCAGTTTTGGAACACGTGGGCTTCGCTGCACGACGAGGTGAAACTCATCGTTTGCGGTAGTGCCACCTCGTGGATGATCCGCAACATCATCAACAACCGAGGCGGGCTGCACAACCGCCTCACACACACCATGCACCTCGCGCCGTTCACCCTAAAAGAAACCGAAACCTATCTGATAGCCAACGATTTCCATTGGACGCGGCTGATGATTGCCCAAGCCTATATGACCTTTGGTGGTGTGCCCTTTTATCTCAGCCTGCTGAAAAAGGAAGAAAGTCTGGCCCAAAACATCGACCGGCTCTGCTTCAGCAAGGACGGCGAATTAGTCGCGGAATACGAATCGCTGTACAAGTCGCTGTTCGACAATGAGAAGCCTTATTTGCAAATCGTCGCGCAATTGGCCGCCAACAAAAAAGGCCTGACCCGTGTGGAACTGACCAAAAAACTGAAAACCAGCGACAACGGACACCTCAGCAACCAGTTGGAAGACTTGGAAAACTGCGACCTCATTCGTTGTTACCACATCCGCGAAAAGAAAGTGAAAGCCACGGGCGGCATTTTCCAACTCACTGATTTCTTCACACTGTTCCACCTCACTTTCGCCAACAAGCAATTCGAAGACATGCAGTATTGGCAACACCACATCGGCACACCAACCGTCAACACATGGTATGGCCACGCTTTCGAGCGGCTTTGCATGGCGCACATTCCGCAAATCAAGAAAGCCCTCAAAATTGACGGCATCGGGACGGAATACTACGCTTGGCGCAACAAGGCAACAAACGACAAAACGCAAATCGACCTCATCATTGAGCGTGCCGACAAAATGATTAACCTATGCGAAATCAAATACAGCGAAGGAACCTATCTACTTGACAAAGAGGAAGCTGAGAAAATCAGGAAGCGTCGCGCCACCTTCGTGGAGCAGACGGGAACACGCTGCGGCATCCTCCCTACCCTCATCTCCACCAATGGGGCTTCGCAAAACAGCTATGTCGCAGAAATGGCATTCCAAATCACTTTGGATGACTTGTTTGAGGATTAGAAAAAAACAGAATCTGGGCGGAATCGAGCAAAAAATCCTCGAATCCGCCCAGATTTGATAAAAAAGTGGGCGGAATCGAAGAAAAAACCGTCGAATCCGCCCAAAAAACTTATTCCGCCAAGGCGTGGCTGATTTTCCTGTTGATTTGCAACAGGCGCTTTTCGTCCAATTTCACCACCTTGCGGTCGTAGGTCATCAGGCCGTTCAGCTCGGTCTCGCAGTCGGTGGTTTGCGTGTAGACCGCCGCCGAAAAGCCTTGGAACACCATCTTGTAGAGTTGTTCGGCGTATTCCACATAGGTGTCGGTCACCTTTTCCTCGGTGTCGAACTCCACATAGCCCCAGCCCTGGTCTTTCACCCAAGTGTGGCCTTCCACCTTACGTCCGATACCGCCATATTCGCCAAGGACGGTGGCACGGGTTGGGTCGTAGAGGAACATCTTCGGGTCGGGATAGTGATGCAAATCAAGGATGTCGCCACATTGGAAGAAATTGCCGCCCGAAGCAGGGTTGACCAAGCGCGTCGGGTCGAGTTTCTTGGTCATCTCAACGATTTCGGGCGTCTTAAACTGTCCCCACGACTCGTTGAACGGCACCCAAACGCCGATGCACGGCACCGACTTCAGGCTGTTGATGATTTCCGTCCATTCCTTTTTATAACATTCCTCCGATTCGAGCGTGCGCAGGCTCTCGGGACCTTGGTAGTATTGCGTCGTCTGCCACTCAGGGCCACGACCGCCACTGGGCATGTCCTGCCAAACGATGATGCCGAGGCGGTCGCAATGGTAGTACCAACGTGCCGGCTCCACCTTGACGTGCTTGCGAATCATGTTGAAGCCGAAGTCCTTGGTCTTTTGGATGTCGTAGACCAAAGCCTCGTCGGTGGGCGCGGTGTAGAGTCCATCGGGCCACCAGCCTTGGTCGAGCGGGCCATAGTGGAAAATCGGGAGGCCGTTGAGGGTGAGGCGCGTGATGCCGCTCTCGTCTCGCATCGTGCCGAAGCTGCGCATGGCGAAATAACTCTCCACGGCGTCAACGACTTTCCCCTTGCGCAACACACTGACTTTCATGTCGTAAAGGAAAGGATGGTCGGGACTCCAGCGAAGGAAGTCTTCGGGCATGTTCACCTCCACAGGTTGGCCGTTGATGGACTTACCCGTAGCGACCAACTGGCCTTCATAGGACACTTCCACCTCATACAAATCGTCCTTCGTCAGGTTGGAGAAATCCACATCGACGCTGACCGTGGCCTTGTCGAAATCGGGCGTGGTGACGAGGTTTTGGATGTAGTCGTCAGGCACGTTTTCGAGCCACACCGTTTGCCAAATGCCTGTCACCGAGGTGTAGAAAATGCCACGCGGCTTGATGACCTGCTTTCCGTGCGGGATGTAGCTGCTGTTGGTCGGGTCCCAAACGCGCACCACCATCTCATTGCCCTTGGTTTTCAGGGCTTGCGTGATGTCGAAGGTAAAAGGCGTGTAACCGCCTGTGTGCGAGCCTACTTTGATTCCGTTCACCCACACGTCCGTCATCCAGTCGACGGCACCGAAATGGAGCAGCACGCGACCGTTTTTCCAGTTGGCCGGAACTGCGAAAGTCTTTTGGTACCACAAGGCATTGTCGGGGCCGACCTCCTTTTGCACGCCCGACAGCGACGACTCGATGCAGAACGGCACGAGGATGTCGCCCTCAAACTTGTCGGGACACTTCTCCCCTTTCGGCGTAATGGCGTATTGCCACAGGCCGTTCAGGTTTTTCCATTCGGGGCGCACCATCATCGGGCGAGGATATTCGGGCAGGGCGTTTTCGGGGCTGACCTGCGAAGCCCATTCGGTCTTGATTTTGTCGCCAGCGGGAGCATATTGCGCAACAGCGACTGTTGAAATTAGCATAGACAGGAGTAAAAGTTTGATTTTCATATTGTTGATATTTAATTTATCAATTCACAGGTCTTCCGTCATCTCCTTCATAAACGCATCGCAGGCCGAAAGCAGGCTCTGCACGGCGCGGGGAACGATTTCATCCACATTGGACATCGCATCAAGCAGTTGCTCATAGCACATCCACACCGAAGCGCCTTTCTCCTTGCCGTCTTCGTAGTCGTAAAGCACCGCCTTCACCACCTTGTAGTTCCAGTTGACATTGTTGCACGCCATGATGGCCTTGGCGAAGTTGTCGTCCGTCACGTCGAAGATGCCTGGCAAGGTGAGGCGGAAAAACAAGGGGTCGGTTTTGTCGTGCCAAAGCAGGAAATTCCAGCCTTCGTAGGTGAAATTGAGGCCCAAATCGTTCTTTGAAGCCTCCATGCCTTTCGCCTTCAGATAACTGGAAACCAATGTCTTGGCATTCGTCATGGTTAGCCCTTGTTGAAACCGATGCGGGTCTTGGTGGAATAGGTCGGGTTCTTGTATTTCAGCACGTCGACGAGGATCTTTTGCGAGATGGGCACGTCGTTGTAGGCGGCGGTCATGGCGGCTTCGTTGACGGCTTCGGTGATGTCGCCCGCGTTGAAGTCGTCCGACATCTTGGCCAACTCGTCGAAGTCGAGTTCCTCGCATGGGCGGTCTTTGAGGTGGTCCATGAAGATGTCCTTACGCGCCTCGAAGTCGGGCTGCGGCACGAAGAATACGCGGTCGAAGCAGCCCACGCGCATGATGGCCTGGTCGATGAGGTCGGGGCGATTGGTGGTGGCCACCACGAGAATACCTTTCTTTGAGCATTCGTTCATCATGCCGAAAAGTGCCGAAATCTGCGGTGTGATGTTGCCTTCCTCGCCGTCGGCATTAGGGTTCGGAGCGATGAACTCCAACTCGTCGAAGCAAAGCACAAACGGAGCCTTGATTTCGGCGGCATCAAACACCCGTTGCAGGTTATCGAGCACGCCCTCTTGGTAGATATGGCCCATTTCCACGCCCTTGATGATGGAATAATTGAAGCCTAATTCCTCCGCAAAGCTCTCAAGCACAAGGCTTTTTCCGCATCCGGGAGGACCGTAGAGCAGCACGCCATTGATGGCCGGAAGCCTGTACTGCTTGGCCTTTTCGGGATTCTGCAAGGCAAACAGCACTTCCTTGCGCAACTGTTCCTTCAGCTCGTCGCGTCCCGTCACGTTGTCGAAGCCGCTGCCCGAACCTTTCTTGAAGGTGATGACAGGGCCATTGTTCTCTTGGCTCTCGTTGCCGTTGGCGACAGGTTGTTCATTATTCTCTTGGTTCTCAGCCAAATGAGGCATCAGCTGTTGCAACAAGGCTTCGGCGAACTCGGCAGCCGAGGCGAAGCGGTCGTCAGGCTTCAAGGCCAACGCTTTCAGCAGGATGGCCTTCATATAGTCAGGGATCTTCACCTCGTCGGTCTCGAGCACGAGCTTATGGCTTCTCGCCTTCCTGATGGCCAACTTGAGGGCCAATTTGTCGTGTTCCTTGCCGCCCAAATCGACTTCCCACGGCGACATGCCGAAAATGAGGTAATAGAGCAAGGCTCCCGTCGAGAAGATGTCGCTTTTCACCGTATAGACCGAGCGGAACGTCTCGGGCGCACGGAAAAACGGCTTCAGGTCATCGACCACGAATGTCGGGCGGCCTTTCACCATATAGGAGATGTGGCCAAGGTCGATGATGGTGGGCATCAGCATTCCGTCATCCAACTCCTGAAGGATGATGTTGGACGGACGTATATCATTATGAATCAACGCACAGGAATGGATATACGACAGCCCCGACAAGACGCACAATGTGATTTGCACGGCATCTTCGAGGTCGAAACGGCCATCCGTTGCGATGGCTTCCGACAGCAAGACGCCGCGATAGTATTCCGTGACCAAATAATGATAGGTCACATTGCCCTTCTTCACCTCGCCGTTGTCGACATAACGGATGACATTTTGGTTTTCCCCGGCGTTCAGTTCCTTGCAGAGGTGGATTTCGTAGACCTCCTTGCCCTCGAACAGCTGCTCGCGAGGGATGCTGCGGAAGTCGTACATCTTCATGAAATACATCATGTCGTCGGGGCCGAGCACCGTATACGACTCAGCCACAATGCCTTTCTTTATGAACGAGTGGACGACATACTTGCCGACTTTCTCTCCTTTTTTGAATGTTTGCATAAGCGTAAATTTGAATGGGCAAAGGTAACTAATGTTAAGCGTCGATATTCGCGTAAGTCGCGTTCTGTTCGATGAACTCGCGGCGCGGACCCACTTCGTCGCCCATGAGCATGGAGAAGATGTGGTCGGCTTCCATGGCGTTCTCAATGGTCACTTGGCGCAGGGTGCGGTGGGCCGGGTCCATGGTGGTTTCCCAAAGCTGTTCGGGGTTCATCTCACCCAGACCTTTGTAACGTTGCACGTCGTAGCCGCTCACGGTGCCGTTCTTGGTCAGCTCGGCCATGGCCGCAAAGCGTTCCTCGTCGGTCCAGCAATAGCGGATCGGCTTGGTGCCGCGCTTGATGAGATACAAGGGCGGCGTGGCGCAATACACATAGCCGTTTTCAATCAGTTCGCGCATGTAGCGGAAGAAGAAGGTCAGGATCAGCGTGGTGATGTGGCTGCCGTCGACGTCGGCATCGGTCATGATGATGACCTTGTGGTAGCGCAGCTTCTCAAGGTTGAGCGCTTGGCTGTCCTCCTCCGTGCCGATGGTCACGCCGAGGGCGGTGTAGATGTTCTTGATTTCGTCGCTGTCGAACACGCGGTGCTGCATGGCTTTCTCCACGTTCAGGATCTTACCGCGCAGGGGCAGGATGGCTTGGAAGGCGCGGTCGCGGCCTTGCTTGGCGGAGCCGCCTGCCGAGTCACCCTCGACGAGGTAAAGCTCCGTCTTGGCGGGGTCGCGGTCGGAGCAGTCGGCCAACTTGCCCGGCAGGCTGAAGCCCGACAGGGCACCTTTGCGCTGCACGGTCTCACGCGCCTTGCGAGCGGCTTGACGGGCAGTGGCGGCAAGGACGACCTTGTCGAAGATGAGCTTGGCCTCTTTGGGGTGTTCCTCCAGATAGTCAGAGAGTTGCTGGCCCACGATGGAGTTGACGATGCCCATCACCTCGTCGTTGCCGAGCTTGGTCTTGGTCTGGCCTTCAAACTGCGGCTCCGGCACCTTGACCGAGATGACTGCCGTGAGGCCTTCGCGGAAGTCGTCGGGCGTAATCTTCACCTTGCTCTTTTCCAGCTTCTCTGACAGGCCGCTCTTCTCGACATAGGCATTGAACGAGCGCGTCAAGCCCGAGCGGAAGCCCTGCAAGTGGGTGCCGCCTTCTATCGTGTTGATATTGTTGACGTATGAATGCAGGTTTTCCTTGTATTCGTCGTTGTATTCCAACGAGATTTCAACCGGCACGTCGTTTTTTTCGCCGCTGATGTATATCGGCTCGGGGATCAGCTTGTTGCGGTTGGCGTCGAGGTAGGCGATGAAGTCCACCAAGCCCTTTTCGGAATAGAAGGTGTCGCTCCTGAAGCTGCCGTCCTCGTTCTTCGTGCGCTCGTCGGTCAACACGATGGTGATGCCTTTGTTGAGGTAAGCCAGTTCGCGCATACGGTTTTCGAGCGTACCATAGTCATATTCAGTAGTTTGGAAGATGCTGCCGTCGGGCTTGAAGGTGATGCGGGTGCCGTTCTTGTCGGTCGTTCCCACCACTTTCACGTCGTAGAGCGGCTTGCCGCATTCGTATTCCTGCTTGAAGATTTGGCCTTCGCGATAGACCTCGGCGGTGAGGTGGGTCGAAAGCGCGTTGACGCAGCTCACGCCCACGCCGTGCAGACCGCCCGAGACCTTATAGGAGCCCTTGTCGAACTTGCCGCCTGCGTGAAGCACGGTCAGCACCACTTCCAAGGCCGAGCGATGTTCCTTGGGGTGCATACCCGTGGGGATGCCACGGCCATTGTCGAGCACACTTATCGAGTTGTCTTCGAGGATGTTGACCTCGATTCGGTCGCAGAAGCCGGCCATAGCCTCGTCGATGGAGTTGTCCACGACCTCGTATACCAAATGGTGCAAGCCACGGAAATGGACGTCGCCGATATACATGGCCGGACGCTTGCGCACGGCCTCAAGGCCTTCGAGCACTTGGATCTTATTAGCGCCGTATTCTTCGCTTGCCAATTCTCTTTTTTCTTCTTCAGTCATTTTCTGATTTTTTAGGTTTTTCGATTAAAAATGCAAAGATACACATTTTTTCGGCACGACGCCCAAAAAAGTTGAAAAATTTGTTTTTGACGCAAAACGGCTCTATCGGGCTAAAAACGGGCAAATTTCGGATATGGCCGATTTTTTTCGCAGACGGCAAAAAGAAAAGCCCCATCGACGAGAAAGGGCTTTTTGTGACGTTTAAAGCGTTTTCAGAACCTCAGTTTCACCCCGGCGAAGAACTGGATGCCCGTGACGGGGTAATTGTAATAAAGCTGGTATTTCTGATGTGCTACATTGTCCAACAGGGCAAAGGCCGTGATCTGGTCGTTCACCTTGTAGTCGGCACCAAGGCTGAGGTCGAAGACATCCTTCAGCTTTTCGTTCGAGTAGGTCAAACCTTGGCTCTCAAACGCAACGGCTTTCGCATAACGGCCACCTTGGAAAAGCAAGGTCGAGTTGAACGAAAGCTGGTCGTTGAAGTCGTAGGTCAGCTTCAGCTTGCCTTCGGTCGTCGGGCGATACCAAGCGTATTCTTCGTTGGTAGGCTTGCAACTGTTGTAGGCAAAGCCCAAGTCGGCGGTGAGGCTGTTGCGCAACTTGACGCGGGCATCAGCGAGTACCGACACCGTATGGGTTTCGTCGTAAACAAGCCTGAACTTGTTGAACGGCATAACCGATTGGGCATTGTCAATATAGTAGTCGTCGAGCTGATAGAACGGGTCATTGTCGGTATGGCGATAGCGCACGCCCAAGTGCAAATCGACGATTTCAACGATGTTGGTGCGCACACCGGCATCGAATCCAAACTTGACATTTTTCACCCCAAAATCGGAGCACGGTGCATTTGAAAAGAAGGGATTGTCACCAATAATATCACTGAATGTCACCAACTTACGTCCACCATTCAACCCCGCATAGAACTCCAATTTCTTGTCCAAGACAAACAGGCTGCCGTTCAGGTCGGGACGGATTGCGAAAAGATTGTCGCTCTCGTTGACACGTGTAGCCACGTCCATGAGTGCGCCCACACGCAAACGATAGAAATCGCCGCTCGTCTCAAGAAACGGATTGACTTTGAGATAGATACGATTTGAAGATTCTTCATTTGAAGCGAAGCCGTCGAATTGGAAGCCCATGTCCAAGCCCACCTTTTGCGGATGGCTCTTGTCGCCCCACCAGTTTTGGGTGTAGCCGAGGCCGTAGTCCAACCCGACGAAATGCTCTCTCGCATAGGTGTTGTCGAAAGTGTAATGATAATCCACGCCACCCGAATGGCTCAACTCGCCCACGCGGGTCGAGGTGGAGGCCAAACCGAGATGCGCTCCGATGGTGTTGTAGGTCTGACGCGGGCAATATTGCTCAATCTCCGCATCCGTCAGCGGCGTTTCAACGAGATTGACACCATAATAATGGTACATGTCGTTCTTGTAATAGACTCCGCCGTCGATTTGGAAGCCGTCGAACCGGCTTGTCGTGAGATTGACGTCAAACGCATTGTTCATGTAGCCCGAAGGCGCGTAGTCCTTGATGTTGAGCCACGACGAGTTGTGCTTCACGCCCACGCCGAGTCCGAGGGTTTTGGTCAGCATGGAGTTGTGCTTGTAGAGGAACAGAGGCGAGAGCCTTGTCCCGATTCCGGCCATCAGGAAGTTTTCGGTCGGGGTGACCAACTTGTCGTTCTTGGCGGCATAGCCCGTCGGGCTGATTTTTTCCAAGTCGAGGGCGAATTTCTGCTTGGTCTCCTTGGGAGTGACTTCCGAGCTAGGGAAGGCATACGAGGGTTGGGGCGTTTCGGGTGTCAGTTGGAGCTTGTCCACCTTGTTCGCCTTGGGACGGTACTTGCCTTCCACGGTCACTTGTTCGTCGTGCTGGGCCGTGGCGGTGAGGGCCATGAGCGATAGGATTGCTATTAGGATGTGTCTTTTCATATCTGTTGTTGTTAGGTGCAGGGACTGACGTCGCCTGCTTACTGGTATGTCGTCCCTACGGGACTTTGCGGTTATCGTTGTCGTTTTATCGGCAGGGACTGACGTCGCCTGCTTACTGGTATGTCGTCCCTACGGGACTTGGTTTAATCCATTTCGATGGGTTCGATGCCGTTGCTACCGCCCACCTTGGGTTCGAGGCGTTCCAACTCGGCGAGCTTGGCGCGGGCTTCTTGTTTCAGGTCGTCGCCCTTGTAGTTGTCGATGACGCTGCGCAGCGTTTCCTTGGCTTGGAAGAAGTTCTCCTTGGCCACATACACGTCGGCTATGGCGATGAACGACTTGGCGACCCAATAGTTGTAGGCCGAGAAGTTGTCGGAGATGTCGAAAATCTTGTTCTCGGCCTCGTCGTACCTCTTCAGCCTGATGGAAGCCACGGCGGAGTAATACGCACTCTCGGCGCCATACACCGACTTGTCGTTGCGGGCACTCTTGTCGAGACGTTCGATGGCGGCTGTGTAGTTGCCTTTCTCGAAGTACGACTTGCCGACGATGTGGTTGATTTGGTTGACCTGTTCGTCGGTCAGGTCGCGGGAGAGGCGCAGGTCCTCGCCCATCTCGATGGCCTTGTCGTAGTTGCCCATGAAGAAGTTGCTCTTCATGCTGCCTTCGAGGGCTTCGAGGCGGCGGAGCGGTTCCTCGGTGATGCGCGAGAGTCGTTCGTAATACTCGCCTGCCTTTTGGTAGTTGCCTTTCTCGTATTCGATGCGGGCCATCTTCAGCAGGGCGTTGTCGGTGTAGTCGTTGTCGGGTTGCGACAATATATAATTAAGGTGTGCCACCACTTGGTCTTCCGTTCCCACCTTTTCGGCGCATTCGTAGGCGTAGTAGTGCGCCTTCAACAGGTATGCGCCGTTGCGGAAGTTGTCGAAATAATACTGCAAGGCGGTCTGGGCCTGCTGGTAGCGACCATCCAAGTAGAAGTTCTCCGCATTGGCGAAGGCCAACGAGTCTTGTTGCGTCACCTTCACCTGTCCGCCGTTGGCGTTGACATAGCCGAAATATTCATCCAACTTGTTCTGTTCCATGTAGATGCTGCGGATGATGCTCAAAGCCTCGCGCGACTCGTCGGTGTTGGGATAGGTCTCCACGAGGTTCTTCAGGTTGGCGAGGGCTTGGTCGTATTGGTTGTTGTTGTAGTAGATCATGCCTACCTTCATCATGGCCTGGCGCGTGTAGCTCGATCGTGGGCGTTCCTTGATGAGGCGGTCGAAGTTGGAGATGGCCGCCCTTTTGTCGCCATGCACGAGATAGGTGTTGCCGATTTCATACAGTGCTTGGTCGTAATACGGCGTGCTCGGATAGGTCTGCACCAAGTCGTTGAGCATTGCAATCTTCTGATTCACATTGCCTTTTGCGCCATAGCAAAGCCCCTGTTGGTAAAGGGCGTAGTCGGCGTTGCGCTTGCCGATGCGCGTGGCGAGGTCGTAATAGTTGATGGCTTGGTTGTAGTTGCGTTCCATGAAGAAGCAGTCGCCGAGACGGATGTAGGCATCGGTCTTGAGGTCGTTTTGGCTGTCGGTGGCCACGCGGATGAAGCTCCTGAAGCACTCAATGGCAGCGTCGTAGTCGGGCTTCTGGTAGTAGATGTAGCCCAAGTCGTAGTCGGCAAGGCTATATTCGGGCAAGTTGGTCGCGCCGCTCATCTCCTTGAACTGCGTCAGGTATCTGCCTGCCTTTGTGAAGTCGCCCAACTGATAAGCCGACTCGCCCATCCAGAAGCAGGCAGCGGCCTTGTTGGTGGCCGACTGCTTGCCGTTCATCATCTTCGAGAAGCACACCTGCGCCTTGTCGTAAAGGCCTTTCTGATAGTTGTCGATGCCCGTTGCGTAGAGCAGTTCGTCGTAAACCGTCTGCAACTCAGTGCTTTTCTTTCTCATGGCTTCGAGGCGTGCCAAGGCTTCGTCGTTCTCTTTCGCATTGAGCAACAGATAGATGGCCATCTCTTCGGCTTCGGCCTTGCGTCCCGAGTTGGGATGCTCGGCGACGAAATTGTCGAGCAGTCCCACCGCCTCGTTGAACGGGTCGGCGCCGGGGATGAGGCTCAGCTTGGCATAATCGAAGAGGGCTTCCTCGCCGAGTTCCTTGTCGAAGTCGGCGGAATAGGCGGCATAGAAAGCGCTTCGGGCGTATTTCAGCTCGTTGGTCTTGGCATAGCAAGAGCCAAGATAATAGGAGGCATATTGCGACAAGATGTCGGTGTTGCCCGCTATCTTTTGCAGGTCGGCGATGGCCCCTTTGTAGTCGCCCGTCATCATCTTGCTGACGCCCATCTGGTAATAGGCCTCGCGCGAGATGCCGCGAGTGAGGTTTTTCTTGTAGATGTCGTAATATTCGAGGGCTTTGCCGTAGTCCTTCTGCTGGAAATAGGCGTCGGCCACGATTTGTGCCATCTCGGATTTCCGCTTTTTGTCGGCCTTGGCGATATAACTGGGTCCTTCTTCGACGACCGATTGGTAGTCGCCCTTCAAGTAGTTGATTTGCATGATGTAGGCTGGCACCACCTTGGCGTAATCGCTGTGCGAGCGCAGACGGCGGAAGTTGTCCAACGCCTCGTTGTATCTCTCTTTAACATATTGGATGTGAGCGTAATAATAACGCGAAGGCTCTTGGTATTTGCCCTCGTTCATCATCAGGCCGTGGAAGAGGGGCATGGCCTTGTCGAGTTCGCCCGACTGGAAATAGGCATAGCCCATGTTGAACTGCATCTGCTGGGCTTCGTCGGTGGTGAGCGAAAAGGCGTCGGTCTTCTCGTAGATGGCCAAGGCTTCCTTGTATTTCTTGTTTTGGAACAAGTTGTTGGCGTAGAGGAAGTTGGCATGGCGTGCCCAAGTGCTTCCCGGATTGTCGTTCACGAACCGGACGACCTTGGCCGGGCCGTCGGCATGGCCGAGATAAAGCGCACTGACCGCCTCATAGTACTGCGCGTCGACGCAACGCTGCGACTTGGCGTCGGCGGCTTGGGCGCGATATTGCTCGAAGGCCGACAAAGCCGCGCCGTATTCCTGGTTTTGGAACGCCAACACACCTTCGTTGAAGATTGCCTCCGGGTCATAGGCTTCGATATGCTTTTGAGCTGACACTGTGACAGATAACGCAAAAGTCATCATCATTATCAGCGAGATTTTATGTCGTGGTCTCATACGATGAAATTTTTGACGAAAATACGGATTTCTCTCTTTGGTTCGGCAAAAACGTCCAAATTTCGTGCCGACATGTTGTAAAAGAAACGGATTGGGGGCTGAATTATTGTGGATTACAAGTAGTGTTTCAACTAATGTATCCGAAGCCTGCCGACTTCAGGGATGTGGTGCACAGTTAGACAATTATTTTCACACCAAGCATCTGATTGTAGATTTTTCATTAATTTTGCGCTCCCATTAGAATGACATAATGCCCATCGGAATCCCAATATGGATGTTAGCCCTGTCGCTGCTGGCTGGTTTGGCGTCGGCCACATTGTTGTATTTCCGAAACAAGAAACAACACTATGGCAAAGCCTTGACAATCATTTTGTTTGCGCTGCGGACGCTGATGGTCGGCTTGGTGGTACTGCTGCTCTTCAACCCGCTCATCAGGCAGAAGTTCAGTTCGGTGGAGACGCCGACGCTCGTTTTGGCGCACGACAACTCGGCCTCCATCGCGCTGTGCAAGGACTCGGCCTATTATAAAAAGGAGTATCTCGCCCAATTCGGGCAGTTCCGAAACGAGTTGAACGCCGGTTTCCAAGTCGATGAGTATGTCTTTGGCGAAGAGATGCGCGACTTCAACAACCTCGACTTCTCCGACCAACTGACGGACTTGTCGTCGGTGCTGAAGTCTTTGGACAGAAGATACTACAAGCGTAATGTGGGTGCGGTGCTGCTCTTTTCGGACGGCATCTACAACCGTGGCTTTGAGCCGGAATTGGTGGCCGAAAATTTCCCGTTCCCCATCCATACCGTCGTCTTGGGCGACACGGTGGCCTATCCCGACCTCGCCATCCGCGACGTGCATTATAACAAGGTGGTGTCACTCGGCGCGACCTTCCCCGTCCGCGTGACCGTGGCCGCCCGCGACTTGGCCAGACGCAAGGCCCAGCTGACGCTCAAGAGCGGTGGGCGCGTCGTCGAAAAACGCGACGTCGAGATCCCGTCCAATCGCTTCTCGAAGGAAATCGACTTCATGCTCGATGCCGACAAGAAAGGCGTGATGCCCATCGACATCGAAATCAGCGGCATCGACGAGGAAGAGCAACTGCTTAACAACGTGCGACATGTCTATGTCGAAGTGCTCGACCAGAAGGACAAGCTGCTGTGCGTGGCGGCCTCGCCCCATCCCGACTTGTCGGCGTTGCGCAGCGTGCTCAACGACAACTACGAGGTGGACTTCTGTTTCGGCAAGGAGCCGCTCCCCGACTTCGGGCAGTACGATTTGGTCATCTTGCATCAGGTGCCGTCGGCGCGGACGAATATTGCTGCTTTGAAGGTCCAATTAGACAAGAACGTAAAATTACCTGTGTTGTTTGTCGTTGGTAATGAAACGGATAGGGACATGCTGAACAAGTTGCAAGGTGTGTATATGTTCCGCTCCGGCGCAACCAACACCCTGATGGACGTGAAGGCGCATCTGAACACCGCGTTTTCCACCTTCACCTTCGATGCCAAGGCCGACCAACTCATCGCGAAATATCCGCCTTTGGCCTTGCCGCATTTGGAAATCAACGCCTTGCAGTCGCACGACGACCTGCTCTTGCAGGAGGTGATGGGCATCAAGTCGGGACTGCCGCTGCTGAGCTTCGCCAACGACAAGCGCAAGACAGCTTTCCTTTTCGGCACCAACATCTGGCGTTGGAGGCTATATGAGTATTACCAGAACAAGAACCATGATGTCTTCGATGAGATGTTTTCCAAGTCGCTGAAATACTTGCTGTTGTCGGCCAACGACGGCTCGGCGATTTACGCCAAGGAGACCTATTACAGCAACGAGCCGGTCGTCATCACCGCCGAGTTGCGCAACCCGAACAACGAACTCGTGACCGAACCCGAAATGACGGTCCAAATCGTGAACAAGCTGACGGGCGAGACCTACGACTACACCTTCTCCAAACGCGAGCACGACTACCAACTGAACGCTGGGTTGCTGCCCGAAGGCCTGTACCAATACAAGGTGGAGGCGCAGATGGGCGAGCGCAAAATCAGCGTGAACGGCACCTTCAGCGTGGTGGCCATCGGCATTGAGGCACAACAACTTACCGCCGACATCGACCGAATGCGCAACCTCGCCCGCCTGACCAACGGCAACTGCTATACGGCCCGCGAGCTGCAACAACTTTCTGCCGACTTGCACAATGATTCGCGCATCACTACCGTTGAACACCATGAGAGCCGTTTCGAGGACTTGATTCACTCCAAGTGGATTTTCTTCGTTCTGCTCGCCCTCGCCACGGTGGAATGGCTGTTGCGGAAGATGTTTGGCAGTTATTAGAATGCGGAATAATGAATGCAGAATACGGAATTTTGAATGCGGAATTTTGAATTTTGAATTTTAAATTTTAAATCTTTAAATATCAACGCTTTATGAAAATCCAAGATCAAGCTGTCGTGACAATGACTTACGTCTTGCGCGAAAACGACGAAAACGGTCCCATCCTTCAGGAGACCACGAAAGAGAATCCCTTTGTCGCCATCTTTGGCATGCACCAATTGTTGCCCAAGTTCGAGGAGAACCTGATGGGCAAGGAACCCGGCGACCATTACGCCTTCCAACTGACCCCTGAAGAGGGCTACGGCGAGCGCGATGAGAAATACGTTATGGACCTCGACAAGAACATGTTCATGCAGAATGGTGTGCTGATGGACCTCGTGAAAGTCGGTGCCCAACTGATGATGCAGACCTCCGACGGTCGCCCGATTGCTGGCATCGTCCGCGAGATTGGCGACAACCACGTGAAGATGGACTTCAACCACGACATGGCTGGCAAGCACCTCCATTTCTCGGGCGAAATCATCGACGTGCGCGAATCGACCGACGAGGACTTCAGTGCTGGCGGCTGCGCAGGCTGCGGCGGCAGTTGCGATGGTGGCTGCGAGGGCTGCAACTGATTAATTGTTTGTAGAGCCGTTGCGTGCAACGTCTTTATTGTTGCGTTTTTGACAAAACTCTGTGGAAAAATCACAAAATCTATGATTTTTCCACAGAGTTTTCTATTTTGTAATGCAAAATGTTGCATAAAGCGGAACGGCTTTGATGTTGTTGTCGAAGCCGAAATGCTTTTGCGAAATCCGTATGGAATAAGGCGACTCATATTTGCTGGCAAATTGCCGCATGCTGATGGCTTTGTTGCGTTTGCCTTTTTTTACCTCGACGGGAATGATGCCGTTGTCGGTTTGCAACACAAAATCCACCTCGGCCGTGTTGTCGTTTTTCCAGTAATAGAGCGGAATCCGATTGGCCGTAAACTGCTGTGCCACATAATTTTCCGCCAAGGCACCAAGGAAACTGTTGTCCTGCTCGATGGTGGAGAGGATGGTTTGGTAGGAAATGCCCGATTTCATGGTGAGCAGGCCCACGTCGGCCATGTAGAGCTTGAAGTCGGAGAGGTCGGCATACACCGAAATGGGCATATAGCCGTGTTGCGTTTTCTGGCATTTCAGCACGATGCCCGCCGATTCCAGCCAGTCGATGGACTCGCCAAACAATGTGGCACTGCCGCCTTTTTGCACCACTTTGTATTGGAACTTGGTGTTCTCCTTGGCCAATTGGGTCGGGATAGAGTTGTAGCAAGCCCGGATTTTCACCGAAGTGGAGGCCGAGGCGTATTTCGCCATGTCCGCCAAGTATTCATTCACGATGCGGCTTTGAATGTCCACAATATCTATAAAACTTTGTGTTTCAACAAATTGCTTCACTACAGCGGGCATTCCACCCGTGATGAGATATTGCTTGTAAAGCTCTATCAGCATTTGGTGGATGCCTTCCTGAAACGGTTGGCTGTCAGCGAAATGGCTTTTGATTTCCTCGGCATAGAACCGTTTGCCCATCGCCCAAAGAAACTCCTCGAAATCAAGGGGATAGAGGTTGATTTCGTCCACCTTGCCCACGGGGAAGGAATACTTCTCGCGATTGACGGCCACGCCGAGCAGGCTGCCCGCAGCCGCCACATAGTATTGCGGCGCTTCCTCGCAAAACACCTTCAGCGACATCAAAGCCCGCTCGCTGCTTTGGATTTCATCGAAGATGATGAGTGTCTTTTCGGGTGTAATCGTTTGATTGAAGGCGGCTTCCAAATATTGGATGATTCTGGTCGGGTTGAGGTCGCCTTCGAACAGCGCGGCCACAGCCATTTGGTTCTCCAAATGCACATATACGGTGTTCTCGAAATGTTTCTCCCCGAATTCCTTCAGGATATAGGTCTTGCCCACCTGTCTCGCGCCGTTCATGATGAGCGGCATCCGATTCGGCTTGTCCTTCCACTTGACCAATTCGGCCATCGCTTTCCGTTCCATATCGTAATAGTTTTACCCCGCAAAAATACATGTTTTTGACAAAACTCTGGGAAATAATCGTGATTTTATTGATTTTTCCACAGAGTTTTATTGTTTAGAATGGTTCTATTTTTCCGCCAAATCGAACGATTTTTAATCGATTTGGCGGAAATTAAAATTATTTATATTATTGTAAATCAATTATATAAGTTGTTTTTGCATTGCAAAAACAAGGTAAAAACATGACGGTTTCATATTTGGTTTATGTACAAGATTTGAAGGGTGCTTTTGAGCTTGTCATGCATCAAATCAAATCTTGTTTCTGCAATTCCTTGAAACAATTCTTCGTGTTAGCGAATCTGATACGGAATCGCTTGCTATAGGCGGAAAATAATGGAAAATACTCCTGTTTTAAGAAAGTTCAGTGGAGCCGTTGCATGCAACGGCTCCACTGGCTAATATCATCCCCTCAGCCCCGCCAACTGCTGTTCAATCACGGCAATCTTGGCTTCGGCGTCGGCTTTCTTCTTGCGTTCCTTCTCGACCACGGCGGCAGGAGCACCGTTCACGAAGCGTTCATTGGACAACTTGCCCTCAACGCTCTTCAGGAAGCCTTGGGCGTATTTCAGTTCCTCTTCCAGCTTCTTGATTTCGGCCTCCACATCCACGCTGCCGGTGAGCGGCACGAAGAACTCGGTGCTGCCCACGATGAAACCGAAAGCCCCGGCGGGAGCCTCGGCCACATAGCTGATTTCGCTCACGTTGCAGAGCTTGGCAATCACGCTGTCGAAGTCCTTGTTGGCCGTGCCCTTCACCACGAGCTGGATGGCCTCGCGGTTGGCGATGTTCTTGTCCGACCGCACCTTGCGCACGTTGTTGATGACCTCTTGGGTGAACTCGAACTGTTTCAGAATGGCCTCATCAAAGCCTTGGAATTTAGGTTGCTGTGCAACGATGATGTCGTCACCTTCCTTCCGCTCGGCGATGGCGTGCCAGATTTCTTCGGTGATGAACGGCATGAAGGGGTGCAACAGCAGCATCAGGTTCTCGAAGAACTTGATGGTGGCAGCATAGGTCACGGGGTCGATGCCTTGGCCTTGCGGGGCCTTCACCATTTCGAGGTACCACGAGCAGAAGTCGTCCCAAGTGAGCTTATAGATGGCCATCAGCGCATCGCTGAGGCGGTATTTGTCGATGTTGTCGTTGGTTTCGGCCAGCACTTGGTTGAAGCGGGCTTCGAACCACTTGACGGCCATCCGCGCGGCCTCAGGTTGGGCGGCGTTTTCATCCACGTTCCAGCCTTTCACCAGTCGCAGGGCGTTCCAGATCTTGTTGCAGAAGTTGCGGCCTTGCTCGCACAGCGACTCGTCGAAGAGGATGTCGTTGCCGGCGGGGGCGCTGAGCATCATGCCCATGCGCACACCGTCGGCGCCGAACTTGTCGATAAGTTCAATCGGGTCGGGGGAGTTGCCCAACGACTTGGACATCTTGCGGCCTAACTTATCCCTCACAATGCCAGTGAAATACACGTTCCTGAACGGCACTTCCTTCTGGTATTCCTCGCCAGCCATGATCATACGCGCGACCCAGAAGAAGATGATGTCGGGCGCGGTGATGAGGTCGTTGGTGGGGTAGTAGTACTTGAACTCGGCGTTGTCGGGGTCGAGGATGCCGTTGAAGAGCGACAAGGGCCACAGCCACGACGAGAACCAAGTGTCCAAGGCATCGTCGTCTTGTCTCAAGTCATTGAGGGTCAAATTCTTGTTGCCGGTTTTTTCGATGGCGAGTCTCAGGGCTTCTTCCTTGGTTTCGGCCACCACGAAACCGCCTTCAGGCAGGTAGTAGGCCGGAATCTGGTGACCCCACCACAGCTGGCGGCTGATGCACCAGTCCTTGATGTTCTCTAACCAGTGACGGTAGAGGTTGATGTATTTCGAAGGATAGAACTTGATGTCGCCATCCACGACGGGCTTCAGCGCGATGTCGGCGAGGTGTTCCATCTTGAGGAACCACTGCATCGAGAGCTTCGGTTCAATCGGCACGTTGGTGCGCTCGGAGTAGCCCACCTTATTATTATAGTCCTCAATCTTCTCCAACAGGTCGGCTTCCTTCA
>FLNV01002121.1_pt1 | contig 20511 bp, 17 predicted proteins | sample 1140351 | NCBI WGS metagenome assembly FLNV01 (sample SAMEA3878207, study PRJEB12797) | bioreactor metagenome | biome: Moose rumen | place: Sweden | collected 2011-10 | reverse complement strand
CAGTTGGTGCTCAAACAGCCAGTTCTCGCTGTCGAAGCTTTCCGTTTCTGCAGCGAGTGTCAGAGCGACCACCTCCAGATCTGAGAATTTAGGAACAGGACCAGGGCGACGAACATTACCCTTGTCATTTACAAGATTTTCCGAGAATTGCTTGCATATCTCGAGAATTTTCACGTACTTTGCATACAGGTTGCACATAATCTGATTATAAAACTTAATGTTAGACACCACTAAGTTACTAAGAATCAGCGATATGTGCAACTTTTGTATCATAATTTTACTTAAAATTTAATTCCGCCAACGGGTATATATGTATTAATAGGAAATAGTTACTGAATATTTGAATAGTTTGAATTTTAGTTTTAAATTATCTTAATTTTAGACCAATTATTGTTTGATATTTCAAAATATTCTATACCTTTGCATACAAAAATATGGAAATATTGCAATAAGATAATAAGTATTCAAATATTTAAGGTATGAAAACAAAGATTATTTCGGTCGCCAACCACAAGGGAGGCGTAGGTAAAACAACAACGGTTGCAAGTGTCGGTTCCATCCTTGCTGCTAAGGGACACAGTGTGTTGCTTGTGGATTTGGATGCCCAGTCGAACCTGACCAGTAGCCTAATGAAAGGGGAGGCCGACACTTCCATCTATTCGGCACTGTTGGGTAAGAGTGAGATGCCCATTATTCCGTTGAGTGAAAATCTGTTCTTGGTTCCAGCTACGCTTCAGTTGGCAATGGCCGACTTGGAACTGGCCTCGGCTATGGCCAGGGAGCGACTGTTGGCAGAGTTGCTGGAGAAGGTGTCTGGCAAGTTTGAGTATATTCTGATAGACTGTCCGCCATCGTTGGGACTGCTGACGCTGAATGCCTTTACGGCCAGTACTGACATCATCATCCCACTGGTGGCCGAAGTACTGCCGTTCAAAGGGCTGGCCATGATCAACAACTTCATTGTGATGGTGCGCCGTCGGCTGAATCCGAATGCGCATATCTCTGGTATTCTGATAACACGATGGGAGTCAACAAAGCTTGGTAGGGGTGTGGAAAAGCAACTGCGCGACTCCCTGGGAAAGACAGTGTATCAGACAAAGATCCGCAAGAATGTGAGTCTGGCAGAGGCACCTTACGAGGCCCAGGACATCGTGACCTATGCACCCAAAAGCAATGGGGCGCAGGACTATCTGGCATTTGCCGAGGAACTGATTGAGAGTATGAACCATTAAAACGATAAGTAGGATGAAAAAAGAGTTTGATATGAGCGACCTCGTGGAGAACCTGACGAGTGAGCCGGAGGTGGAAACGGGACGTAGAGTGAGAACAGGCTCCAAGGCAAAGAAGCAGATGGAGCATGTGTGTACGCTGATTGAGTCGGGCCAGATGGCGAAGGTGAGGGCGATTGCCGAGCGTGAGGGTATTGCGCTGAAAGACATCTTCGCTGCAGGGCTGAACATGGCCATCAGCAACTACGAGCAGAAGAACGGTGAGATCAGAGTGAAAAAAGCCAAACGGGGCAATGCCAGCGCGGTGTTCGGCATGGAGGACGAGGCATGAGCAGAAAGGAACTGGCGGTCATCCCGACGAAGAACAAGGACATCGTGACCTCGTTTGTCTATACCTGGGCGCGGCAAAAGGAAATGTCGATTCTGGAGCAGCGCGTGGTGTTGCGTATCATGGAGTATGCCTCGAATCATCTGAAGGGTATCAAGTTGAAAGACCATCTGCACAAGATTGACTTGGGGCTGTTTAACGTGACCATCACCATGCCTGCCTCTGATGTGCTCTTCAACACGAAGATGAAGCACCACGACATCGAGAAGGCTCTGTATGCACTGCGCAGCCGGTCGTTTGAGTACAAGGATGAGAACCGCTATACGGTGTGCGGATTCATCAACAATGCGACGTATGTGTATCGGTCGGGGATGATTACGGTGGAGGTGGATAACCGTATCTGGGATGTGCTGTCGGACTTCTCGCTTGGCTTCAAGCGTTTTGAGTTGAACAAGGCGTTGGCACTGCCTACATCGTCGGCTCTGCAGTTCTACATGATTATGAGCGGACAGGAAAGGCCGTTTCGCCTTAGTATTGCGGAACTGAAGAGCTGGCTGGGCATACCTGCAGAGAAGTATCGGAAGGACGGAAAAGACCGTATTGACCATCTGGAGGAACGGGTACTGAGGCCTGTGAAGCGGATGCTCGACGAGACGTGTCCCTATACGTTCACCTACGAGAAACTGCGCGAGAATCCGAACAATTGCAAGAGTCCTGTAGTGGGATTTGAGCTGATGCCCGTCTATCAAGAGAAGTTCAGAGACCAAGAATTGGAGAGGGTACATCTGACAGCCAAGGTCTCGTTGGGCTTCATATCTCCACAGGTGACGAACTACATGAAGCAGCAGATGGGCTTCGACAGAAATAGTTTGAGTCCACACAAAGAACTGCTAATGAAGGCTGTAAAACTGTTGCCTGACGTGTTGGGAACATTGGAGGACATCCAAGGCCGCAGAAGGAAAAAGAGCGGCGAGGTGATGGGCATCGGTTGGGTGATTCAAGCCATCAGAGGTGAGGTTGAAAAGGCTGAAAAGGATAGCAAGAAATCGGCCAAGAAAGACGAATAATCATTACTATCCGACTGAGAATCAATAAGTTAGCGGCTCGTCCGGCTTAGGTGCCTGGCGGGCTACTTTCGTTTTGAGGTCATACCAAAGGTATGAAGAATCCCCACACTTTAAAACTTACTTTCTGCGGGGGCGCGAGGGCCTGAAAAACCGTGAATCATAACGATATTTTTTATTAATCAATTCTTGGAAAGCAATTTTTGACCTTCGGCATGCCTGTTATTGGCATGGACTATTATTATGCTCTATCGGATTGGCGGAAATGGCGTTGAATCAGGCCGTTTGTGATACCGAATCCCCACACTTTAAAACCGAATCCCCACACTTTAAAACCGTCAGAAGAGTGGCATATCCCACAAGTTAAAACCGAATCCCCACACTTTAAAACTTGGTGCGGGAACTCGGTAAATGCCTGTGAATGAGTCATTTCTTCTTGGATTTAGTGGTCTTACCCTTAGTTTCGGCAGTTTCCTCCTTGGCTTCGTGCTTACGAGGAACGGCCTTTGCCTTGACATCCATCGGAGTAGGCTCCAGATCGAACACGCGGTCTATCAGCTTGTAGTTGTTCTCGTTGATAATCGAGAAATCCTTGGTGATATAGACATCGGCAATGTCGTAGCTGCCTACATGGTTGAGGGCTTCATCGACATCACTCTTACTGAACTTCATCATGTTTCGGGATAGGGTGGCGAAGGTGTGGCGGGCCTGATAAAATTGCAGTCCTGGCATGTGCAGATCATCGCCAATAGCTTTCAATCCGACATTGAGTGAACGATTGAAATCCTCTGGATGCTTGAAGCGATCATGGAATTTGAATACATAGCCACCAGTGCCTTTCCATTTGGCCATGAGGCTCTTGATGAACGGATGCACCCGGACTTCAATATACGCTTCATCACTTCGGCGGTCTTTGGTCTTAGTGCGGTTATACTTCATGATGCCATGCTCCAGTTTCTTCACGTTGTAGAGGTCAACCGAGTTCATGCCCATCAGGCAGAACGAAAGAATAAAGCAGTCGTGCGCCAGCAGTTTGCGCCCTGCTCCCTCTGGCTTATAGTTCACAACCTTCATGAAATCCTCCAGACTCAAAGCCCTCACACCTTTCTTCATCACCTGTCTTGGAGCCTTGTAACGCTGAAAGGGGTCGGTTTTGATAACCGTCTCGTCATCGGTATTGTACTCAATCATCGCCTCACGGAAAAGATGACGAATGAGGCCAATATACATCGACTTGGCTCTGGGACGATCTTTGAGATAGACCTCAAAATCTTTGAGGAAGCGAACATTGATGTCCTGAAAGAGGAGACTGCGCCTACCATTGAACGCTTCAAGCGTGTTCAACATACATCTGTAGTTCTTCGCGCTCTTGATGGTTGATCGAGTCAGCCATTCCTCAGTGAAAGTAAAGAAGTCCAGCGTCTTGACTTCCTGCTTCTTGATAATCTGACTTGTGATGAAATCACCGTCTGTTGTTTCTGCATTCACGGAGGCTTGTTCAACTGCCTCCAGATTGTCCTCAAACTCATTTCTGAGCTTTTCAACAATTCTTGCTTTTGCAGGAGACTTAATTCTGCCAGTCTCTTTCGAATACTCAGACTCAGCTAGCTTTACGCCGGTCTTAACTCTGCGTCTAGATTTTCCCTGTCTAACCAGGAGATAAACCTCTCTTGTGTTCTTGGAAGATACCTTCCCTAATTCAATTGCAATAGTGGCCATAACTTTAACTTTTTAATTGTTATTATCATGTACCGTCCTTGCGTATTTTCAATCCTGACACCGCTGTGTCATATTACATTTTTTGTTTTGCGTCACTCGAACTCTTACTGCGTCAATTTTGTAAGAATTTCGAAAAATACCGTTCCTTACGTACCCCCTGAAATTTTTGCGGCTATTTTGCGGCTATTTTCAGATTTTTGAGCCATTTTGCGGCTATTTTGCGGCTATTTTCGGCTCAAATTTGGCACTCATTTCCAAAAATGGAAACCAACTTTCTGGGCATAAAAAATCGGGAACTCCGTTTATTTACTGGAGATTCCCGCTTTTTGAAGGGAGGGTGCCCGGTGGGACTCGAACCCACGACATTCAGAACCACAATCTGACGCTCTAACCAACTGAACTACGGGCACCATGTTGGTTTTGCGGGTGCAAAGGTACACAAATTCTATGATACCACCAAATATTTGGCTCTTTTTTTTGCAAAAAAGTGATTTTTGAACAATTACTTGCTACCCATCACCTTTGATATGTCGAGCATCATGCCGTTGCCGCCAACAATCTGAGGCATCTTGCCATCCCATTTCTCAATCATATCCTCCTGGACAATCATTGGCGAGAGCGATGCTGCGATCGTGCGGTTGTAGTAAGCCTCGGCATCAGCCTTTATTTTCATGGCGCGAGCACTTCCTTCGGCCTTAGCTACCTCAATCTTTGCATTTGCCTCTGCCTCTTTTACCTGATTCTCGGCTTTCAGAGCACTCTGTATTGCGGTGTTCTTTGCATCAATCATCTCTGTAAGAGAGCCTGGAGGAGTGATCTTACTCGTAAACTCCTCAACGATAAATCCCTCTGCCATCAGCGACTTCTCCAGACGGCTTCTTACATCGCGCTCGAAGTTGGCACGGTTAGACATCAGAGAGTCGGAGGTGTACTGGTTGGCGCAGGTACGATAAGCCTCGTAGATACAGGTGCGGATATATCCCTCTTCCAGTTCCTTAACCCCCACACGATACTTCACGAAAATGTCGCAAGCTTTCTCCGGATTGATACGATATGCAATTGTTGGATCCATCTCGAAAATAGACGCATCCTTGGCATTTACGCTGAATGTCTCGTACTGCTTACGTTGGGTGAAGGTGGGGTAGGTGAATACGTTAGTTGTTATAGGGTTATAGAATACCCAACCCTTACAGGTGCCTTCCACACCACCGTAGTCCTGCTCGGAGGCAGACCACTTATGGAACTTAATACCTACTTCGCCTGAGTCTACAACTGTGCAGCAGGCTGTAAAGATAATGATAAATAATACGAAACTGCCAACTACAATGGCCAGTGTGCGATAAAGTTTGTTGTTCATCTTGTTGATAATATTAATGGTTGGTATATGTTTAACGTTTTCTGAGTTCCCAGAAAGCTACTGCTGCAGCTGCAGCAACGTTGAGGCTGTCGACATTATGCGACATCGGGATGCGTACTACGTAGTCGGCATCTTCAATAGTAGAGTGGGGCAGGCCGTCACCCTCAGTACCCATGACAATAGCTAAGCGCGGCTCATCCATCAGTCTTGGGTCGTCGATGCTTACAGAATCATCGGTAAGCGCCATCGCGGCAGTTCGGAATCCTAATGAATTAAGAGATGTGACAGGGGTCTCGAGCCAAGTCCAGGGAACGAGGAATACCGAGCCCATAGACACCCTAACAGCCCTGCGGTTAAGAGGATCGCAAGAGTCTGTTGTGAGCAGCACCGCGTCGATGCCTAAGGCGGCAGCACTACGGAAGATTGCTCCGATATTCGTTGTGTCGACCACTCCCTGAATCACCACGATGCGCTTTGCATCGCAGCACACATCCTCTATGCTGCGAGGCATAGGGCGACGCATTGCACAGAGCACACCCCGAGTTAGCGTATATCCCGTAAGCTCTGACAACAGGCTTCGCTCACCGGTATACACCGTAATACCATTATAAATGCCCGCATGCGACAAGATGTCATCGCAGCGGGCAATAATTTCCTTGGCATCCCCTTCGAGATGTCTGCGTTCACACAGCAGCGATACGGGCTTATAACCAGCATAGAGAGCCACCTTTATTACTTTGGGGCTCTCAGCTATGAAGATGCCCTTTGAGGGCTCTACACGATTTCTAAGCTGTGCCTCTGTCAGGGTAGAGAACACCTCCACCCCCGGTTGCAACAGAGAAGTGACTTCTACGATTGTCACTTGTTATTTTGCTGGCTGTGCTGGAGCCTCCTTTGCAGGAGCTGCTGGAGTCTCGGCAGCAGGAGCTTCAGCAGCGGGAGCTGCTTCCTTCTGCTGACTTGCACCAAAACCAGGCAGGTTGTTTGGATTAGTTGCTGGAACCTCGATGTTTTCCATAACAGAACCAGAACCTGCAGCCTGAGGAGCTACATAAGCGCAAAGAACGCTGATAATAACCATGCATGCAGCGAGGCCCCATGTGGTCTTTTCAATGAAATCAGTGGTTTTACGAACACCACCGATCTGGTTGTAACCGGAGAACTGAGAAGCGAGACCGCCACCCTTTGACTCCTGGATGAGCACAATGCCAATCATAAGCAGTGCTGCAATCACGATAAGAACGACAAATAAAGTGTACATCTTTTTTACTATTATTTTTTATTGTTATTTATGATCAATTTCTCTAAGAAACGTATTTGGTCTGCAAAGTAAGCATTTTTTTTCGGATAAACCAAACTTAATCGCCGAATAATTTCAAGAGCTTTCGAATATCTGCCCTGTTTTATGTAAATTCGGGCCAAAGTCTCGGTAAAATACCCTTCGTCGGTGACATTTTCCTCTTTTTCTGCAGTATCTTCCTCCTTAGGCTCTTCTACAGACTCTTCTGGGAGAACAATACGCCCTTTGTCATTATTTATGAATGAATCAATAAGATTCTGGCCTTTCATCTCCGGGATGTCTGTTTCCTGAGAATTATATCCCTCGCTCTCAAGGAGATAAGCCACGTAGTCGACGGCAGCATCTGCTGGTGTAGGCTTACGCTTTCTACTCTTTTCTTCGGGTGAATCATCCTCCTTGGGAATGGAGTCAAGGAAGGAATCGATGAGGGTGAGAGTGCGTGAAGGAGTGTTCTGGGCACTCTGAGCATTCTGATTACTCTGGGCACTCTGATTCTTCGCCGATAGTTTATAGTGTGCGCCTTCGATTATCTGAAAGAGCACTCTGCGGTTTGTGATATATATAGCAGAGCGACGCAGTTCCTCATCGAAGGTAGGGTCGTGAAGAAGATACAGGTTCTGCAGCATCAGCAGACGAGCTGTCTGGAAATATGGGTATAGGGCTAATATGGAGCGCAACTCATAGAGGGTGTCGCGATCCAGTTGCTCAGGATGCTGTATTAGTTCTTTTATATCTATCATCCCTTTTACCAGTTGGCTACTGTTGCATTGAAGATTTGTTGAACGATGTCCTTCACCATCTGCTGAACAAGTCCCTCCTGAACAGAATTCAGCTGCAGACGGCTGTCGAAGGCCTGTTGAGAAGAAAACTGCTGTTCGAAATCCTGGTCGTGGTTCGTGTTGTTGGTGAATCTCACGTTGACAGTCATCGATAGCTCTACCATAGCAGAGCTTCCCTCGGCAGATACCGACTTGTTACGCTGTTCGTAGCGGGTTATCTCACCCTCGATCTTCAGGTCACCGTTACGTTTCACCTGAATCAGCTTGGTATGACTGGCGAATTCGTCCTTCAGCTGATTGTTGAACATCGGTCCCATAGGTCCCCACACATAGCTGCTGCGGATGGGGAACTCGGATATCTGGATAGTCTTCGTCTTAGAATAGTCAATACTGGCACCGTTGAACTTATAGCTTACGGAGCATGCTGTGATGATGATGGCCAGTGCCGTCATCATCATTACCTTTATATATTTACTTGTCCAGTCCATATTGTTTGAGTCTGCGATAAAGTGTCCTGTCGCTGATGCCCAACTCCATAGCGGCCTTTTTCCGATTGCCGTGATTACGCTCAAGGGCCTTTTCGAGTAAGGTCTTACTGATATCGTTGAGGTTCAGGTTCTCCTGCTCGCGCTCCGGCTCGATATATTCTTCGGCCTCTGCATCAACCAATGCAGGGCTTATAGGTTGGATGGGTTGTATAGGAGCAAGCTGTGTGGTAGGCAGCGACTCTGTGGCAATAGGCGTAACAGCCTTGCCCCCCTGCACTTCCTCCAGTTGCTTCTTCATCGCTCCCATCTCACGGCGCATATCGTTCACATTGCCGCGAAGTTCAAAGAGAATCTTGTATAGTATCTCACGCTCGTTCTCAAAACTGTGGTCACCGTTTTCCTTGTGAATGGTAGCCAGTTCGGTAGTCTCGTGATCCTGTGGAATGAATCTCGCCAGAATCTCTGGAGTGATGCTGCGCTCTGTAGAGAGCACGGATATCTGTTCTGTGATATTCTTCAGCTGGCGTACGTTGCCCGGCCACTTATATTTCATCAGCAGCTGCTTGGCATCCTCAGTGAGTACCACGCGGTCCATCTTGTATTTCTCCGCCATCTGAAGGGCAAAGAGTCGGAACAGTAGCACAATATCCTCACCTCGCTCTCTGAGAGGCGGCATCTGGATGGGGATAGAGTTCAGACGATAGTATAGGTCTTCGCGGAAACGTCCTTCGCTGATGGCCTGGCGGATATTCACGTTTGTCGCTGCCACGATGCGTACATCGGTCTTTCTCACCTCTGTGGCTCCAACGGGGATATATTCGCCAGTCTCGAGTACACGAAGCAGTCTGGCCTGGGTGGCAAAAGGGAGTTCGCCTACCTCATCGAGGAAGAGTGTACCTTTGTTGGCTACACCGAAATATCCGGGAGAGTCGTTGATGGCTCCTGTAAACGAACCCTTTATATGTCCGAAGAGTTCAGAGTCGATTGTCCCTTCGGGGATGCTTCCGCAGTTGATGGCGAAATATTTCTCTCTTCGGCGGGGAGAGTTGTCGTGAATCACCCTCGGGATAATTTCCTTTCCCACACCGCTCTCACCGACGATGAGCACAGACAAATCTGTCGGCGCTACCTGCAAGGCAACGTCGAGCGCGTGGTTCAAAGCATCGCAGTTGCCTACGATGTTGTAGCGCTGTTTTATTGTTTGAAGTTCAGATGTCTTCATTTGAGCTGACAAAATTACACATTAATTCTGAGAAAACTGCAATTCTGGCAGATTTTTTAACTCAAAACAACTATTTATTCATTCTCTGGGGTAGCAGTTTCCTGAGTTGCCTCTGATTTCTCACTGTCGCCACTTTGGGCAAAATCTGCCTTTGATGGGAACGGCTTCCTTGGGAAACGGGCTCTTTCGCCATCTTCCTTCTTCTCGTGATAGAGTTTGGGCAGAGGGTTCTTCAGTGGCTCGTCGTAGTCTTTGCGGTTACGGAAGATATCTATTGCCGCATAGATGGCATGACGTAGCGATGCGGGGTCGGCTATACCCTGTCCTGCAATGTCGAAGGCGGGATCGTGATCGGGGGTTGTGATGACGAAGGGGAATCCAGTCTTCATCTTCACACCGTATTCTGTAGCCAAAGTCTTGAAAGGTACATTGCCCTGATTGTCGTACATAGCCAGGATTCCGTCAAACTGGTCCTGCATATACCCTCCGAAGAACTCATCTGCGGTGTATGGTCCGTAAGCCTGGATGCCATTATCAGTGAGTGTCTCGATGGCGGGTTTCAGAATCTCTTCTTCCTCAGTTCCTGGCTGTGGGTTGAGTGCCAGCACAGCGATACGTGGATTGTTGACACGGAAGTCGCGTTTCAGCGAGGTCTGGAAGAGTGTGGCTTTGTTTACGATGAGCTCCTGGGTGATGCTCTGTGCCACCTCCTTGATAGGCAGATGGTTGGTAACGAGGGCGATACGCAGATCGTCGGAGAACATCACCAACAGCGAACGGTCCTCGCGGTCTGGGGTATTACTACTTACCACTGGGGCCTGAACGAGCACGTCATAGAGTCCCTGCTTAAGGTCTTCCTTAGCTTTCTGCAGAGCTTTGCGGGCTGCATTTGCCGACTCCTGGGTGGGAGTGCCGAACTCCACATTCACCTCTTCGTCAAAGGTGGCAAGCATATTCAGTTTCCCCTCACGTGCATCCTCTGCCTTAGTGATGTTGGTGAAGGGAGTCTCTATACCCATCGCATTACGATGGTATGCAGCCACTTTAGGGTTACCATATATAATAGGTGTACAGAGTTCAAGCATGGTAGGGTCCTCAAAAGCCTTGAGGATTATCTCATATCCGATACCATTGGTATCTCCGTGCGTGATAGCCACGCGAACTTTATAATTTTCCATCTTTATATCTACGATTTACGAATTTACGAATTACGATTTGTTATCTCGTCGGGCGGTGGAGAGAAGGCCGCAAGCTGCGAAGATATCCTGGCCTCTGCTGGCACGGATGGTAGTGAATACCCCGTGGGCAGTGAGATAGTCGCGAAGAGCCTCCATGCGTTTCTCATCACTGCCGGGAAGGTCTACTCCTGGTATCTCGTGGAAACGGATGAGGTTTACCCTGCACTCCAAGCCCTGCAACAGACGGATAATCTCCCGTGCGAAGACTGGAGTGTCGTTGAGTCCTCCGAAGCAGATATACTCAAAGGAACATCGGCGCTGATGAGAGAAATCATACTGTCTTAGCAGTGCTACCGTCTCCCCGATGCTCATCTGCCTCTCTGCTGGCATCAGCGTCTGGCGCTGCTCGGGTAGGGGAGAGTGCATTGAGATAGCCACATGGCACTCACTCTCGTCCAGGAAACGCTTCAGCTTGTTTTTTACTCCTACGCTGCTCACGGTGATGCGTCTAGGACTCCAGGCATAGCCGTAGTCGGCAGTAAGTATCTCTGTGGCTCTGAGCACATTGTCGAGATTGTCCATCGGCTCACCCTGGCCCATGAAGACGATATTCGTAAGCGTCTCTCTCTCAGGCAGGGCATATATCTGATTGAGGATGTCGCCAGCCGTGAGATTACCCTCAAAGCCTTGCTTGCCCGTCTGACAGAACAGACAGTTCATCTTGCAACCCACCTGACACGATACGCACAACGTGGCGCGGTCATTATCAGGTATATACACCGTCTCAACGAACTTTCCCGAATCTCTCACGGGAAAGAGATACTTTATAGTGCCGTCCTTGCTCTTCTGACTGTCGATAGGTTCCATAGCGCCTATCTCATAGTGCTCCTTAAGCTTCTCGCGGTTGGACTTGGATATGTTCGTCATCTCGTCGATGTCGCGCACATGCTGCTGGTAAATCCATTTCGCCATCTGCGAGGCCGTGAACTTAGGCATGCCGAGTTCTGCTGCGACAACCTTCAGATTGTCGAGAGTCATACCAATAAGTACCTTCTTTTCTGTGTCCATCAGATTTTTTTGCTATTTTGGCTGCAAAGTTACTGAAAAAATTTTGTTTTCCCACAAAAATGCTTTATCTTTGCACATAATTTAATATTAAACGACTAAAATGAGAGAAAAAATAGACTGCTTTCTTCCTTGCGATGATTTGTCGCTGGCACAGCAGACCATCTATCAATTGCGTAATAGTAGAACGGTTCAGAATATATTCCTTTTAGTGAACAGTCCCCTTGAGTATGTCAAGGATGCCCGTCAGATAACAGTCGACAATCTTACCAGCAGCAACACCCTGATGCGCATGGCAGAGAATGCCCAGGCTGATTATGTCCTGATAATGACCAAGCAGGCGAGTATCACTTTAGGTCAGGGTGCCTTGGCGCGAATGCTCCGTGTGGCGAGTGATTCCAATGCCTCAATGGTATATTCCGACCGCACCGCTCATCCTGTAATCGACTATTTCCCCGGAAGCATCCGCGACGATTTTGATTTCGGATGTCTTTGGCTGGTGAAGACATCTCTGTTGCATACCTTTGCGATGCAGGCAGGAGAACATGACTATCAGTATGCCGGACTCTATGCCCTCCGCCTGTTCCTGAGCCGTCAGGGAGAGATATTCCACATCAACGAGTGTCTGTATACCGAGGAAGAGACCGACCTCAGGGCTTCTGGAGTGAAACAGTTCGACTATGTCAATCCCCGCAACCGTGAGGTCCAGATAGAGATGGAACATGCTGCAACGGCTCATCTGGCTGCCATTGGGGCGAAGATAGACCCCGGATTCTATCGTCGTCCTGACTTCAACGAGCAGGAGTTTGAGATTGAGGCATCGGTGGTTATACCCGTATATAACCGTGAGAAGACCATCATGGACGCCGTAGAGAGTGCCCTGGGACAGAAGACGAGTTTCAGGTTTAATGTCATCGTGGTGGATAATCACTCTACCGACAAGACCACAGAACTGCTTGACAGCCTTCATGATGACCGTCTGATACACATCATCCCGGAGCGTACGGACTTAGGTATCGGCGGCTGCTGGAATATGGCTATCAACGATGACCACTGCGGACGATTCGCAGTACAGCTTGATTCCGACGACCTCTATTCATCGCCAAAGACCCTCCAGCAGATAGTAGATGCCTTCTATAAGCAGAATGCCGCTATGGTGGTGGGTTCGTATCGTATGTGCGACTTCGAGTTGAACACCCTTCCCCCCGGACTTATAGATCATAAGGAGTGGACAGACGAGAACGGTCCCAACAATGCCCTTCGCATAAACGGTCTTGGAGCTCCCCGTGCATTCTTCACTCCTCTGCTCAGGCAGATACAGTTCCCTAATACCAGCTATGGTGAGGACTATGCCCTCGGGCTGATCTTCTCGCGTCATTATCGTATAGGCCGTATCTATACAGAGCTCTATCTCTGCCGCCGATGGGGAGGAAACAGCGATGCAGCACTCTCGGTAGAGAAGGTCAATGCTAACAATCTGTATAAGGACCGCCTGCGCACTCTCGAGATAGAGGCCCGGCAGCAGATGAATCAGGGAAAACAGGAGCTGATGACCGACTCACCCCTGCAGCGTTTCTTCAACCGTCAGTTGGAGAAGTGGGAGGCAGCACGTCAGCGCTATCATGATCTGAGAGGCTCAAAGACCCGTGAACTGGTTGTCGGCTCTTCGAGCATACAGGTGCAGTGGAACCCCGCACGAATGGTGTCTACGGGTGCCAAGATTGATAATAAGACCATCTCGGAGCGTCCTTGCTTCCTCTGTGAACAGAATCGTCCGAAGGAGCAGATAAAGAAGGATATCGACGGCCAGTATGAGTTGCTCGTCAATCCTTTCCCCATACTCCCCCAGCATTTCACTATCCCCTCGCTGAAGCATCAGCCGCAGCGAATACTCAATTCTTATGGCGAGATTCATAAGTTGCTTGAGGAGTATCCTGAGATGATGGTGTTCTACAACGGTCCTCAGTGTGGTGCCTCTGCCCCTGACCACGCTCATTTCCAGGCTGGCACATGTGGAGTGCTGCCGTTGCAGATGTCGTGGAAACGTCTGTCGAGCAACCTCACCAAGATTGTAAGTATCAACGACCACGAGGATATATCCCTGATAGAAGACTATCATTGTACTGCCTTGCTTATCCGTAGCCGTTCGCAGTATGGCGACGAACAGCTGTTCCGCCGTCTTTACGATGCTCTTCCTGAGATGGCGCCCGAGCCTATGATGAACATCGTGGCCTGGCGGCGTGATGAGGATTTCCTCTCCGTGGTGTTCCCGCGAACCAAGCACCGCCCCGACTGCTATTACGCAGAGGGCAACGAGCAGTATATCATCTCTCCGGGAGCCCTCGATATGGCGGGACTCATCATCACTCCACGACAAGAGGACTTCGAACGTATCACCCCCGAGAAGGCTCTTGGCATTCTCAACGAAATAACCCTCAGTGGAGATGCCCTCCAGCAGGTGATCGACACTCTGAAATCAAGCAGTGGCAGCAAACTCTCCGCTCTCCACTCTCCGCTCTCCACTCATAAGGAGCCCAACGTCACGGTCGGCATCGTCTCTGCCGAGAAGATTGCCTTCACCCTCAACGCTCCCTATACCGCCAAGGGCGAGACCCTCACAGGCCATCAGGAGGTGGAGTTCTCCGAGGGGGGTATCCTCTGGCGAGGCAATCAGTATCGCGAGCTTACCTTTACCCCTCAGAGTGATGAGGCTTCGTTCTCGCTTCACGATGTCACCATTGGTGTCAATTTCCACTGGGAACGTAAGGAAACACAGGTGTTCTCAGGAACCTTGCGACTTGTGGTCGAGGCAGACAAGATCGTTGCCATCAACGAACTCCCCGTAGAGCGATATCTCACGAGTGTCATCTCCAGCGAGATGTCGGCATCGGCTTCGAAGGAGTTCCTCAAGGCACATTCCGTGATATCCCGTTCCTGGCTCCTGGCACAGATGGAGAAACGTAAACAACTCGATAATGGCGGTGCTGCCTTCTTCTCGTTTATCAAGAAGGACGATGAACTTATCCGTTGGTACGACCGTGAGGACCATACCATCTTTGACGTCTGTGCCGACGACCACTGCCAGCGTTATCAGGGCATCACCAAGCAGTCGAGTGCTGCCGTGGAACAGGCCGTCAGCGAGACTCGCGGACAGATCCTTGCCTATGGCGACGAGATCTGCGATGCACGGTTCTCGAAATGTTGTGGAGGTGAGACCGAGGAGTTCCAGTACTGCTGGGAGGACACCCCGAAGCCGTATCTGGTATCCTTCCATGACCCGTATTGTAACACCAGCGACAAGAATATCCTCTCGCAGGTGCTGAATGACTATGATCAGGAGACGATAGATTTCTATCGTTGGACTGTTGAGTATACCCAGAAGGAGCTCTCTGAGCTTGTCAACCGTAAGCTTAAGGACGATTTCGGCACCATCACCGACCTCATCCCTGTGGAGCGAGGCAAGAGCGGCCGTATCTGGAAACTTAAGATAGTAGGTACCAAGAAGACATTCTCTATAGGCAAGGAGCTTGAGATACGTCGTGCTCTCAGTGAGACTCATCTCTTGAGTTCTGCCTTTGATGTCGAGAAGCAGGGCGACCGCTTTATCCTTCACGGAAAGGGCTGGGGCCATGGTGTAGGTATGTGCCAGATAGGTGCCGCCGTGATGGGCGAACAGGGCAAGACCTACGATGAGATACTCCTTTTCTATTACCGCAACGCAGAAATAAAACATTTATATGAGTAGTAAAAGAAATCCTTGGGCATGGGTGCCCACTCTTTATTTTGCCGAGGGTCTGCCATACGTGGCTGTTATGACCATCTCGCTTATCATGTACAAACGTCTTGGACTGTCGAACACCGACATCACGCTCTACACCTCCTGGCTCTATCTGCCCTGGGTGATAAAGCCTCTGTGGAGTCCCTTCATCGATATCATCAAGACCAAACGCTGGTGGATTGTCACCATGCAGCTGCTTATCGGAGCAGCCCTTGGAGGTGTGGCCTTCACCATTCCCGGACCTTACTGGCTTCAGGGCTCGTTGGCGTTCTTCTGGCTGATGGCTTTCTCGAGTGCCACTCACGACATCGCTGCCGACGGTTTCTATATGCTCGGACTTGACCAGCACAAACAGGCATATTTCGTGGGCATACGAAGCACGTTCTATCGTATAGCCACCATCGTAGGCCAGGGTCTGCTGGTGATGCTCGCAGGTAATCTTGAGGTGCTCACTCGGAATATCAAGTTCTCATGGAGTCTTATGTTCTACGGCATGGCGGGCTTGTTTATCGCCTTCTGGCTCTATCACCATTACGTGCTGCCTCGTCCTTCAGACGATAAGGGCATTGAAAGGATGTCAAGCCGGCAGATTCTCCAGGAGTTCTGGATCACATTGAAGACCTTCGTTCAGAAGCCTCAGGTGTGGGCAGGTATCTGTTTCATGCTCTTCTATCGCATGCCAGAGGGCCTGCTCGCAAAGGTTAGTGCTCTCTTCCTTATCGATTCGCAGCACAATGGTGGCCTTGGACTCTCTCCGGCCGAATACGGCTTGGTTCAGGGCACTGTGGGTGTCATCGGACTGACGCTCGGAGGAATCCTGGGTGGTATTGTTGCCAGTCGCGATGGCCTTAAGCGATGGCTCTGGCCTATGGTGATGGCTATCACTCTTCCCGACCTTGTATATGTCTATCTGGCTTACACTCTGCCGGAGAGTCTTATTATTGTCAATGTGTGCGTATTTATCGAGCAGTTCGGCTATGGCTTCGGATTCTCTGCCTATATGTTATACCTTATATACTATAGTCAGGGTGAGCACAAGACCGCCCATTACGCTCTCTGTACGGCTTTCATGGCTCTGTCGATGATGATTCCCGGACTCTTTGCCGGAGCTCTGCAGGAGTCGGTGGGCTATCCGGTATTCTTCCTTATTGTCATCGCGGCTTGTTCGCTGACGTATATCGTAACCGCAATGTTGAAGATTGATCCCGAATTCGGAAAGAAAAAGCAGGATTAGGGATTTCCCTACCTCAAAATAGGAAAATTAACTTGCTCTGACGGGATATTCTCCATATCTTTGCATCGTGAAACAATAAAAACGTTACGATTATGAAGAAGGTATTACGCAACATCCTGATGATGGCTTTCATCGCCACTTCAGCAATAGGATTCACTTCCTGTGAAGACGAGAAAATCGCAAGCACCCTCGAGGGCACATGGAGAGGCAACATGTATATATCCTCGTATTACGACGGCCATTCTTACAATGCCACATATACGGAGATAACGTTTCTCAAAGACCCCATGTCGTATGCTAAGGGTAGCGGCTACTGGGTAGACTATTACAGCAATGCCCCTTGGGACTATGTGGCTAACCACATCGACTGGAAGGTTGAGTATGGCGACATCTTCATCTATTTCATCGAGGAGGGCACCAGTCTTAAGATCTACGACTACCGTCTGAGAGACGACCGCTTCTGTGGCAGTTTCTACGATGGTGACAACAAGGTAGACTTCGAGCTCTTCCACACTTCCTCGCCTAACTGGGGCAGTTATAGCTACTGGGGTTATGATGGCTGGTATTCACGCACTCGCTCTGATGCCGCATCCGACAGCGTAGATGTTGACAAGCCAGTACGCTACATAAGATTCAAATAACACAAAAAAAACAGCGGGTCTCACTTTTGAGGCCCGCCGTTCTTTAGTCATTACAATCCACTTAGCCCTGGCCAGTGTCGAATCCACCGCTGCCGATGTTGCTTCCGTTCTTGGTGAAGACCTTCGTGGCAGCCTCGCTGGACACACCGTGCCTGTCCCCCTGTGAATGCCCTGTGATGTTTATCCCTGAGTTGCTGCTGCTCTTCTTTTGAGAATCCCAACTGGTGCTCCACGTAGTCTGCCAGTGAGCCGTAGTGCTGGTCTATCAGGTCGAGTGTCGCCTCGAAGTTCTCGCGGCTCACACCGATCATGGCACGGATGAAAGCCACAGCCTCCGTACTTTTTCCACAAATAATCGTGCAACAATCCGTTTTTTTTTGTGTGAAAATTGTCTGTCTCTCCGTATCGCACCAGATGATATTTCATCTTTTATCTTTTTTACGCGGAATGCTGCCTAGGGGGAAGGAGTCGAAGTCATGCCGTCCACGATCTGTGTAGGCCGTGCCGGGGAAGAGAGCGGAGAGTTCCTGGTGGATGACGGTGGCCAGGCGGTCGCTCTCGAACGACTGCACGAGCCTCATGCGGAGGATGCCCTTGTACTCGCAGACTATGATCCACAACGGATAAGAATAGGAGCCTGCACTGAAGCCCACGGCCTGCACCTGCCGGGCGATGGCATCGCCGCGCTCGGCTTCGCTGCATTGCTTGTCAGAGAAGTCGAGATGCCCAGCGTAGGATATGCCGTAGGTACAGAAGGCGGAGTCTTTCTGCCTGCCGCTCTTGACGACCAAGGGCGACACCTGCCCTACTGGCATCGGCGCGGCGAAGATCTGGTCGAAGTCAGCCCGCAGCTGGGCCACCGTGGCGTAGAGGTTCTCCGGACGGGTCTGCACCATCATCTCCTCGCGCAGCCGCCTGGCCCTTTCGCCTGCTGACAGGCGGTCGGTCTCTGCCGTATAGGGGAGCGAGAAGGGAATGGCGCCATTGCCGCCAGTCTCGAAATGGAACACCGGACGCAGGTCCTTGGGCGTGTAGCAAACTATTTCCTTCTGCCCCACGTCGTAGCGCTGGCGGATGGCCCGGCCCACAACAGCATTCAGGGCTGGCACCACCGAACTGCCGTTCTCACGGGCAAAGGCCAACAGCGGTGCCAAGGGCAGGTCGATGTCGATGATGTGCTGCCGCGTGGTTCTGGTGCTGAACAGCTTTTCAGGCAGATGGAAGATGTCGTGCTCCTGGGGGACGAATTTGCCATTAGGCGCTCCCGGTGTGCCTCCCTGCAGGATGTGCTCGTGACAGGGGAAGGTGTCCATGCTGTCAACGGCAGGCCGGCTGTCGCCGGCCGTGTGGCAATAGAACCTCAGAACGGTATGGAGGAAGCCGCAGATGGACCGCATGTCGGCAAGCCCGTGGAACACATGGAGCGTGAAACGACGTTCGCCGTAGCTGACATAGAGCATCAGACCCCCAGTCTCCTTGGTGCCAAGGTTCCGCGGCAGTCCGTCCTCCTTTACCACCGTGACCTGCTCCGCCTCGCAGTTCTCCACGTGGAATCGTCGCTCCACGATGAACGGGCGTGCCCTGAAATTGCGGTGTACCCTCAGGGCACTCTGTACTGCCGCCCGCAGCTCGTCGGGGCGCACACTCTGCGTCAACTCACACTCAGCCTCTATCACCGTGGCCCGCTTACCTGAGCGACCCCAATAGAATGTCTCATCAAAAAAAAACATAATCTTATCCTATGATGCTAGTTATTCTTTTTTAGTTGCAACTAGTTGTTATATTATACTTTTAGAAATCAAACAAGAACAGATCTCGCCAGCAGACCTATCAGTGCCATGTGGGCAGGATAGTAATAGTAAAAGAACTTGCCGAGCCACTTTAGCCGTCCCCGTTGTCCGTTATACATCGCCAGCAGCGGCACTGCCAGCCAGCAGGCCAGGTGAACCATGCCGTAAGTAGGGCTGTGGAAGATGGAGAATGCGACGGCATAGAGTGAGATAATCAGCATCATCCAGAGCATCTGTTTGCAGAAATTTCCCCTACTCCGCCCTATCATGAGAATAGCCAGCGGAGCCGCACAACTCCAGTCGGAGGTGCAGGTGAGCAGACAGGCCACCAGGGTAACAGCCACCTGCTGCCATCGGGCCAGCGGCATGTCCCAGACCCGGAGCAGTATCAGTCCCCACAACAGCGGCCAAGCAATACTCGTGGCATTGAAAAGCAGGTTATCCAGCGGGTTGAAGCCCGACATGTTGAAGTAGCAGAAAGCGAAGTGGCTCACCACGGCCAGCATCAACAGGCGGCGCAGATAGCGGCGGAAGTCGTGCGTATGGTAATAGCCCTCGGCCACGAAGAATATCATCATCGGTGCCGTTAGCCGTCCGATGCAGTGCAGACCTATCTGGAGCGGCGTCTCCGCCTGCTCATAGGTCTCTATGCCTACCCATGCCAGATGGTCAATCGTCATGGCGATGATGGCTATCACTTTCAGCGCATTGCCGCTTAGTCCCTTCATTTTCTATCTTTATGCTATAAATTATATGATTGCTGATTTCAGTTTAGAATCAGTTTTATACGGAAGCCCCGCTTGGTCTCCTCCTCCACCACCTGGCGGCACTGCCCGGAGAGTTCGCTCCGCTGGGCGTCGTCCAGCGGCGTGGCGGCCATCTGCTCCACCATGAAGTCGAGGGCGGTGACGAGCGACTGCTCGCTGTGGGTGATGCGCACGGTGATGGGACGGTACGGCGTCATCACGCCGTCGAGCATCTGGTCGACCAACCGATGAGCTGTTTCCTCTTTCTCGCTGATGCCGTACTTGTGGCAGAAGGCACTGATGGTGGAGTGCATGCCGAGGAAGTCGAAGTCGGGGCCGTCGATCTCGAATACCTCCTTGCGGATTCGCTGGATGAAGGCCTTGGTGGCACTGTGTATGGGCGCATCGAAGATCTGCTCGGGTGAGCCGTCCTCATGGATATAGCCGCCTGACATGAAGAAAAGTCGTGTCGATACATCGTGGGCGAACTTCATCTCGTGGGTGACGATGATCATTGTCAGGCCCTCCTTGGCCAGCTGGCGGATGACGCTGAGCACCTCGCCCACCATCGTCGGGTCGAGGGCCGAGGTGGG
>FLNV01000023.1_pt1 | contig 20569 bp, 11 predicted proteins | sample 1140351 | NCBI WGS metagenome assembly FLNV01 (sample SAMEA3878207, study PRJEB12797) | bioreactor metagenome | biome: Moose rumen | place: Sweden | collected 2011-10 | reverse complement strand
AATCAATCTGTCATAGTTTTTCATTCACTTTCAGATACTTCTCATGTATAATTTACGAGATATTGAGATGAAGCTATCTTTTGATGAACAAGATCTGACAATTCATCAATATTTTCTTTTGTTAAAGTTTTTATAATATTTTCTGGCTCAGTTAGATTATTCTTTTTTGCCCAATCCATCAATCAATTGAGAGTCAAATCGTCATCTGCTCAAACAAGATTTTCTATCATATCAGAAAGCTGTCTTATTTTAGTTAGTTCTGTATCGTCTAATTGACTTGCCATGACCAATGCTGCTTTAACTAAGTTTTCATCTCAATAGTAGAATTTTTCTCTCATTAACCATTTAGTGGCCACGAAATAAGTTTTCAATCAATTAGAATCTGTATAATGAGATCTTGGTTGGTACATTGTATAATTTTGTAAAATTTGATGATCTTCAATAAAATCTGGACTAAATGCTAAAATCAAATGATCTGCTCATTGATACTGGCTCGCATTCAGTATATCTCTCACTGTATCTAAGATCGCTTGAGAATATTCAGTATATCAGAATCTCTTTTCAAAATTATCAGCATAAATATTTGCTCTTTGCATGATAAATTCTTTCAATTCTGTATCATCCATATCCTCTCGTAGTCCATATTCTCATTGTTTTTTCAAATCATCTACCTCTGGAGTGAAAATTGTAGGGATTGTCCAATATGTTGCTAAAAATTGATAGATCTCTTTTAGCTCTGTATTTTCTTCTTTGAGTGCCAATCAATTGAATTTAGCTGTTAAATTATATGATAAATCTGCTATTGTATTTCTTGCTTGTGTCTCTTCGTAATATTTCAAAGAATTTTCAAACAATCTATGATAAGCATGAAGTAATAAATCGTTTGTGATTAGCAATGTATTGAAAGAATATCTATGATTTTCTCTAATATCTCCAGCAATTTTGTCATAAACGCTCACCCATTCCTCAGACGTTCAATCACTTGGATAACCAGCTGTCTCTCTATCATAATTATTTGGATAATAGTGGGTCAAAGTAGTAGCTGGAGCTATTACTCGACCATTTTTACTCAAAACATTTATTTGCTCTTCAGTCAAAACAGCCAATGGATCTGCCGTATATCTTCAATTTACAGTTATTGTATTTCATTGTATAATTTCATTTTTCTTAATTTTCTGAATTGGCTGTCAATCTCACCATTCATTATATTCATCGTAAATTTCTACTTCATTATTCTGGCAGTATTCTGATACTCTACTAGCATCATTTTGAGTAATTTCATAATTTCTGGTCCATTCTTTGTCTACTCAATTTAGCATTTCGTTAAAATTGTCCATCTCTGTCAATTCCGGTTTTTCCATTTTCCGAGATCGAGAATATTTACTATTTTTTTCAGTTAGTAATGATGGAGCGACTTCAGTATTTTCAGTTGGTTCTTCAATATGATTGTTTTCGATAGAATTGTTGACCATGGTAGGTTTATCAGTAGTTTCAAAGCATCATGCAAGGAATAAAGAAATACAAAGTAGTGGAATTAGATAAAATTTTTTCATAGCAAAAAAAATTATGAGCTAAAATTCTTTTCCTTCTTATATTTAATAATGTTTTTAAAGCAAGATGAAAAAAATCGCAGATAAAAATTTGCAAATTTTTAAATTGTGAATATAATTATTATGTTTATAAATATTGATATAATCATGAGCAACATTAATAAGCCTAATTTTTCACCGGAATTTATTGACACAAAAAGCATTAGTCCAAATCTTGATAGTGATGATTATTTGAAATTGATGAATCTAAATTTTTCTGATTTTGAATGAAAAAGAGTTGCTAGCATATGATGATGATTTTGAATATTAGAAATGGATTTAGCTACGAGATGAACAGAGGTAGAGATAATTGATCCTATTTATTCAAATGAAAAATTAATACAAAAAAAATGGCAAGAGACTTATGATTGGGTATATCAATCATACATTAATTCTCTTAGACATAAAAATAGTTTTCTCGAAAATTGGATTGATGATATGAAAAAAAGAATTTGACAGCTTTTAAAGGATGGAAAAAATAATAGTTATGAATTATCTAAAATAGAAGAAGAACTTGCTGAAAAACTACAGTTAAAAGAGAGAAAAGATAAATTACTAAAGAACAAACTGCTTATAAAGCAAAACATGGAAAGGTGGAAAGAAAAAAAATCTAATAATTTAAAACTCAATCCATCATCATGAGAAAATATAAAAGGTATTGAATCAAATAGTAAAGATTTTGTATTTATAAACCATATTTTAAATTATCTACCAGACAAAATTAGTACTTTTTTGAAACAGGCTGATAAAATATTAAAAGATTGGTGAACTATTTTTATTGTAGATTATACAGATGAAGTACCAAATTTGCAAAAATTTTTCAAAAAACATTGAACATACAATATCCTTTGATGAACATTTTGTGGTTCGTTAAAAAAATGAGAATTCAAGAATCTTTGAAAATAAAAAGAATTGCAGATATTTCTATCCACGACTTTTTATTATTTTAATATTTTTTCTAATCTATCTATGAAATCTGAATTCTCTGCAAATTCTTTCTCTGTAAACAAATTTCTATAATTGTCTATTTTTTCTTGTTTAAATAAAAATATTAAATATCAATCTTCTTTTTTATTCAACTGCTCTAATATTAATCTTCTAATTATTAGATTTCATTCAAATTCTTTCAATCATTTAATTTCATTTGGGATAACTTGTCGATTTTCATTCATACAATCAATTTCTGGCATTGAAACACCTTTAAAGCTCAATCATTGCCCTGTATAATATAACTTGTGCAATGTTTTTTCTGTATCTACTTTAAAATCAACAACCATATTATTATCAGTTCACAGTAACAAAGATCCTTCATGATTTAAAAGCAATAAATCTACAATATCATCATGAATATTTTCAGGAAAATTTTTTATTGTTGCAACGACATAATATCACAATCAGTTCTCTATCAATAATTTTGCTCATTCTAATGAAAATTCACCTATTTCATTATCTTCCATAATTTTTTTTACTTCTTTATATTTTTCCTGGCTCGATAAAGATGCTTCAGCTTGTTTTGAAAAACTTCATATAAAACCATGAATTTTTTGTAAAAATTTATTAGGCAAATTTGGAACACCTCATGACATTCTAGGTTCATTAGTATTTTCTGAGTTACGTGGCATTTATTATAAAATAATAATATAAAAATTTATACCTTATTATAATCAGAAAAAAATAATGCAAATTTTAGAATACTTTTTTAATTAAAAAAAATCGCAGATATTTCTACCCGCGATTATATTTTAGTCGATAATTATCAGTCTACAGTCGACAGAATCCTCAACTGTTGACCGTTGACTGTCGACTGTTGACCGTTGACTAGAGACTATTCTGCATCCATAGCTTTGATTTTTCCAGATCTTTCATCAATAATTTGCTTTGAAATATTTTCTGGAACTCTTTCATATCCTCATAATTCCATTGAATAACTTGCTCTTCATTGTGTATTTGATCTCAAATCTGTAGCATATCCAAACATCTCAGCCAAAGGAACCTTACATTTAATTACTGTAGCATTTCCTCTTTGTTCTTGTCATTGAATCATTCATCTCCTTGAAGACAAATCTCACATCACATCTCACATGTATTCTTCTGGAGTTGTAACTTCTACATCCATGATAGGCTCTAAAATACAAGCTTGAGCTTCAGGTTTTGTGAAGGCATCTTTGAATGCTCTATATGTAGCAATTTTGAAAGCAACTTCAGATGAGTCGACATCATGATATGATCAGAAGAATGGAACAACTCTCAAGTTGATAATTGGATATCAAGCCAAGATTCATTGTGCCATAGTTTCTTTTGCTCATTTATCGATAGCAGGTATAAATTCGTTTGGAATAACTCAACCTTTGATCTCTGAAACGAATTCATAATTTTTGTCTTGTATTTTCTCAAGTCTAAGTAATACATGTCAGTATTGTCCACGTCATCATGTCTGTCTCTTGAATAATCCTTCTCATTCAACTTTGTCAGCCATAATTGTCTCTCTGTATGCTACTTGTGGTTTTCATGTATTTACTTCTACTTTGTGCTCTCTCTTTAATCTATCAATCATAATATCCAAATGTAATTCTCCCATTCAAGCTATGATTGTTTGTCCACTTTCTTCATCTGAATAAGCTCTAAATGTAGGATCTTCGTACATCAATTTTGCCAAAGCCAATCATAATTTTTCTTGATCAGATTTTGTTTTTGGTTCGATTGAGATATTGATTACAGGCTCTGCAAATTCCATTTTTTCCAATACTATTGGATTTTTTAGGTCACATAACGTATTTCATGTCCTTGTATCTTTTAATCCCAAAAATGCACAAATGTGTCCTGCATGTACTTCATCTATTTCTTGTCTCTTGTTTGCATGCATCAAAAGCAGCCTTCAAACTCTCTCTTTTTGTCATGTAACAGAGTTTAATAAAGTATCTCACGATTTAATTACTCCAGAGTATACTCTAACGAATGTCAAAGTACCAACAAAAGGATCTGTAGCAATTTTGAAAGCGATTGCTGAAACTGGATCAGCATCAGTTGGTTTTCTTGTTACTTCTTTTTCTGGATGATCAGGATCTGTTCATTTTATCAAATCTCTATCCAATGGGCTTGGCAAGAATGCACAAACTCAATCCAAAAGTAATTGAACTCAAGCATTTCTCAAAGCAGTACCACAGTATATTGGATATAATTCATTTTTTATTGTTCATGCTCTAATAGCTCTGATGATCAAATCATTTGAAATTTCTCATCCTTCAAGATAAGCTTCAGCTAATTCATCATCAAATACAGAAGCAGCATCGATCATTTTGTCTCTATACTCCTCTGCTATTTCTTTTAATTCATCAGGAATTTCGTGTTCGATGACATCACTTCCCATATCTCATTCAAATGTATACATTTTCATAGACAAAAGATTTACAACTCATTTGAAATCAGAAGATGCTCCATAAGGTATTTCAACTACTACTCATTTATCTGTCAATTTCTTTTTGATACTTTCTACTGACATAAAGAAATCAGCTCACATTTTATCCATCTTGTTGATGAAAGCCATCCTAGGAACTCCATATTTATCTGCTTGTCTCCAAACAGTTTCTGATTGAGGTTCTACTCATTGAGATCAGTCAAATACTGCAACTGCTCAATCCAAAACCCTCAAAGATCTCTCTACTTCAACTGTAAAGTCTACGTGTCCTGGAGTGTCAATCAAATTGATTTGATGATTATGCCAAAAACAAGTAGTAGCAGCTGATGTAATTGTAATTCATCTCTCTTTTTCTTGTTCCATCCAATCCATATCTGCTGCTCAATCATGTGTTTCTCAGATTTTGTGTTTTTTACCTGTATAAAAAAGAATTCTCTCACTCACAGTAGTTTTTCAGGCATCAATGTGAGCCATGATACCAATGTTTCTAACCTTGTCCAAAGGTGTTTCTTGTGCCATTTCTTCAAATATTTAAAATATTAAAATTTCTGTTTTGCAAAAAAATGCAAAATTTTCGGTAAAAAATATAAGAAAAGCCAATCTTTTTTCAAGTAAAAATTTACAAAAAAATAACAAACTATGATCACAAATTGACTTGACATTTTATGAAACATTATTACAATTTATGTCGTAACCTAAAATTAATAAAAAACATGGCAAAGCAATCAAAGGTGGACATTGTCAGAGCCCATCTCCAACAAAAAGGTCTGACCGAGAATCAGGTTGAATTCATCGTCAACCTGTACAAAAAAGTCTGTAGGAAAAGCGATCCGGCATTACACCATATTTGGTGTGATGAAATCGCCGACTCTATGGGAATCTCGATTGAAGAGGTTCAGAAACTTGTTGAATTCTTCAGCGGATGGCCGTACAGATTGACGGCTACCAATGGAAGATCTGATTGTGCCGGCTTCCGGTGCACCGATTATTTCGTGGACTGGCTCCACGAAATTGGAGTCTTGAAATAATCCACCAACCCAAAAAAAGCGGCATTGAAACTCAGTGTCGCTTTTCGCTTTTTAAAAAATTATTTTAATCTGAAGATAATGCTGATTTAATAACAATAGAATTGTTTACTACTTCGTGTTTTACATTTGCCAAGATTTCTTTTTTATTTGGAAAATCTTTTGTTCATGAAAGTACTCTCAGCGTATTTCATAATCAATTAATTTCTGAGATATTTGAAGTATCGATAGTATTTAATTTATCCAACATTCATATCACAGAATCTAATTTCGACAAAAACTTTTCTTCTCCAGATTCATCTATATTTACATTTGATAATTTCTGTAAATGCTTTAATTCTTCTTTCGTCAATTTTGCCATTTTATCATCTAATTTGTAAATTAATATATCATTCTAATGCCGGTTTATCTTCAAACTCCACTCTAGCTTTTATACTATATGTTCATCACTTTATGTATGTATGCATTGTCTCTGAGCAAGATCTTCAATCACATTCTTGTGTATCTCAATCTCCGAATTCCCAGTAAATCTTCTTTGGCATTCAATCAAATGTAATACTCATTGGTACATTTTCTCAAACATTTGCAAGCTGTGCTGGGTGTTCATCTAATGATATTACTATATTTGTATTAGGCTTTTTTACACTTATAATTGTTCCAGATACCGTGAATGTAAGTCAGTTTTTTGTCCTCATATCGACTGATGGATAAAATACTCCATTTTCATTCGCAAAATCATATTCGTATGTGTGAGAAATAATTGATTCTGATGTATTCGCATTTTTTACTCAGTCTCAAAAATCTCGTGAAAAGTAGACAATCTCGTCATTAGGGTCATTTAATGTCGTGGTAGATGCATCTAAATTTACAGTAAATGGGGATGTTCATACGGTCTCTGGAGACACCAACAATGTCCCTATTATTGTCGCTTGATTTACTGTAATCTCAATTGTTTTGGTAGTCGTGAGTTGTTGATCGGGATCTGATACTTCTAATGTTATTTCTTGTTGTTTATCTTCATCTATTGTGATTTGAAATGTATTTGGATCAGAAAATAATGATGGTCTTGATTCTCAATCTATAAATACTCTTTTTTGTGCAGATGAGCTATTGGGTGTTATATTCAATATTTGTAATGTTAATGTCGTGGGAAGTTGTGATATTTGTATTTGCTCTGGATTATCATAACTATTGTTTGATGTACTTAATGATACTGTATATTTTATATCAAATCAATCTGCTATTTCTCATTGTTCTACTCTTATTGGGAATGTATAAATTATATCATCAGATAGCTCTGGAAAATACACGCAAACATCATATACTCACTCCTTTGTATAACGGCTTTGAAATTCCACTGATTTTTCATCATCCCATATTCAATTACACTCTGCACTCCATTTTATATCATATAGTAAATTATAATCTTTAAATACCGATGATGAATCAAATTTTAAATTTACAGGATTTTTTCACACCAACAAAGCAGAGTTTAATGTTTCTATTTCAAACTTTTCACTAGCAACGCTTATTTCTGAGCCAATATTTATACTTTGTACAGATGCCTGGTATGTCTGTGGAGTTCAAACAGTATCATTATAATAAACTATAAATTCAGGAATATAAGATCATTTTTTTGTATAAAAACATGTACTAGAAAAATTTAAACTATTATTTCATAGCTGGATCCTCTGTCAGTTTCAACAATCCAATGCAATACTTGTCACAGTCACTGATCACAACTTTGTCACTATATCTTTGTATTGGAGATCATTTAAGGTAAAATTAACATTTATAGGAGCGACCAAAGATGGATTATTTTTTAATGATATAGATGAATCTTTGAATTTCGTATTTTTAACTATTGCAGAAGCATTTACTATTTGGTTATTTCATCGATTTTTACATGTATCACTGAATCAGGACAAAGTATTAAGCATTTTTACTAATAAAATTCATACAATTATCATCATCAAAAAAGATAGGAATGTTCACAACACAAAAGGTGTTTTCCTTTTGTTTTTTGATACTATAGTTTTATTTAAATTGACTAAGAATAATCACAATCAAATGATGAATAATAATCAGAAAAATATTATCGAAAAAAGTTGTAAGAGATTTACAGCTGTACAACTATCTACTCAAAAAATATTTAATCTATTTTGGTCTTTCATCAGAGAATAAAACACAGCGACCAGTCATCCGAGAAAGAAAATAAGCAATATTCCACATCAAATCATAAATTTTTTGAATGAAAAATTTTTTGATTTTGAATCATCTGTGTTTATGTTTTTGTCTACATGAATCTCTTTTTCTCATGAAATATTTGTCGTCAATGTAGCTAATGTTGATTTATTCTGAGAATAAAGATCGCTTAATTTCTGCATCTGATCATGTATCTCATCTTTTTGATTATCTGTAAGCTCTGAATCCTGCAATAGCTCTTTTAGTTCTTTGTATTTTGCTTGTATTTGCTCTTGTTGAGATTTCAATTTATCAATACTACTCTGTGTATTATCTGTTGCAGTTGATTGAATATTGTTTTCAGTATTTGTTCACTGTGTATTTCATGTATTATTATTTCATGTCGTAAAAAATGGATCTGCCATAATATTTTTGTTTTAATAATAAAACTGTAACTCTTTGCCATATTTTATAGATAATTATTTTATTTGTAAATTCAACAAAAAAAAAGTGCTCAAAAATTTGACAAAAAAATTTTTCTGGTTATAATTTATTGTAGAGTATATTTTGTTTTATAATTTAAGTTAATAAAAAATGTCTACTATCAAGAAAAAATTTAACATTGGAACTATTGCTATGTTCTTGTGATGCTTAGTGTTGGCTACATTAATCACTCAACCTATTTTGGCTAGGGCAGATAATGAATGAGGAAATATTATTATTGATACAAGTTTCTCACCATCAAGAAGTATCTCTGTTGAAGACTTATCAGCATCAAGAATTATGATGTGAGAATGATGATTATGTAACAACTCAGAATCTTGTGCTAAAATCTCTGGAGATATATTGTATGTAGATAAAATAAGAATTTGAAATGGCGATGACGATGACCAAAGTACTATTTTAATTAGTTGAGGTTTTCTATATTTTACGAATACGTTTGGTCCTCAAGAGTTTCCACTAAACAGTTTCGATGATGTCTTTTCCTACATAACATTTAAAAATTATTTCGCTAGTAAACTTGGTAATCTTAATGATGGATGACAATATTATATTGATTTTACACCTCGATGGGAAGAAGCCTGAATTCTTTTCGAGGGTAATAATGCTAGGAGGGATTGTAATGAGGAAACAGCTGGGTCTTTGTATTATGAAGAAGATAATTCTTGAAGTAAATTAATCATGTGTATGAAAATAAATGCTAATGAATACAGTGGTGTTGTATTAAAAGGATTTGATGGTTGAAATGATGTCAGTAGAGATTAAAAGAAATATACATTTGTAGGTGGCATACTATATATATGCCACTTATGGTAAGGATTTTTATTATTTGACTTTTCATCATGAAAACAAAAATTAATCGTATAGGTATTATCGGATTACTTGTATCATGCATACTGACAACATGTGTAGCATTTGCTAATATTACTATCACACAAAATGTATTTGATAGCATACAATGATCAGATGGTAGTTTTGCTTATGTATGATATAGTTGAGACTATAATGGTTCTTGAATGTTTATTTTTTGAAACGATACAATAACTTGAAATTATTCTATCATTCTTTCTGGCTATGATCAAAATTTAGCTTGTCATGAACAATTAATTTGATACTATATAAATCCTTTCTGGTGAGATGGTCGTATTTGGCCATTAAGTGCAAATAGTTTACAAACATTAGCCGAAGAAGACCCTAACTTTGAGGGGCTTAATATCGATGGATGATTATTCACAAGTTGTGAAGGAGAACAAATTGATCCTTTTGCAATATTTGGGTATATCGAATATGATTATACGCCTAATGATACATCTTCCTCATTAGACAATCAGGAAACAGGATATAAAATTTGGGCAGGAATTTCTTGATTAAATACTGATACACCATCATTTGCAAACGCCTTATTTTTACTTTGATGATGAAGTGGTAGCGATGTGTCAGCTTCTTGATGGATCTTTGATTCAGTTTCTAACACTGGAATAGTTGTTCCAAATGAAAATGGTAATTTTTCTGAACATAGAATTCCATATTTATGAGATCAAACTATAAATTTTAGATTTATAGATCCTGCATATTTCTCTTGAAATAATTGGTATACTACATGAGAAACAGTTAAGGTGAGAATGTCTTGAATTACTTGATATCATTGGCAATTATCTGGAGATTTAATGGAAACATTATCATGAGATTTTTCAACTGCAAATATTGAGAAATCTGTAACATTAACCAACCAAACTTGAAGCAAAAGCATAAATTTCTCTGTATCTGCCAATGACAATTGAGAGTGGATAGATATACATTCTAGCGACTATCAAATAACTCTACTTTGAGCAGATGAATGATGAAATGGAATACCTAATACAGAATCTTGATCAGTATCATGTACTTGGGAATGACCAGATCCTCAAGAAATTCTAACTGGTGGATCGACGATTTTTGGACTAACATGTACCTGAACAAGTGCTTTAACAGGAGAAATAAGTAGCTGAAATATACATATTGCTGGCTACACTGGTGGTAGTATCAATTCTATTACATATCAATCTTTAGATGATATTAATATCACATTTACTGCATGAAGCACTACTTGAACAGCTTCTCTATCTTTAAACGGTAATTCTATTTGTCTAGCTAATAATATGGGTATTTGTAATGGTGTTTATAATTCATATTCTGTAGTTATTACATGAAATACTACATCTGGATGAGAATCTGAAGACCCTGAAGAACCATCTTGAACAAAGCCTAATATAGCAATCACAACACAACCAAGTACAGGTTGGTCTCAAAATAAAATTATAAACGCATATTCTACAAACTATTCTGGATTTCAGTATATTATAACAGCATCAGACAGTTGTGACTGAAATATAAGTTTCAACTGAGCAAACTCGTACAACTGATGAAATATCGAACTAAATAATGAATATTATAATTGAAAATATATATGTTTCAGAGCATGGAATTCTTATTGAACTTGATATGCAAGAAGTGATAAAATTGAAAATATTGATAAGACAAAACCTGTTTGTTCTCGATGAGAGCCATCAAAAACAGAATTAATTGTTTGAGAAACTTGAGTTATAACTTTGACATGTGTAGACACATGAGCATGAATAGAGACAAGTTCTCTTTTAAGTAGTAGCTTATCTGCTACATATGGTGTCTTAAGTTTTAGTAATGCTACAGTATCATGAAGCCCATCAAGTAAGAATTTCTCATTTATATATACTGCTTTAAATGTATGAGAAACCACAATATCAATATTAGATAATAAGATACGTGATGGTGCTTGAAATTCAAATATTAGAGTGTCTTCACCAGAAATTACTGTAACCGAAGAAGACAATCCTTGACATAACTCTGCATCTTGTGAAAAACTCTTTCAATTCACACAAGTGCCCTACTCTTCTTGGACACAAAGTGATACTGTAGAAGTTGAACTATTTTGCTGAAGCACATGACGATGGGCCTTTTCAACGACAAATATTTGAGTAAACATATTTGATGGTACCTGATTTGAAAATGGACATCTATTGTTGACAACGACATGAGAATCGTTTAATGATAAATATGTTTGTATCTATTCTCAGACATGAGAAAGAGTCGAAACCGGTTGTACAGAGTATCCATTTATGATTGATGCTTTTGCTCCTGATATTCAGCTAAAGAGCCCTAATAATTGAACATCTTTTGAATCAGGAGATGCGGTAACTTTGTCACGAACAGGATATGATAGTACATCTTGAATTTCAGGATATACTCTAGAAATTAGTAAACCAAATGGTTCTAATATTGTCAAATATTTTGATAATATCACGACAAGTACTTGAATTATTGTAGATATTGAATGAAGGTGGCATCGATATGTTACAGCTTATGATAATGCTTGACGTTCTGAAATTGGTACAAGATTTTTCGATGTAACATATTCTGGATGAAGTAATTCTTGAAATAGTAATTCCTGAAATATCGAAACATGAGAGACGATTACGTGATTTAGTTTAATTACTCCGGCTTTGTTCGATAGATTTTCTCTATGAAATGATATAATATTTAAATGGAATTCTTGAGAATTAAATAGCTGATATTTGCTGAATGTAAATAAGATTTGATGAGATACTATTTTTAGTGGATTCATTACTTGAACATCTATTACTTTAAGCTGACGATATTTCAATACTGGTGCTTATTCTTGGTCTGTCGAAGATATAGCCTCGAGTAATATAGAAGCAATAGCATTGTTCTATGTCGTAGATATTGAAAATCTACCAGATTTAGAAGTAGATCAATTTGAATTTTATGAAATAGATGATGCGGAAATTAATGAATATTATAAATCAAATTCGATTACAATTGATTGACTTGAAAATTGATGGTATTCTTTGGCATATCTAAAGGATAATATATGAGTATTGTATATAAATTGAGATTTCGTATGAACACAATGATTTGTGACAAATGATGATAAAGTTCGTATTGAATTAAAAGCTAGCAATGAGTACAATACAACCGTATCTACAAAATTAATTATTGGTTCTGGATCTAATTTAGTTTCTGGTGATTTCAAAATTACGACTAAAGATTGAATTAATGGTTGGAACGATCCTTTGTTGACTCCTCTACAGAGATTATGGTGAATTATTTTCGTGGATAGTTTGGTAGAAATGTATCAAAACAATCCAGAAAAATTAGCTACATTCTTGGCTACATTTATGCAACTATTACAAGATAAATCAGATTATTATGGACAAGAAATATCTGATGCACAATTAAATTGAGATAATGAACTGGCAAACGAATACAGAACTTATAAAAATGCTGTAGATTTCTTGTATACAATAGTAAAATATCGTTATGATAATCTTAATGTTGAAGATCGTACAGTATATATAGCACCAAATGGAAAACAATATTTGGTGGAATATGATGAAGATAGGATGGCTTATACTTCTCCAGATTTTGCACGTCCAAAGTATTTCCCTACTCGAGAACTATTTACAAATCATATTGATATAAATAATCCTGCCGTTTGAAAATGGTGAATCGTATGAAATGTAATTACGACACACAATGGAAAAATTTATACAATTTATGAAACAAATTGAAAATGGACATCAAGTAACTTTAAGACTGCTAAATATTTTGATACAAAAGAAGATATTATAAATCATATATTGGCAAATAATCCTGCTTCAAATTGGAATCATACTGTAGATCCAGATTTTGAGCAAGTAGTATATACGGCTCCAAATGGGAAAGTTTACAAGATCTTTAAAACAAGTAGTAAATGAAACAATCCAAACATGTATTCGTCTTATAACTTTGTGGACGCAAAATACTTTACAAGTCTAGAAGCTGCTAAAAAATTTATAGATCAAAGTAATCCAAAAAGATAGTCGGCAGTCGGCTGTCATCACTCTACTGGCATAACCGAAGACTGCCGACCGTAGACTAATGGCTAACTAAAATCTCTCGTTTTCATTTTGGCAGAGAATTTCAGAGAATTCGTGGATTTAATTCTTTGATTTCTTTGTATGAATATTTATTTTTCTTAGCTCGTTTGACCAAATCTTTTATTTCTGAGACAGAGATAATTTCAGTATTTTTAGATTCATAAAACGATAAATTATTGACATTCACAAAATCATCCAAATTTTGGAAAATGTAAGAATATGCCATAATTTGTAAATATTTTTCTTTTATATCGTTTGAAATATACAAATCATCAAAATTTTTAACTCACTGAGTATTCATTTGCTGTTCTAATTCATCTGTTCACATGAGATAAGCGATTAAGACAAGGTTTCGATCTTTCAATTCTTTGTATAAATCAGAGAAATACATAGCTACAGCTTCGCTGACTTTCTTTACATTTAATGTTTCATCTACATCTATTGATATAATTAAACCGTAATATTCTCGTAAATCTTTTTCCATTTGCCAATATGGTTGCTGAAAATCATTTATTATTGCTATATAACTAAAGTCTACAGGGATATTATATTTTTGAAAAATTTCATAAACAGCTGGTAAATAATACTGAGACAGAGTATATTTATAATCAACATCACTCTGATTTTTTTTTATTATTCTATCTAGTTTTATCTGCGTATCAGTATCCATGAGATATAAATCAACATCTGCTCATAGGAAGCTAAACAAGTCTGTTTTTGTATTTTCAAATTCTCATATATTTTGAGTCGACTCCTCTATCGTCTCTCATGAATTTTTTTTGTGTGGTAAAATAAATTGAAAAACCAATAGCAACACCAAAAATCACAAAATAATGTATCTTACGACCATATTTTTTCATTTATAATATTCTTTCGCTTCCTCTTTTACTGTTTTCACAGTCTCTGAAATTTTTTTGTTTTCTTTTTTTGCCATATTGTTTGGTAAAAAGATAAATAACTTATTTATTGTTTACATATATTTTTGATATTTTCAAGCAAGAAATAATTAAAAAAAATCCCCATCCCGCAAACTTGCGAGACAAGGACTTCTTTGCTATCTTTCATTTCGAGGAACGTAGTGACGTAGTGACGAAAAATCCACTATGTGTTTCATCTTCCGTAATCTCCCAATCTTCTGTAATCTTGGAATCTTCCGCAATCTCCCAATCTTCCGTAATCCCCTATTTTTCACTCCTCATAAGCATTAACATTACATATCCACGAAGTTCCAACATGGTTGGATCCATTACTTTTACTATTCACAATTTATTTAATAATTCCATATGTGTACTATAATACAGATCTTTTCCATCTGGTGTCCTATACTTCATCCTTGATAAAGCTGTAACGAATTCAGATCTTGGTACTAAATCAAATGGCCTAAATCTTTCATCTGGCATATTGATTCACATAATTCATAGCTGATATGCTAGACTTACTCAACTATTATATTCTGAGTCCAAATTTTCATTTACATCATTAAATTTATTTATTCTCGTTTCATCTGGAGTCATTCATAGGACATTGATTGCATATTGAGACAACATCTTTGCCATTGCAATTCTGGTCAAGTTTCCGTTCAAATCAGCATTTTGGATTGTGTCCATAGTAGTGATTCAGTTTTCATAAGCTCGTTCATAAGCTGTTTTAAGTTCCCTTTCTCCGTCATTCTGAGCCTGCGAAGAATCTTTATCATCGTCTATAGATCCTTCACCTTCGGTTCAGGATGACGGTACGGTTCCACAAGTCCCATCATAATAAGAGTCTGAATAATCTCCATCTGGACAATTATCTTTTTTTAGAGTAGATCCACCACCTCATCAATTTGATACTGGTTTAGGATTTGCTGTCCAGTTTGCAAAATATTCTCTATCTCCTGTACTTCATTTTGCTATCATCACTGTAGTTTCTGCTGTGTTTCAATTACTTCATGTCCATCATGCAAATGTATATCATTCTTTCACTGGATTTTTGAGTGTAATATCTTCACTTTCTACATTATAACTTGTCGGATTTGTCTCTCATGCTTGTAGTGTTCATCCATCCAACTCTATGGAAATACTGTATGTTTCCATTGTCCAGCTTGCCACAAGCTCAAAGTCTTTTGTGGTCTCTGTTGAGAGATCAAATACTGTATCAGTTCCACTGATAATCCAACCGTTAAAGCTATATCCTGTCTTTGAGTTCTCGTATCATGAAAGGATAGCTGTGATATCGCCTGACTCTGCAAGGATAGTGCCTGATTCTACTTCTCCACTCCAGATTTGAGTCGTTCCACCTTCGTCATAGAAACTTACAAGAAGGTTTGAGGCTTTAGTGTAAGTTTTGTAGGAATCATGAAGGCAACGGACAGAGTAGGCGTAGGCACGGTCGCTGCGGCTCATATCCATTCGAACATTCTCATACAAGTACAAGTATCGAGAGATAGTACTATTCGGAGACGAAGACCATAAGTAGGCGTGGTTACCCAAATTGTTGACGTGGGCATTGCTGTCGCGCCCGCGACAACCAGCAAACGGAACTAATAATTGATTATGTATTGCGCTCGCATCAGCTCCCATCATACTTTGTATCTTAGCTAATTCTCACACACTTGGCACATGAAATCACTCTGGACATGGTCACTGTCTTTCTGTTGGATTACTTACTTTCCATGTCTCATCATTTACATTATATGTACTATCACCAGTACTTCATCATCGCAAGTTATCTTTCTGTGGATTACTCCGGTCGTATGGACTAATTGTTATCTTCCTAAATACATTTCCAATATATTTACTTGGCTCATAGCTACTTGTATCTACTTTTTCATTTGATGTACCTGTCTCTCAGTTTGGAAAAGTAGTACAGCCATTACTATCATTACATGGTTTGAATCCGTAGTTATTTCATCGTTGAAAATGGTATCAGTATGAACCTGTACTGGTGGTATCACTTGTGCTTGCTCACAAGTTTCTATCCAACATAGTAATCGTTGTCTCTCAGTCACTGATAGTGATCGTTCATGCTGTGAACCCACTTTCTGTAGTAAATCATTTGTTTAGTGTGTACTCCACATTACTATCTGGGTAATGTGTGATTGTTGTCTCTGCATTCACTGACCCCATCCATGCGGCTCACAGTAGTGTCAAAGTCAGAAATCATACTAAAAGTCTTGTTTTTTTCATCTGAATTATTTTATAAAGATAAATATTTTTTTAATAATTAAAAAGACGACTTACTCTGTAGTCGCCAAACTATATACTTTTACACCATCAACAGACAATGAAAAAGGACAGAATAAATCGTCTTTTTCTATCTGTTAATGGACTCTAATCCTACAAAAACAGTGTAATCGTATATAATTTGGCAATTCCAAAATATGAATCTAAAATCAAAAATCAACTAAAATTTGGTTACAATTCAAAAATGACCAATATTTTACAATGAAACCATTATTTGGCAATATAATTTTTTTAAAGTAAGGTTGAAATATCAAGGAAAAACGATATGGTGAAATCCCAACTTAAAGTTGGGAAGGTAATCTGAAAATCAAACAAAAAGTTGATAGAAATTTGACGATGAGAATTGTAGAAATCAATTAAAAAATTTACCATCATAAATACTATATCAATTTTTGAAGAATGGTTGTTTTTGTTTGAAAAAACTCCTGTTTTTTTTGACTTTTTTTAGTCTTTGGAGTAAAATTGTATTAGCGGATAGCCTATAGCCAATAGCTAATAGCAGAATTTTCCACTGCTATCAGCTATAAGCTATTAGCTATAAGCCAATGTTTATATCTTAAATAAAGAAAAAATGAGTATTGATTTGAAAAGTTTTATTTACAAAAACATCACACCATACGAAGGTGATGCATCATTTTTAGTTTGACCAACTGAAAAAACCAAAAAAGTTTGGGAAGCTTGTAAGGTTGCTTTACAAAAAGAGAGAGACAATGGTGGTTGTCTAGATGTAGATGTAGAGCATATTGCCACAATCACAGCTCACAAACCATGATATATCGACAAAGATAATGAAGTAATTTTTGGATTGCAAACTGATGAATTATTGAAAAGAGCTATCAAACCTTTTGGATGAATTCGTTTGGTAGAAAAAGCTGTAGAAGAAAAAGGAAAGACTTTGGATCCAAAAGTTATTGAAATATTTAAATATGCAAAAAACCATAATGATGCTGTATTTGATGCGTATGATGAAGAAATTAGGAAATTTAGATCAAATCATTTGGTTACTGGATTACCAGACAACTATGCGAGAGGTAGGATCATCTGAGACTACAGGAGATTAGCATTGTATGGTACTGATTATTTGATTAAAGAGAAAGAGGAAGACAAAGCTATGATTGGCTGAGAAATGGATGAAGACAAAGTAAGACTTAGAGAAGAAGTAACAAATCAAATCAGAGCATTAAAAGATATTGCTACTATGGCAGCAAGTTATGGATTTGATGTGACAAAACCTGCTCAAAATGCAAAAGAAGCTGTACAACGAGTATATTTTGCATATCTTTCTGCAGTAAAAGAGCAAGATGGAGCTGCAATGTCACTTGGAAATGTATCATCATTCTTGGATATATTTATCGAAAAAGATTTGAAAGATGGGACTTTGACAGAAGAAACTGCTCAAGAATTGATTGATCAATTTGTAATTAAACTGAGAATGGTAAGACACCTTAGACCTGCAAGCTATGATGAAGTATTTGGATGAGATCCAACTTGGGTGACAGAATCTTTGGGATGAGAATTAAATGATGGAAGGACAAAAGTAACAAAGACATCATTTAGATTTTTGCAGACATTGTACAATCTTTGACCTGCACCAGAGCCAAATTTGACAGTGTTGTGGTCTGATAAATTACCAGAATGATTCAAAAAATTCTGTGCACAAGTATCTATAGATACATCATCAATACAATATGAAAATGATGATATGATGAGACCTATGAGATGAAGTGATGATTATGGTATCGCTTGTTGTGTATCATATCAAGAAATATGAAAAAGGATTCAACATTTCTGAGCAAGATGTAATTTGTGAAAAACTCTGCTTTTGGCTATCAACGGATGAAAGGATGAAATTCATTGAGCTCAGATGGTTGATTCCATCCCAGAATTAAAGCATAGAGATGTATTGGATTATGATGAAGTAGTTGCAAACTTTAAGATTGCTATGCAAGAAGTTGCCAGAGTTTATGCAAAAGCTATGTACATCATCCACTACATGCACGATAAATATTACTATGAGAGAGCTCAAATGGCTTTCGTAGATACGCATCATGGTATAGATATTGCTTATGGATTAGCTGGAATTTCTATCGTCGCTGATAGTCTTTCTGCTATCAAATATGCTAAAGTAAAACCAATTCGAGATGAGAGATGAATCGCTGTAGATTATGAAATCGAATGAGAATTCCCAATGTATGGAAACGATGACGATAGAGTTGATAATATCGCAAAAGAAATGGCTGAATATTTGTTTGAACAATTAAAAACTCACAAAGCATACAAAAATGCAAATCCTACGATGTCACTTTTGACTATCACATCAAATGTAATGTACTGAAATAATACTTGAGCCACTCCAGATGGTAGAAAAGCTGGAGAACCATTTGCTCCATGAGCAAATCCAATGCACTGCCGTGATCATTCATGAGCAGTTGCTTCATTGAATTCGGTTGCAAAATTGAATTATGAATATGCTCAAGATGGTATCTCAAATACATTCTCAATCGTGCCAAAGACACTTTGAGCAGACAAAGAAGAACAAATAAACAATTTGGAATGATTATTGACATGATATTTCAAAAAGAATGCACACCATTTGAATGTAAATGTATTAAATAGAGAATTACTTCAAGATGCGTACGAACATCCAGAAAATTATCCTCAATTGACAATCAGAGTTTCATGATATGCTGTAAACTTCACAAAATTATCAAAAGCTCATCAATTGGAGGTGATTGCTCGTACATTCCATGAGAGTATGTAAAATAAATATGTCATTTCGACCCTGAGCGAAGCGAATGGGGAGAAATCCATGGATATTAAATGGATTTCTCGGTCGTTAAGACTCCCTCGAAATGACAATTCTTTAATTCTTAATTTTTAATTCTTCATTATATCTATGCTTCGTGTACATTCAGTAGAGAGTTTTTGAACACAAGACTGACCATGAATTAGGTTTGTGATTTTTTTGCAATGATGTGTTTTCAAGTGTATCTATTGCGAAAACGCTGATACAATCCCTACCGAATGAGGAAAAGAGACAGATGTAGAAGAATTAGTAGAACAAATAAAAAAGGTTATTCCATATTTTGGTAAAGAATGAGGATGTACTGTCTCATGATGAGAACCAACATTCCAAGCGAAATGATTAATCCCGCTTTTCAAAAGATTGCATGAAGAGTGAATCAATACTTGTTTGGATACAAATGGTTGGATATGGAATGATGATGTAAAAGAATTGGTGGAACATACTGATATATTTTTGCTGGATATCAAACACATAAATCCTAAATGGCATAAGAAAATTACAGGGCAAGACAATGCTCCAGTACTGAAATTTTTGGATTATTTGGAATCAAAAGGAAAGAGAGTTTGGATTAGACATGTATTGGTACCATGATATTCAGACCAAGCAGAATATCTTGATGAAATGGGAAAATATTTACAAAAATACAATTGTATTGAAAGGATGGAAATACTGCCATATCACAGACTTGGAGAATATAAGTGGAAAGCTCTATGATGGAAGTATCCATTGGAATGAGTGGAACCACCGACAAGTGAAACTATTGAAAAAGCAAAAAAGATATTAGAAAAGTATTTTGATAAAGTGATGGTAAGGTAAAAAATAATTTAATAAAAAAAAGCTGTCTGTATATGATAGCTGTTTTTTTGATTT
>FLNV01000246.1_pt1 | contig 20602 bp, 12 predicted proteins | sample 1140351 | NCBI WGS metagenome assembly FLNV01 (sample SAMEA3878207, study PRJEB12797) | bioreactor metagenome | biome: Moose rumen | place: Sweden | collected 2011-10 | reverse complement strand
AAGGGGGAATTGTGGCTTTATCATAGCACAATCTCAAAAACATTGTGTTATTTTACGCAACATCGGCAAAAAAAGAACTTTTGGGGAAGAAAAACAAAAAACAGATATTATATGCGGATTTTAGGATTATCATGAATTTTTTCGAATACGAATCTGAACGAATTTTTACGAATTATGTACAAAGATAGTAATTTTAAGCGGAATTTAAGGTGGGGATGGGAGGGTTTCTTGCTGAATGTTACATTTGGAATAGCTTTTGATTCAAAAACACACTTGTTTGTAGGGAAATGGACACGAAAAATCCCGCCTCGGGATGGAGACGGGATTTATTCAGTAATAGGAGACGGGTCTCCTGCGTGCTATTTGACGAGTACTTTCACACCGTTGACAAGGTAGATTCCTGCCGGAACACTTACGGAGATGGTGGATCCTTTCACCATGTTGGCGGACTTGACGAGCGCCCCTCCGATGGTGGTGATGGTGACGTTCATGTCGGCCGGTGCTCCTACGGAGATTTGTCCGTTGTCGATGAAGATGGCGAGGCAGTCGTCTGTGCTGACGGTCTGCAGCGAGCTGGCGATGTCGTCGTTGTCCGTGTCGGTGATGCCGATGGTCTTGGCCGGGAGGTCGAGCCCAGAGTACTTGATGTATGCCCTGAACGGGTTGACAGTGAAGGAGCCGTCGTTCTGGTAGAAAGTGTTGTTCGCCACATAGTAGGCGTATTCGTCGGTGACGGTCTCCGTCTGCTCGATAGCTCCGTAGAGCGTCCAGTCAGCCACCGTGGAGCTCGACTTGTCGGCCGTGGACTTCTTGACGGTGATGTTCTCTCCGTCGACGGTGATGGTGGAGGAGCCGCTCTTCCGCTTGAAGAATACCGGTGTGTAAGCGCTGGCGTTTCCGTCGATGGACGGGTTGATGGCGGTGAGGATGAGGGTAAGCTTACCATCGCTCATCTCGTTGACTCCGCTGAGATGATAGAAGGACGCGGTCTCGTTGCTTGCCTGCTGGTATTTGTAAGGGAGGATGATGGTGCCCCAGTCGTTTTTCATCTTACGGGAGTAAGTGGACTTGACGGCTGTGAACTTCTTGTCGCAGTAGTAGGGGTGGCCGTCTGTGATGACGAGGTTCTGGCAGACCTGCTCTCCCGTGACGTTGACGATGTTGACTCCGTCCTTGATGTTTGCCGCCACGTCGGCCGTGACTTTCACCTTTGCGATGGCATTGGGATAGAGGGCGTTGCCCTGAGCGTCGGTGCCTGCATCTTCCGGCTTCCATGTCGTGCCCATCATGGTGCGCTCGGTGGCACTTTCCGGATAGATGACGAACTGGTAGTAAGGTTCTCCATCGATGTCCGGTGTGCTGCATATAGTGCAGATTCGCCGGTAGGTTCCGTCTCCCAGCACTGCATAGGTGCAGTTTGTGTAGTCGTGCTCGCATCCTTCGCTTCCTCCGTTGAGTGTGGCCTCCATACATTCCCCGTTGTTCCAGACGAGAATTGCAATCATGTATCCGTTTGACTTGATGTGTTCCACGTCATCAGCGGTGAGTTCACGGCTGTAGGTGTAATATCCGTTTTCCTCGGCTGTTGTCCACCCTTCGGAGGAGTTTTTATACAGCGTGTTCCATTGTCCGTAGTTGATGTCGAATGACTGGTCTGTAGTGACGAGTGTGAGCGTTGCCCCTTCTGTGAAGGTTGAGCTTGAACCATATAAATAGTAAGCGTGTTCGCCGAATCCCCAGAAAGCATTCATCCCTGCGTCCACGAATTCTCCGTCTATATTTTCATTATCTTGAATCTCCGGCAGGCTGGCACAGCCCATGGCCTCGTATTTCGCTTTGTATTCAGAGTTGAGCCATGTGATGTGTTTAGTGATGAAGGACATGAGGTCGTCGTATGCCTGGTCGACGTTCTGATAGTCAAGTGACCCGCTGTCGGCCCATCCTTTGTTGAGCGACCATCCTGCTCCGCCTTTGTCGACGGCGAGGTAGTTGTAGTAGTCCGTCCAGTAGTTGTGTTTGATCCAGTAGTCTGCGCGTCCTTGCAGATAGGTGATGAGTTCTCCGTCGTTGTAGACCTCCTGCCAGCGCTCATAGAGTGCCTTGACGAAATAAGGGTCGTTCTCGTAGACTTGCTTCACGAGATATCCGAATCCGTAGCATTCGGCCTCCCAGAAGTGCTGTTGAGTCATGTCTTTTCCGCTGACTTTGGCTCCCCATGCGAGGTCGAAGTCCCAGATGGGTCCGAACTTGATGGGAGAGTAGATGTCTGCCATGTAGGCATAGTTGTTGGCCACGACTCCGTCGTAGTCACCCGTGACGTCGTTTCCGATGAAAGCATTGATGCAAGAAGTCATATCCACATAATTACGCCAGTTTTCGGGAGCTGTGTAGGAACCTTGGAATGCAAGTTTGCTGACTTTCTCGAGGTGTGCCTTGAGCGGTGAGAACTTGGGGTCGGATGTTTCTGGCGGAGTGATTCTCCAGCTTTCAACCGTCTGTGCGTAAGCCGGGTCGGGGTCCGGGCTTTTGATGTTGACGAACATGTCGCCGTTTCCATAGCTGACTTTCATATAGGGATCCTCGAGGAATCCGGTTCTTTTTCCGCTGTTGGCCTCGAAAAAGTAGCCTACGTTCTCGATGATGGGTATGCGTTTGTCTGCTACCTGCACCTGGTCGGAAATCTGGTAGGTTCCCATATATCGGCCGTTCACGAACATGTCCACATAGACTGCCGCCGGGCAGAACTCCATGCCCAGGTAGGATGTGAGCTCGTAGGTCATTCCGTTATGGATTTGTGTGGCATCGTAGTAATTGGACAGCAACGTCCAGCTTTTCGCATTCGCGTTGTTGTTGACGATGTTGCCGCTCTCGTCTTTGGTGGTCAGCAGGGCTGTCTTCTGGGGAAACTTGATTCTCAGCGGTTTTTTCAGCTCGCTGATGTCCCATGTGGCGTTTCCCCTTCCGCGCACCCCGGTCCATTCGTTTCGTTCCTGGATGGAACCGTTGTCGTCGCGAATGGCGATTTTTGTGATGTAGTACCAGTCGTTCTTCTCTCCGAAGATGACGCTGAGGTCCTCGAGGCTTCCGTCGGTGAAGGATGTGGTGCCAGTCGTGGCGTCGTAGGTTGTCTTATAGACGTTGAGATAGACCGACGGACAGTTCGTCTTTTGCGGGAAGCTGTCGAGCTCCGCCTGCGTCCATGCGTATCCGAAAGCCTTGCTTCTGGAGGTGTCGATGTTTTGCGCATTGACGTTTTTTACACAAAACAACATAAAGGCAGCGATAGCTGCCGTGATTAGTAGTATTTTTTTCATTTTATCTGTAAAATGTAGTTTGGTCTGTAGTAGTGTGATTGCGTGTAGTCACGCAGACAAATAACATGGCAAATTTAATGGTTTTTGTTGATTCCGCAAAGGATTTTCCTTCTTTTTTTATTGTCAATATGGTGGAATAATGTGGTAAAAGGGAATAAAAAGGATTGATTTTGTATCTGTTCACGACAAAAAAATCCGTCAGCTTGGCTAATTTCCGTTTGTGCCAATCTGACGGACCTGTTTTTCGTCTGTATTGTCTACCTTAATAAAGGCTTATTGTTTCGCTGTCTTTTTCTTTTTGATGGGGTCGCAGGTGAGGTTGCATCCCAGCTTCTTGAAGATTTTGCGGTCCACTTCGCTGAGCATGACGGTGCTGTGCACCTGGCATCCCCGCAGGTTAGGCAGTTGCTGCAGTGCCCGTCGGCAGTTCTCGTCGTGCTGTGAGAGCACGGAGATGGCCACGAGCACCTCGTCGGTGTGGAGGCGGGGGTTGATGCCTCCGAGGTATTCGGTCTTGGTCTTCTGAATCGGCTCGATCATGCTCTGGGGAATGAGCTTGATTTCGTGGTCAATGCCGGCCAGGTGCTTGGTCGCGTTGAGCAGGAGCGCTGCGCTGCATCCGAGCAGGGGGCTGGAGTGCGCCTTGATGATGGTTCCGTCGTCGAGCTCGATGGCCGCCGAGGTGTGTCCGCTCTTCTCCCTGAGCTCGTTGGCCGCGACGGTGGTCTTACGGTCAGCCGTAGAGATACCTGCCTGGTTGAAGAGCAGCTGTATCTTGCTGATTTCAGAGTCGTTGCACATACCGTCCGCCAGCTTGTTCGTGGCGTCGTAGTAGCGGCGTATGATCTCGTCCTTGGATGCCTTGCAGCACACCTCGTCGTCGCTGATGCAGAATCCCACCATGTTGACGCCCATGTCGGTGGGCGATTTGTAGGGAGTCTTTCCGTATATTCCCTCGAACAGCGCTTTGAGTACGGGGTAGATCTCGATATCACGGTTGTAGTTGACCGCCACCTTTCCGTATGCCTCGAGGTGGAAGGGGTCGATCATGTTGACGTCGTTGAGATCAGCCGTGGCTGCCTCGTATGCGATGTTGACTGGATGCTTGAGCGGGAGGTTCCAGACGGGGAAGGTCTCGAACTTGGCATAGCCGGCGTGTATGCCCCGTTTGTTCTCGCAGTAGAGCTGGCTGAGGCACACCGCCATCTTTCCGCTTCCCGGTCCCGGTGCGGTGACGATGACGAGCGGGCGCTCGGTCTCCACGTAGTCGTTCTTTCCGAATCCCTCGTCGCTGGCGATTTTTGCCACGTTGTGGGGGTATCCGTCGATGAGGTAGTGGTAGTAGGATTTGATGCCCATCCGCGTGAGCCGCTCACGGAACTGGTCGGCGGCGCGCTGTCCGTCGTAGTGGGTGATGACCACCGACCCGACGAAAAATCCCCTTGCCATGAACTCATCGCGCAGGCGCAGCACGTCCTCGTCGTATGTGATTCCGAGGTCGGCCCTGACCTTGTTCTTCTCGATGTCCTCGGCACTGATGACGATGACAATCTCGATGCTGTCGCTGATTTGCTGGAACATGCACAGCTTGCTGTCGGGCTTGAATCCCGGCAGCACACGTGATGCGTGGTGGTCGTCGAACAGTTTTCCGCCCAGTTCGAGGTATAGTTTGTCGTCGAACTGTGCGATGCGTTTCTTGATGTTCTCCGACTGGATGCGGAGGTATTTCTCGTTGTCAAATCCTATCTTACTCATATTTCATCTTGTCAATTTGCTTGCAAAATTACGGTTTTTATTCCAAATGCGGTAGAAAAAGTTTAAAAAAGGTGAATAATTGGCATAAAATTGCCTTTTGTTGTGCGTTTTTTGCTAAATTTGTAATTTGCGGGTATATGCTGGAGGCTCTTCAGCGGATTCCGTCGCATGCATACAAAACAACCAAAAAGATGAAAAACAAACTTTTTATATTCTTATTCCTGCTTTCCGTCGGTTCAGCCGTCGGCCAGGAGTTTCCGTATCCTGCCTTGCCTGACTCGCTTCGCACACCAGAGGAACGCATGGATTTTCTGCTTGGCAACTATTGGAGCCGATTCGACTTTAACGACACGACCGCCACGAACTGCCAGGTGGGAGAACAGGGGTTTTCCGACTTCATCTATACCTTGGGATATGCGGATGAGAAGCAGAAAGAACGGGCGGCGGCAGACTTTGTGAGGAGGGCTTTCGCTACCGAATGGGGTGCGAGGCACTACGACCACCTGATGGAGCACTACCTGTTCAACCCCAATTCGCCATTGCGCAACGACCTCGTCTATGCCGCCCTGCTTCGCGAGATTGTAGGCGGGTGCAGTACGTGCGATGGCGCGATGCTGGAGCGCGACCGATTCCGCCTGAGCCAGGTGAGCAAGAACCAGGTGGGCGCAGTGGCCACAGACTTCGCTTACCGCACCCGCCAGGGCGCCGAAGGACGTATGCATGAGCTGGAAAGCGATTGGCTCTTGCTGGTGTTCCACGACCCTGATTGCGAGAACTGCGAGCGTATCCTTCCCCAACTGATGCTTGAGCCCGTGCTTCGTGACCGCCGCGTGCAAGTGCTGGCAATATATGGGGATTCCGACTATGAGTCATGGAAGCGCAAGACGTATGGCATGCCTTCAAACTGGACCGACGCCTACAGTCCCGGTGGCGAGATTCATTCCAAGACCCTTTACTATCTTCCGGCTACCCCCTCGCTCTATCTTTTGGACAAGCAGAAGCAGGTGGTACTGAAGGACGCATCCCCGGAAACGGTGTTGAAGATGCTGTCAGATTTACTCAAAAATAAGTAAAATGGTGACGTTTTGTAAAATTTTTTGTTAAATTTACGTGATTTTGAAAAGAAAAGCGTAACTTTGCAGAAAATTTTAATTATTCATAAAAAATATAGTTATGTCAAAGACAAAAGTGGCCATCATCGGATATGGCAACATCGGGAAATACACCCTTCAGGCGATTGAGGCTTCGGGTGACATGGAATGTGTGGGAATCGTGCGCCGCAACGGTGCGGAGAACAAGCCGGCAGAGCTGGCCGACTATAAAGTAGTGAAAAACATCAAGGAGCTTGACGGCGTTCAGGTTGCCATTTTAGCAACCCCCACCCGCAAGGTTGAGGAGTATGCCAAAGAATGTCTTGCCCTTGGTATCAACACGGTTGACTCGTTTGACATTCACACCCAGATCGTGGACCTGCGACGTTCGCTTGACGCATGTGCCAAGGCAAACAACGCCGTGAGCATCATCTCTGCCGGCTGGGATCCGGGTAGCGACTCCATCGTCCGCACGCTGATGGAGAGTCTGGCTCCGAAGGGGGTTACTTACACGAACTTCGGTCCTGGCCGTTCGATGGGTCATTCCGTAGCCGTGAAAGCCATCGAGGGCGTGAAGGACGCGCTGTCCGTGACGATTCCTCTGGGCACCGGCATTCACCGCCGCATGGTGTATGTGGAGCTGCTTCCGGGCTATGACTTCCAGGCCGTGGCCGCCCAGATCAAGGCTGACCCTTACTTCGTGAACGACGAGACGCATATCCAGCAGGTGGACAGCGTGGATGCCCTGAACGACGTGGGCCATGGCGTGAACCTGGTTCGCAAGGGAGTGTCGGGCACGACTCACAACCAGCTGCTGGAGTTCAACATGAAAATCAACAACCCGGCCCTGACTGCCCAGGTGCTCGTGAATGTGGCCCGCGCTTCGCTGAAGCAGCAGCCCGGTGCCTACACGATGATTGAGATTCCCGTGATCGACATGCTCGAGGGCGACAAGGAGAACTTAATCAAGCATCTGGTGTAAATTTTCATAAGAGCACAAAAGAACAGTGGGCTGGCACAAGGGTGTCGGCCCATTGTTTTTTTTAGAGTTTAGAGTTGAGGTTAGTTATTTTGAGAGTTTAGAGTGAAGTTGGTGTGGGTAGTTGAGGGTTGAGAGGACCATGCGGATGGGAAGGAATATGGACGTGGGTCGAATCATGAGGTGTGGAGTGCACTTCGTGCAGAAATCTGCGAATAAGCGAGAGCAAGGCCAAACTTGTTTGAGCTTTGCCGAGCGAAAGCAGATTCTCAGAAAGAAAATCTTACAAATCTTATCAAATCTTTATAGCGGTTTTTTTCAGCCGTCTCGGGCATCGAGCCCTCGACGGCTGGCGCGGACGGGGACGTCCACGCCCCCAGTGTGGATGGGCTTCGATGCGGTAGAGTGGGGGCGATGTGGAAGAGTGGGGCGCAAAAAACGGGCGGCTTATGTGCTGAAAGTTGGGAACTGAAAGTTGCGTACAAGAAAAAGAGGCATGTGAATTTTCACATGCCTCTTTGAGTTATTGTCGGTTTTGATTACTTCTTGGCTGGCTCGGGTGTAGCTGCAGCCTCTTCAGCCGGTGCCTCCTTGATCTTGCCACCCATGACGAGGTAGGCGGTAGGAGCCGCGATGAAGATGGAAGAGAGCGTGCCGAATACGACACCGAGAATCATAGCGAAAGCGAATGAGCGGATGGAGTCACCACCGAAGATGAAGATGGCGAGGAGCACGATGAGCGTAGACACAGACGTGTTGATGGTACGTGTGAGCGTCTGGTTGAGCGAGTCGTTGAAGATGCGCTGGCGCTCACGCTTAGGATAGAGCTTGAAGTTCTCACGAATACGGTCGAACACCACCACCTTGTCGTTGATGGAGTAACCGATGGCGGTCAGGATGGCTCCGATGAATGTCTGGTCAATCTCGAGCGAGAATCCGATCCATCCGTAGCAGATGGAGTACATCGCGATGATCAAGAATGTATCGATGGCCAGAGCCACGATTGAACCCACGGAGTAAGCCACGTTCCGGAACCTCAGAAGGATGTAGAGGAAGATGGCTACGAGTGCGAGGAACACGCTGATGAACGCCTTGTACGTGATGTCCTTGGCTATGGAAGGACCAACCTTCTGAGAGCTGATGATAGAACCACCCTCACGGTTGTCGCGGTCGATGAATGCGTCGAGCGACACGTTCTTGTCCACGAGTCCGAGCTCTACGAATGAGTTATAGAGGATACCCTCGATTTCCTGGTCAACCGTTGCTCCGTTGTCCTTGATTTTGTAGTTGGTGGTCACGCGGATGCTTCTGCCGTCGGTACCGAGTGCGATGACGTTGGTGTTGACAGCCTCTTCGCTCTCCTTGTCCACGAGGTTCTTTTGCAGTGTGGCACGTGTGGCCTCGATGTCAACGTCCTTGAGGAATTCCACCTTGAAGTTACGTCCTCCCGTGAAGTCGATTGACTGGCTGAGTCCTCTTATGCAGAGCGAGATGATACCGGCTGCGACTAGGATACCGAATACGGTGAACGACTTCTTGTAGCTGCTCATGAACTTGTACTTGGTGTCCTTGAACATGTTGCGTGAGATGCTCGTGGTGAATGTGAGGTCAAGCCACTTCTCGCGGTTGACGAAGTGCTCGAACACGATACGGGTGAGCCAAACGGCAGTGAAGAAGGAGCAAACGATACCGATGATGAGCGTTGTGGCGAATCCCTTGATAGGACCTGTACCCGCCATGAAGAGGATGATACCTGTGATGAGGGATGTGAGGTTGGAGTCGAAGATGGCAGAGAACGCGTTGCTGTAACCGGCAGCTACTGCGGACTTCATGGTCTTGCCTCCTCTGAGCTCCTCCTTGATACGCTCGTAGATGAGCACGTTGGCGTCGACGGCCGTACCGAGTGTGAGCACCATACCTGCGATACCCGACATGGTCAGTGCCGCCTGGAATGAGGTGAGGATACCGAGTGTGAAGAAGAAGTTGAGGATAAGCGCTCCGTTTGCCACCATACCCGGACGGAATCCGTACATCATGCACATGTAAATCATCAGGATGATGAATGCGATGATGAATGAGATGAATCCGGCCTGGATGGACTGCTGTCCGAGAGTAGGACCAACGATATCCTCCTGCACGATGACGGTTCTTGCCGGCATCTTACCAGAAGCGAGGACGGTTGAGAGGTCCTTGGTCTCGTTCGGGGTGAAGTCACCGGTGATCTGTGAGCGGCCGCCTTCGATCTTCTCGTTCACGTTCGGTGCGCTGTATACGTAGTCGTCGAGCACGATTGCCACGCTGTGGCCTACGTTGGCCTCGGTGAGTGCAGCCCATTTGCGGGCTCCCTCAGTGTTCATGTTCATGGAAACAGAGGGGTGTCCGAGGTTGTCGAAGTCGTCGTGGGCCTCGGTGATGACGTCACCTTCCATCGTGGCGGTTCCCTTCGGACCCTTCTTCAGGGCGTAGAGGCGGAACACGTTGTCCTGTCCCTTCAGTCCCTTCACATCCCATTTCAGGACGAGGTCGGTAGGGAGTATCTGCTTGGCTGTCTCTGAAGCGAGCAGCTTGTTGATTTCTGCGGTATCCGTAGCGAGGGCATATCCCACGATACATCCTGCGTTGCCCTGCTGGGGATGGAGCATGGACAGGAGCGGGTTCTCCTTCTTGATTTTCTCCAGTTCCTCCTCAGAGAGCTGCTGGTTGGCTTTGGCGTCCTCCGGGTTGGTGCTGTTCACGTTCGCCAGGATGTTGCCTTTCTTTGCCGTGTCAGCCTTGGCTGAGTCGGCGTCAGCCTCGTTCTTGGCGAGGGCTGTAGAGTCGGCAGGAGCAGCTGCGGCAGCAGGAGCGGCCTTTGTGCTGTCTGCTGGTTCTGCGCTGGCAGTCTCCTCTTCAGCCTCTGTGCCTCTGAGCGCGTTGTTGATTTGTATGAGGTAAGGCAGTGCCACCTGGGTGTCGTAGGTCTCCCAGAACTCGAGGTTGGCGCTTCCCTGGAGGAGCTTACGCACGCGCTCCGGCTCCTTGATTCCCGGGAGCTCGACGCTGATACGTCCCACCTGTCCTTCGATTTTCTGGATGTTCGGCTGAACGACACCGAATCGGTCGATACGTGCCCTGAGCACCTTGAACGCGTTCTCCACAGCGTCGTCGACTTCTGACCTGATGGCTTTCTCGACGTCGGCGTCAGTGCTGTTGGTCTTTACCTTGTCGCCCATCTTTGAGTTAGCGAAGACCACAGAGAGCGTCTTTCCGTTAGATAACTTCTTGTACTTATCGACGAACAGTGTGATGAAGTCCGACTGGCTCTGCTGTGACTCCTTCTGAGCCTCTGTCATAGCCTGCAGGAACTCCGGTGTCTGGTTGTTGTCAGAAAGCACTCTGACCACGTCCGGCACGGACACTTCCAGCATCACGTTCATACCACCCTTCAAGTCGAGTCCGAGTCCGATGGCGTTCTCGCGGCATTCCTTCAGGGTGTTGCCAAGGTAGCATTTCTCCTGGTTGAGCGAGTCCAGATATGCCTGTGCTGCCTTTTCGCCTTTCTCACCGCCGATTTCCTCTTTGATTTTCTCGGCCTTGTTGTCCACATGGTTGGTGTAGACTGCAAATGAGAGGTAGTAAACGCAGATCAGTGCAAGCAGGACCGCAATGACCTTTACAAATCCTTTGTTTTGCATTTTTTTGTGAATTGATTTTTGTTTGTTATTTAATGTTTTGTACTATTTTCCGCTCTTTCCATTTTCTCTGTGTGCGCCGGTGTTATATATAGCGCACAAAGTATGTCGAATGGACACCTTTTCCGCACGAATTATTTATATAATAATGTATGCGATGGAGGTTCCATTTAACAAATACAATCATTCAAGTTTGCAAAGTTAGTGTTTTTTTCTGAAAATAAATACTTTTCTTGTAAATTTCGTCAGAAAAAGTGCTGAAATTGTGTGATTATTTCAATTTGAGGTGTGAAATAATTGGAAAATGGTCACTTAAGGCGCACGATTTGTCAACGAAACATTCGATGGGTTTGATGTCCTCAGAGCATAGGATGTGGTCGATTCGGAAGTGGAGCTTGTTCTTGCTGAACGAGAAGCCGAATCCGTTTCCTGCCCTGGTGAATGCGTCGTTGAGTTTTTTCGTGAGCAGGTAGTGGGCATATTCGTTGGCGGTCTCATTGAAATCGCCGCAGACGATGGTGTGTCTTTTCCAGTTTCTCAGCATATAGTCGTTCACGGCCTCCACCTGAGGGCCTCTCATCTTCTTGCCGGCCATCAGCTTCTTGACCATGTCCTTCGACTCTTCCTCCCTCTTTCTCATCGGCATGTTGCTTCCCGTGATTTCCCTGTACTGGTTCAGTTCCTGCTCTGAGAACCTGTAAGACTCGAAGTGGTTGTTGATGACCATGACGGTGTCGCCGTTGATGTCGAGGTAGTATGCGACTGACATGTTGCCGCCGCTCTTATAGTGGATTTGCTCTGTTCCGACGATGGGGTACTTGCTCACGCAGGACATCTTCGCCTTGCCTGAGAGAGTGACGATATGGGGGTAGACGGCACGGACCTGCTCGTTGTCCACCCATTTCCCTTTCCAGTAGACCTCCTGCAGGCAGATGATGTCGGCGTCCTGGCCGGTGATGTAGTCGATGAACTGCTGTTTCTCTTCCGCGCATGCCCCGCCGATATTAAATGACAGGACCTTGACGGCATCCTGGGGGATGTTTTCCGGAATGTTGACGGGAAGGAATGCCCTGATGTCGGTGATGCAGAGGAGCATGGCGGCGAGTGGAATGCATGCGCTTTTCCTGCAGATGAAGAGGCACAGGATGAGCATGACGATGTTGGCCGCCAGCAGGAACGGGAATCCCAGAGGCAGAACGGCGAGCCTGGGATGGCTCTGAGGCTGCAGTGTTCCGCTGAACGCACTCAGAATCATCAATGCCGCCACGATAGCGGTGATAATGGTTGTGATGATGATAATGATTTTCCTCGATTTGCTGGAATGGTGTGACATTTTCTTTATTTCTTGCTGGCGTCGATGATTTTCTTCTGCTCCTCGGGCGTGAGGCTGTCCCATCCGCTTTTCCTGATTTTGTCGAGGATGAGGTCTACTTCATGCGCCTCCCGTCTTTTCCGCTCATTGTATTCGTAGTCGGTCTCCTGACGGGTGGTGTTACCTCCGTACGTGACGGTGAAGGGCTGTTGTCCGCCGGATGACGCTTTCCTTCCGAATCCGAAGATGTTGCCCTTGCGCTGGCCGGTGGAGCTGCCCGGGTTGGTCCTGGTCCAGTTGTTGATGTCCTTGTCGGGGTGTTTTTTCCAGTAGAGCATGAGCAGGAATCCGAAGAGAGCACCGCCGAGGTGAGCAAGGTGTGCCACGCCGTCGCCGGTGGCACTGAAGAACTGGAGAACTTCGATGAGGATATATCCGAAGATGAGGTATTTCGCCTTGATGGGGAAGGGGATGGGTATGATGAACAGCTTCTCGTTGGGGTATGTCATGCCGAATGCGAGGAGTATGCCAAATACAGCGCCCGACGCACCGATGGTGCATGAGTTCTGATTGAGCACTCCGATGGCCTGTCCCACCTCCTGTGTGATGGCTGCTCCGATTCCGCAGACGAAATAGAAGAGGAGGAATTTCTTCTCGTTCCACGTCCTGACCATGATGTTGCCGAACATCCAAAGTGCGAACATGTTGAAGAAGATGTGCATGAAGTTGGCATGCATGAACATGTATGTGATGAGCTGGTGTGGCTTGAAATAGTGGCTTCCTATATAGAAAAGTCCGAGGGATTGTGACAGGTCGGTGTGCTTCATTGCCATGAGTTCGGTCAGCACAAACATGATGATGTTGGCGATAAGCAGATATTTGATGACGTTGGGTAATTTCGTATTCATAATGAAAAAATGGTTTATAATGCGTGATTTTAAAAATTTATTGCAAAATTACCTTTTTTTCTCTGATTATGATGCAAATATTGGTCAAATAGTAGAAAAAAACACAAAAATATTATTTTTTTTAACAAAATTATTTGTTTGTTGAAACTAAAAGTATAACTTTGCGTTATAAATTAGGAATTTAATGCCAACAATATAAAAATGTGACATTACAAACTAATATTTTAACACTTAAAAAAATTGATCTATGAACAAGAATGATCTCGTAAATGCAGTAGCAGAGAAGGCTGGTCTGACGAAAGCAGACGCCAAGAAAGCCATTGACGCAACAACAGAGGCAATCGCCGAGGCACTGAAGGCAGGCGACAAAGTTGCTCTTATCGGTTTTGGTACATTCTCAGTAGCAGAGAGAGGTGAGCGCCAGGGCATGAATCCCCGGACTAAGACTCAGATCACGATTGCAGCAAAGAAGTCTGCTAAGTTCAAAGGCGGAAAAGAGCTGACCGACGCTCTTAACTAATCAGACGCAGCATCTAATTACAGTAAAAAACCGGACACCAGCGTGTGCCCGGTTTTTTTCTTACTTGGTAGCATCAAGCAGTTTGTCATCGTACATGAACGGACATCATGTGATTACTCAATGACGAGGCTGACGGGGCAGTGGTCAGACCCCAGGATGTCGGTGTGGATATGTGCTTCTTTCAGCCGTGGGTTGAGCCTCTGGGATGTGATGAAGTAGTCGATGCGCCAGCCTGCGTTCTTCTCCCTGGCCCGGAAGCGGTAGGACCACCAAGAGTAGATGTCGGTGGCGTCGGGATAGAAGAAGCGGAAGGTGTCGGTGAATCCGGCCGAGAGCAGTTGTGTCATCTTCTGCCGTTCCTCATCGGTGAAGCCGGCGTTCTTGCGGTTGGTCTTCGGGTTCTTGAGGTCGATTTCCTCATGAGCCACGTTCATGTCGCCGCAGACGATGACCGGTTTCCGGCTGTCGAGCTGTTTGAGGTAGCTCTGGAAATCGTCCTCCCATGTCATGCGGTAGTCAAGCCGCCGGAGGCCGTCCTGTGAGTTGGGCGTGTAGACGCAGACGAGGAAGAAGTCCTCCATCTCGAGCGTGATGACCCGCCCTTCATGGTCGTGCTCGTCGATGCCGATGCCGTAGGTCACGTTCAGCGGGGTGTGACGGGAGTAGATGGCGGTGCCTGAGTAGCCTTTCTTCTCGGCGTAGTTCCAGAAGGACTGGTAGCCGGGAAACTGAAGGTCGAGCTGTCCCTCCTGCATTTTTGTCTCCTGCAGGCAGAAGAAGTCGGCGTCGAGCGCAATGAATGCCTGCTCGAAGCCTTTGCCTACGCATGCCCGCAGGCCGTTGACATTCCAAGAAACGAGTTTCATGTTTATTTAAAAGTTTAGAGTTGAGAGTTGAGGTTGAGAGTGAGGTAAGTTTGGTGTTGTTAGAGGGGCGATTTTTCGAGGAATCGAGGAATCAAAATTCGAGGTTTTGGGATTACGAGGAATCGAGGAGTCGATGCTTCGAAAAAACAAAGTTTTTTTGGGGGGGCGATGCTTCGAAAATTCGAGGTTTTGCTGAAAAAAACTAAAAGAGACGGCCGGAAAGTGCCGTCTCTTTCAGGATTATGGGGTTGCTTAGTGAACGTACTGTCCGAACTGGGTGAGTTTCATGTCTCCCTCGCGGAGGAAGGTGTCGTGCATGGCGAATGCAGCCGACAGCTTGTGGCATGAGTGCCCCTTGTCTGCAATCTTGAGGTAGTCCCAGAGCAGCTGCTTGTAGTCAGGGTGGGCACAGTTCTCGATGATGGTCTTTGCCCGCTCCATCGGAGACTTGCCTCTGAGGTCGGCCACGCCCTGCTCGGTGATGATCACGTTGACATCGTGCTCCGTGTGGTCGATATGTGAGCAGAACGGTACGATAGAACTGATCATGCCGCCTTTTGCCACGGAAGAGCAGGTGAAGATGGAGATGTATGCGTTGCGCTCGAAGTCGCCCGAACCGCCGATACCGTTCATCATCTTGGTTCCGCAGATCTGGGTGGAGTTGGCATGTCCGTAGAGGTCAACCTCGATGGCTGTGTTGATGGCGATGACGCCCAGTCTTCTGATGACTTCCGGGCTGTTAGAGATTTCCGACTGACGGATGACGAGTTTGTCCTTGAAAAGGTCGATGTCGTCGTAGATACCCTGCAGCACGTCGTTGGTGACGGTGAGCGAGCATGTCGAGGCTGACTTCACACGTCCTTCCCGCATCAGGCCGACGATGGCGTTCTGCAGCACCTCGGTATAGACGTTGAAGTCCGGCACCTCTGGGTTGCTGCCCAGTGCGGCGAGGATGGCGTTTGCCGTGGTTCCCACTCCGCTCTGCAGAGGGAGGAACGTGCTGGGGATGATTCCGCGCTTCATGTCAGCCATGAGGAAGTGTGCCACGTTCTCACCGATCTTGTCGGTCACCGGGTCACCCTCGGCGAATCCCCTGGCCTCGTCCGGCAGGTTGCATTCCACCACACCTACGATTTTGCTCGGGTCGAGCTGCAGGTAGATGGTTCCAACGCGGTCGCTCGGCTTCTCGATGGGGATGGGCTTGCGCTGAGGCGGGTCGAGCGGCTCGTAGACGTCATGAAGTCCGATGGACTTGGTGCTGTGGAAGGCGTTGAGCTCCAGGATGATGCCCTTCTTGGCCAGGCGTGCTGCCGTAGGAGCGATACCACCGGCTGAGGTCAAGTATACCTTTCCGTCCGGCTCGATGGCGCATACCTCCAGGATGGCCCAGTCCACGTCGCCCATGAATCCGTAGCGCAGCTCCTGTGCCATCTGGCTGAGGTGGATGTCGTTGTAGGCAATCTCGCCTTTGTTCACCAGCTTGCGGAAAGTAGGGTTGGTGGTGTAGGGTGCGCGGTAGCGAATGGCGTGTTCCTCAGCCATGACTCCGTCGCAGCTCTGACCTGTGCTGGCACCCGTGAAGATACCGATTTGGAAGGGTCTTCCCTGCTCATGTTCTGAATGTGCGATTTTTGCGATTTCTGCAGTGACAGCTTTTGGTGTTCCGGCCGGCGTGAATCCGCTGAGCGCGATGTTGTCACCATTCTTGATCATGCTTGCAGCCTCTGCTGCTGTGATTCTTGTAAAGCTCATGTTGTTTTTATAGATGTTTTACTGATTTTGGTAGTTCAATTGCAAATAATTTATAAATAATGTAAATTTTTTGCAAAGTTAGTGAAAGTTTATGAGAAATCGCACAAAAAAAGAATAATTGTGCTGTTATTCGCATGAAAACTATGCAATTTGGTGTCCGTTGTAAAGAATATAGTACTTTCCTTTCATAGCCAGCAGTTCCTCGTGGGTGCCTTGCTCGATAATCCGTCCGTGGTCCATGACGACGATGATGTCGGAGTTTCTGACGGTGGAGAGGCGGTGTGCGATGACGAAGGTTGACCTCCCGGTCATGATGTGGTCCATGCCCTGCTGAACGAGTTTCTCGGTGCGTGTGTCGATGCTGGATGTGGCCTCGTCGAGGATCATGGCAGGGGGGTTGCCCACCGCTGCCCTGGCGATGGCGATGAGCTGCCGCTCTCCCTGGCTGAGGTTTCCCCCGTCGGCGGAGAGCATGGTGTCATATCCGTTGGCCAGGCCGGTGATGAAGTCGTGTGCGTTGACCAGCTTCGCCGCCTCTATGCACTCCTCGTCGGTGGCGTCGAGCTTTCCGTAGCGTATGTTCTCCATCACGGTGCCGGTGAAGAGGTGGGTCTCCTGCAGCACCATGCCGAGCGAGCGGCGAAGGTCCTCGCGGTAGATTTTCCGGATGTCAATCCCGTCGTAGAGGATGGTGCCGCCCTGGATGTCGTAGAAGCGGTTGATGAGGTTGGTGATGGTGGTTTTACCGGCTCCCGTTCCGCCCACCAGCACCACTTTCTGTCCTGCGTCGGTGTCGAGGTTGATATCGAAAAGCACTTGCTTCTCAGGGATATATCCGAAGTCCACTCCGGAGAAGTCCACCTCTCCCCGTTGCCTGACGAGACGGGAGGAGCCGTCTTCCTGCGGGATCTTCCATGCCCAGACTCCCGTCCGCTCCTCGGACTCGAGGAGACTCCCGTCTTCCTTCTCCACGGCGTTGACGAGGGAGACCGATGCGCCCTGGTCCTTTTCCGGCTCCTCGTCCATGAGGCTGAACACCCTCTCAGCTCCCGCCAGCGCGTTGATGACGCTGTTGATTTGCTGGCTGACATGGCTGACCGGCTGCGTGAAGTTCTTGATGAGTGTGAGGAAGGCGACGAGCGTTCCTACGGTGAGTGAGGTGAAGGATAGGGCGGACAAGGAAGGGGAGAGGGCGATGAATCCCCCGAGGATGGCTGCCAGCACGTAGATGAGGTTGGACAGGTTGCCATTGATTGGCATGACGATGTTGGCGGCTTTGTTGGCCTCGTAGCCGCTCTCTCTCAGTGCCTGGTTGAGCTGCTGGAACTGCTGGATGGACTCGTCCTCATGGCAGAAGGTCTTGATGACTTTCTGTCCGTTGAGCATCTCCTCCACGTAGCCGTTCATGGCACCGAGGCTCGTCTGCTGGATTTTGAAGTGCTTGGCTGACCGCTCGCCCAGTTTTCGGGTGACGTAGACCATGAGGCACGTCATGAGAATGACGAGCAGGGTGAGCGGGACAGACAGGACGACCATGCTGACGAATGTGACGGAGATGGTGATGATGGAAGAGAACACCATGGGTATGCTGGAGCTGATCATCTGTCGCAGCGTGTCCACGTCGTTGGTGTAGACGGACATGATGTCGCCATGCGGGTGCTGGTCGAAATATTTGATGGGCAGTTGCTCCATGTGCTGGAAGAGGTCCTTGCGGAGCCTTAGCAGCGTGCCCTGACCCACGTTGATCATGAGCCTGTTGTTGAGATAGGAGCAGGCGATGCCGACGAGGAGAACGGCCGCTAGCTTGAGCAGTGCCTGTGCCAGCGGCTGGTAGTCGGTGCTGTGGGCGGCTACCATGGGGGTGACGTAGTCGTCGATGAGCGACTTGGTGAAGAGGGTGGAGGCAAGGGTGGTGACCGAGGTGACGAGGATGCAGGCGAGCACGACGAGGAAAGACCATTTATAGCTTTTGAACACGTATCCGAAGACGCGCTTGACGGTCTTCCAGCTTTCTTTCGTCATCTTGGCGCCGAAGTTGTTGGCGCGGCCCCCACCGGGACCTCTTCCTATGTTGAGTTGTCGAGCCATTGGTTTTGTTTGAAGTTTGAAATTTGAAGTTTGAAATTTATTATGCCATGCGGAAGGCCGCTCGATTTTCTTATTGTTTGGGATCGAAGTCTCCGGAGGCTTCCATCTGGAGCTTGTTGATTTCCTGGTAGATCTTGTTGGACTTCAGCAGCTGCTCGTGGGTGCCGATGCCGTTGACCTGGCCGCTGTCCATGACGATGATGCGGTTGGCATGCCGCACGCTCTGGATCCGCTGCGAGATGATGATTTTCGTGATGTCCGGCACTTTGTTGTTGAAGGCATCGAGGATTTTCGCCTCCGTCTCAGTGTCGCATGCGTTGGTGGAGTCGTCGAGGATGAGCACCTTCGGCTTCTTGAGCAATGCCCGGGCGATGCACAGTCGCTGCTTCTGTCCGCCCGACACGTTGGCCCCGCTCTGCTCGATGACGGTGTCATACTGCTCAGGCATCTGCTCGATGAACTCGCTGGCCTGGGCCAGCTGGCAGGCTTGCTGGCATTCTTCCAGCGTGGCGTCGGCCTTGCCCCATCTGAGGTTGTCGAGGATGGTGCCGGAGAAGAGGATGTTGTTCTGCAGGATCATCGACACGTCGTTCCTGAGCGCAGTGACGTCATACTGCCTGACGTCGACTCCGCCCACCTTCACCGTCCCCTGGCCTACGTCGTAGAGCCTGCTCACCATGCTGGCGAGGGTGGATTTTCCGCAGCCCGTTCCTCCGATGACTCCGATGGTTTCTCCTGGCTCCACACGGAAGGACACATGCTGGAGGGCAGGACGGGTGACGGATTTCTTCACCTCACCGTCCTCGTCGGCGATGGCCTGGTTGTAGGAGAAGGAAACGTCCTGGAACTCCACGCTTCCGTCTTTCACGATCGTCACTGCGTTGGCGGGCGACGTGATGTCCGCCTTTTCGTCAAGCACCTGGCACACCCGTTTTCCGTTGGCAGCGCTCATGGTGATGGTGACGAAGATCATCGTGAGCATCATCAGCGAGGTGAGGATGGTCATCACGTATGCGAACATGGAGGTGAGCTCGCCAGTGGTCAGCTCTCCTCCCACGATGAAATGTGCTCCGAACCACGACAGGGCGATGATGCATCCATAGACGACGAGGTTCATGATGGGGTGGTTCAGTGCCTGCAGGCTCTCGGTCTTGACGAAGAGCTTATAGAGCGCTTCAGCCGCCTTTTTGAACTTCTTGTTCTCGTAGTCCTCCCTGACGAAGGCTTTCACCACCCGTATGGCCTGAACGTTCTCCTGCACCGACTTGTTGAGGTCGTCGTATTTCACGAACACCTGCGAGAAGAGCTTGACGGTCTTGGTGATGATGAAGAAGAGTGCGCAGCCGAGAATCAGCATGGCCACGATGAAGATGATGCTCATCTTCCAGTTGATGAGCACACACATGAAAATGCTGAAGACGAGGTTGAGCGGTGCCCTGACCGATGCCCTGAGAATCTGCTGGAAGGCGTTCTGCAGGTTGCTCACGTCGGTTGTCATGCGGGTGATGAGTCCGGAGGATGAGAACCGGTCAATATTGGAGAAGGAGAAGGTCTGGATGTTCCTGTACATGGCATCGCGGAGGTTATAGGCGAATCCGGTCGACGCGTATGCTGAGTTGGTGCCTGCCTTGATGCCGAAGAACAGGGAAAGGAATGCCAGGGCGAGCATGAGACCTCCGTAGAGACATACGTTGGTCATGTCGCCGCGCCCGTCAGCGCCTCCGTTGATGCCTTTGTCGATGATGGAGGCGGTGACGTAGGGGATGAAGGCGCTGACGAGTACCTCAAGGGATGTGTAGACAGGGGTGAGGATGGACGCGCGCTTGAATTCCCCCACATTTTTTAATAAGGTCTTGAACATTTTTAGTTGAGAGTTGAGGGTTGAGAGTTGAGAGTGAAGTTACTCTGAGTATAGTTTTAGAGTTGAGAGGGCCATGCGGACGAGGGGCTGGATATTCTAGATTTTCTAGACTTTCTGTATTTTTTAGCTTAGTTGGAGATTCCGGTTGTCCTCGGTGCTCTGTTTTTGTTGGGATAATTCTTTTGAGTAAAGGCAAAGTTAGTTAATTTTTAGGTGGTTTTCGTTGTTTGTGATGTGTTTTTTTGCAATTTTTTTATAAAAGGGGAGAAAAGTGAATATTTTTTTGTAATTTTATGCCCTAAAAATGATGCGTCAAGTTCAAAAACGCATTTTTATGCCCTAAGTAACAGTTAAAAAATAAGTTGCCTCGTTTTTTTATGAAGACGAGAAGACAAGAAGACGAGAAGACAAGACGATAGTCATCTGACGGACATACATAAAGTAAGTCCCTACAGTCAACATAAGGTGAGGCAAGTTATTTTTTT
>FLNV01000180.1_pt1 | contig 20631 bp, 18 predicted proteins | sample 1140351 | NCBI WGS metagenome assembly FLNV01 (sample SAMEA3878207, study PRJEB12797) | bioreactor metagenome | biome: Moose rumen | place: Sweden | collected 2011-10 | reverse complement strand
TTTTTTTATGTGTTTTTTCGCACAAAAAAATTAGTAATTTTGCCTTAAAAATTCTATGCATTTTTCCCTTTTGTAATTACTAATTTCTAAAAATTATTTATCTTTCTTCAAGGTACTTCTTTATATTATCACCTTTATTTTGTTTTGTCAATAGCTTTTATAAAAAATTTTGTTTTTTTAGTATTATAAAATGTTATCTGTTGTGGTATATATAAATAGCAAGAACTTTTCTTCTAATTATATATACTACAACAAGATAACTTTGTTTTTCCCCTTAATATTAATACTTCAAATAAATCTTTATGCTCTTTTTTCTGTAGCTATTTTTCTACTATTATAATAAGAAGGCTTTTTTTCTCTTCTAATTAAATTCAACATTTTTTGAAGTTCTATTATTATAATAGGAAGAAAAGAAATTCCTATTGTATATATCCATTGTGTTTTGTTTAACGGTACTAAATCAAATATTTTTGCAAAGTACGGAACAATTACAACAACTATTTGTAATAACGCTCCTAAAATAAAACTTCCTATTAAATACTTATTTTCAAGTATTCCTGTTATTAATATTGACTCCTCTGATTTTATATTAAAACTATGAACAAGTTCTAACAATCCTAAAGAAATAAAAGCCATTGTTCTTCCAATTTCAACTCCATAATATTTATTTCCTAACGAAAAAGTAAATAGTGTTAAACTACCAATCATTATACCTTCTGTTATTATTTTATACCATAATCCTCCAGCAAATATGCTTTCTTTTGAATTTCTTGGTTTTCTTTCCATTATTCCATTTTCTTCTCTTTCAAGTCCTAGTGCTATTGCAGGCAATGAATCTGTAACCAAATTAATCCATAAAAGTTGAATTGCAAGTAACGGTGATTCAAGTCCTAATAATAATCCCATAAATATTGTAACTATTTCCCCAATATTTGTAGCTATTAAAAAGTGTATAGCTTTTCTAATATTATCATATATATTTCTTCCTTGTTTTACCGCTTCTACAATTGTAACAAAATTATCATCAACTAAAATCATATCTGCAGCATTTTTTGCAACATCAGTTCCCGCTTTTCCCATTGCAATTCCTATATCGGCATTTTTTAAAGCTGGACTATCATTTACGCCATCACCAGTCATTGCTACAACTGCTCCAGTTTTCTGCCATGCTTTTACAATTCTAACTTTATGTTCAGGTGTTACTCTTGCAAATACTGAATAATTCTGGATTGTTTTTTCTAATTTTGAATCTGGTATTTTATCTAATTCGTTACCTGTAATTGCAAGATCCCCGTTATTTAGAATACCTAATTCTCGTGCTATCGCTTTTGCAGTTGCAATATGGTCTCCTGTAATCATTACAGTTTTTATACCAGCTTTTTTACATGTTTTTACAGCTTCTTTTACACCTTCTCTTGGTGGATCTATCATGCCAATTAACCCAACAAAAATAAGGTCTTTTTGAAAATTATTTTTTTCTTTTGTATCTTTATATGCAACTCCTAAAACCCTAAGTGCATTATTTGCCATTTCAATATTATGATTTTTTATTTTGTTTTTTTGCATAATTGTAATTGGTTCAATTTTTCCATTTACATATATTTTATTACATTTTTCAATCAAAACATCTGGTGCTCCTTTTGTAATTGCTCTATAGCTTGTTTCATTTTTATTTTCCAAAACTCTTTCATTTATAAATACCTGTCCATTTGATAGTTCATCATTATAAAAACTGTTATTTTTGATACTATTATTTAACTTATGTATTGTAGTCATCATTTTTATAGAAGAATCAAAAGGAATTTCATCTATTCTTGGCATTTTTCTATACAGATTCACTTTATTAATATTTTCATTCAAAGCTTTATTAACAATAGCAAGTTCAGTAGCCTCTCCTGTTGCAACTGGAATACCATTTTCTTCTTGTATTATGCAGTCTGTGCACATACATCCTAATTCTAATAAAAATCTCTCATTGTCTGTAAACGTTTTTACAACTGTCATTTTATTTTGAGTAAGTGTTCCTGTTTTATCCGAACATATTACCGAACTACTTCCTAAAGTTTCTACTGCTGTAAGTTTTCTTATAATGCTATTTTTCTTAGCCATTTTAGTAACACCAATTGAAAGCATAATTGTAACAATTGCTGGCAGTCCTTCAGGTATTGCAGCCACTGCTAAACCTACAGAAGTCATAAACATTTCTATTGGATCTATCTTTTTTATAACTCCAATAATAAATATTACAGCACATATAGCTAAACAAACTACACCTAAAATTTTTCCTACTTCTGAAAGTTTCTTCTGTATTGGAGTTTCAGGAGATTCTTCTTTTATTATCATGTTTGCTATTTGTCCAATTTTTGTATCCATTCCAGTTTCTGTTACTATAGCTTTACCATGTCCATGCGTTATTATGGTTGACATGAAAGCAATGTTTTTTAAATCTCCTAAAATAATATCCTTACTATACAGTCTTTCATTTGTTTTTTCTACAGGTTCAGTTTCTCCTGTTAAACTAGATTCTTCTATTTTTAAATTAAAACTTTCTACTATTCTACAATCTGCAGGTACATATTTTCCATCTTCTAATTCTATTATATCACCTGGTACTAATTCTTCTGCATTTATTTCTTCTATTTGCCCATCTCTTATTACCTTTGCCATTTCAGGTGTCATCTTTTTTAAACTTTCTATAGATTTTTCTGCTCTTTCTTCTTGAACTAGTCCCATTATTGCATTTAAAATAACTATTGCTATTATTATTATTGAATCAAAATAATCGTTCTCTCCCTGCATTTTAGAAACAACTGCAGATACAATAGAGGCTATTATTAAAATAATAATCATAAAATCATTAAATTGTTTTATGAATTTTATAAAAATAGGTTCTTTCTTTTTTTCTTCTAATCTATTTACTCCAAATTCTAATCTTCTTTTTTCAACTTCTGTTTCTGCTAGTCCATTTTTTACATTTGTTTTTAGCCTTCTTGCTACTTCTTCTGTACTTTTATCATGCCACATAAAATCAACTCCTCTTTTAAATCTATATATAATATATATTCCTCTAAACAAGTTTTTATGCCTTTAAAAATTAATATCTGCAAATCGGGTTGACATAATTTCAAAGATGTTGTATAATAATATTGTTACATTGTTTTGATTTTTCCCATATATGGGAGAAAGGGCAGAAAATGAAAAAGGTATTTATTTTAATCACTGTTGCATTGTTATTAACCTCTTGCTATGACCCTAGAACGGTTGCCGACGAAAGTTGGGAAGACATCCAAGTTACTTTAGTCGAAAAATACCAGGTTCCTTACAAAGGAACCATCCACAACTATTTTAGAGTTGAATTCGACGGAGAAATATTATTGGAAGAGCCACCTGATGAAGTATATTATGCCTATTCTGAAGGTGATTTAGTGCCTATGGTACTATACAAAGCCTATAATGGGCATGATGAACTTCTTACAGTGCACTTTTGGTTTAAAATACCCAAAGACAAAAAAAGGACAACAAAGGGGCTGCTAAAAAGCAGCCCCCTTGTTGTCCTTTTTAGCTATTTGTCCAATTTTTGTATTTGTTTTTAGTCTTCTTGCAACTTCTTCTGTACTTTTATCATGCCACATAAAATCAACTCCTCTTTTAAATCTATATATAATATATATTCCTCTAAACAAGTTTTTATGCCTTTAAAAATTAATATCTGCAAATCGGGTTGACATAATTTCAAAGATGTTGTATAATAATATTGTTACATTGTTTTGATTTTTCCCATATATGGGAGAAAGGAAAAAAATGAAAAAAATACTATCTATTTTTTTTATCACCACCTTATTATGTATGTTAACTTCTTGTTCCAAAGAAACTTATGGAGACATAGAAGGAACTCTAGTTGAAAAGTACCAAGAGTCATATAAAGGAAGAGTCTACAACTATTTTAGACTTGAATTTGATGATGAGGATATACCTGATGATATACTGTTGTTCAAAGTTGATGACGCGATTTATATATCTTATTCAAATGATGATACAGTCCCTATGACTGTATACAAAAAGTATACCATCGATGGTAGTTTAACTTCAGTAACATATGAATTTAAGGACCCTAAATGAAAAAAACTACCCGTTCAACGGGTAGTTTTTTTCTATTATACAATCTCTGGATTATCTTTAACTATCTTCCTTACCAAATCATCATCTAATTCAAATGGTGTAACATATCCTTCTAGCATTCTTGCTTTTTGTGCTAAATTTTGATTTTCATTATTTACATATATTTTAGCTTTTCCTTTACCATTTTTAGCTTCTTGAACTAAATTTGATACTGGTGAATTTCCGTCAAATGCAATAACAATTGTTTTAATTCTCTCAAATAATTCATAATTAAAGCTTTTATATATTCCAGAACTTTCACTTTCTATAGATATTGCAACACCTGTAATACCTGATTCTAAAATTCTTGTCTTTACTTCTTTTCTAAGCATCTTTGGAATAATTGCATATATTTCAAATTTCTTATTTAGTCTCTTACATATATCAATTATTTCCTTTTCATAGCCTCTTATTGAATGGCCTATAACAAAATATGCATTATCAGGATTTGCTTGTTTAACTAATTTTTCTAATATACTAGCTCCCTCTTCTTCAATATTTGTGTGTATTCCTCTTGCATTAAAACTTCCTCCTGCAATTACTATAGGAACTTTATTTAAAGGCAAAGGCTTTATCATATCTGATAAATACTCTTTTGCAGGAACTTTGTCTGTTATTCTCCACATTATATTTTGATTTTTATTCTCATTTTCATATTTTTCTTCAAGTTCTAAGATAACATCTCTCATTTCTCTATCTGCAACAATTTCGTTAAACCTTGCGCTTTTTTCTTCAAAATACTTTTCTGACCTTTCCATTATTTCGTCTTCTACTTTTCTCATCTTTTCAAAATCTTCATCTGTTAAGCCTAGCATATTTTGTAAAGCAAGTTGCTCATCTATTGTGTCTATTCCATAAAATCCACATCCATCTGTACCTTGAACACATTTAATCCCATTTTTTAAATATTTTTTTAGTGGATGATTTGAAATCTTGCTTAAATTATTTAGCCTTACATTTGATGTGATTTGAAATTCCATAACAGCTCCAGCTTCTTTGATGTCGTTTATTAATTGTTTTCCTTCTTCTGAATCTAATTCTGGTGTATATAATCCATGACCAATTCTGACATTAGGCATTTTTTGTCCTTCTTTTAAAGACTCTTTTACACATTTAATCGAATTTGCAACATTATCTTTTAAGCTGTCATTTTCTCCAGCATGAATTCTAATTGTATAATAATTATCTGTAGTCGCAACATATTGTACAATTTCGCTTATTATAGGTTTTAGTTCTGAAATGTCATTTATTTCTTCTCCTATAAAATCAGAACCTACAACATATGGACTTATAGAAACAGCCTTTAAAACATTTAAATTTTCTCTCAAATAATCTGTATAATTATTAGTATCATTTACTATAGTTAAAGGAATCCTTCTTATTGCAACTAAAAATCTTAATTTTACACCTGTTTCTTCTTCAATTAAAGGCATAATCTTATGAACTTCTTCTAAAAACTCTACTGCAGGAAGTCCTGACTTTGTAAGTGTTGTGTCTGCAATTTCCACATATTTTATTCCTTGCTTTTGATATTCTCTTGCAATCCATAGCAATTTATCTTCTCTTAAATTATTGTTTTTAAATGGACTTTCTTCTTTTAAATCTTTTAACATTCTTAAAACAATTGCCTTTATTTCTTTAACTGGTATTTTTTCTATTTTATCTAACTCTTCTTCTAGATTTAATTTTTCTTTGCTTATTTGACCTTTTGCAAAAACATACCTATATAAATAAAGCTTTTCAAGATTAGTAAAAACTGCCTGACCATCCTTTAAAATAGCTAAACTTCTTCTTATTTTTTCAATATTTTCTTTTGCATTTTCTATATTATTTAATATTAAATCAGCAAAATTTATGAAAGTATTGTCATTTATTTTTCTATCTAATTTTTTTCCTTCTAAATTTGAATCTTCAAATTTTTTAGCAACTTCTTCTCTTTGTTTTAATATTTTTTCTTCTTGTTCTTTTGATAATTTTAAATTTAGTTTTCTTATATAATATAGAGGATATTTAATTTGATGTTTGATTCCTAAAGCAATTAAAGCATCTGGAGATAAATTTGCATTCATATGTGTATGCAAATCTGTTTTAAATTTTAATTTTTTAAAAATAAAAGATTTAACAATTGTTTTTTCTATTGGAAATCTATAGTCTTTTGTTTGAGACATCAAAGTTTTTGCAATAGCAGGTATTTGGCCATTTAATTGAACCCCTTTGTCATCAAAAATATTTGCAGTTCTATATCCTCCAAGTCTAAAAATGTATACATCTTCATTTTTAGCGTTTATGCTCGCAGGTATTTTTCCTGTAATTATCTTCATATCTTTTTCATTTTTTGTTGTTTCCAAGCCACATATTCTTGCTAAATTAGAAATCAAATTTCCAGTATTATGATTTGGTGTTTCAATTACATATGTTAATTCATCTTCTCCTGATTTGTATAAGTTAACAACTATATCTCTTTCTTTATCTAAATAAAAAGTTGTAAAATATTCCATAATCTCTCCTTTGAGGTATCTTTTGGGGACGGAGGAAAAATGTAACCTTGCAAATTCTCTTTCCCATTCTTAGATACCCTTTATTTTAAAAATAAAGCCATATAATATATTGATGTCTCAATACTTATATGACTTTTAAAATTTGGTAGCGATGGTGGGACTTGAACCTACGACCTGCCGGGTATGAACCGGATGCTCTAGCCAGCTGAGCTACATCGCCATTTCGATAATAACTATTATACATTGTTATTCCCGAATTGTCAAGAGTTTATACTCAAAAAATTTATTTTATAGCTTTAATGTTTCAAAGTACAATATTTACGCTTAAATACATTGAAAATTTCTAGAAATCATTTTTAAAATTCCCATTTTGGAACATATTCTTCTTCATGCTCTCCAAGTTCTTGAATAAATCCATTTTCTATATTTATTTCTTCAATATATTTTTCGATTTGTTCCCATTCTCCTTTTGTAAGTTTTCTATTTAATTTTGGATTTTCTTTTGCTTTATATGTAGGAAAATATTGTGCCATAATACTTACATAAATATCATTTGGTAAATTTTGCTTTATCCACAAAAGAACTTTTTTACTATTTTCTATATGATTAGGTAAAACCAAATGCCTTATTATAACACCTTTTTGAATTATTCCATCTTCATCAAACTTAGGTGTGCCAACTTGTTTTATCATTTCTTTTATTGCTTTGGTTGCTATTTCAAAATAATTTTTCGCTCCAGAATATTCAATTGCAATCTCTTCTTCTGCATATTTTAAATCTGGTAAATATACATCTACATATCCATTTAATGCTTTAATAGTTTCTATGTTTTCATATCCGTTTGTATTGTATACTATAGGTATTTTCAATCCTTTAGATTTCGCGATTTTTATTGCTTCAATTATTTGATACACATAGCTTGTTGGTGTAACTAAATTTATATTATGTACACCTTTTTCTTGTTGTTTAATAAAAATATTTGCTAATTCTTCTATAGAAATTTCTTTTCCTTTTCCTAGCTGGCTTATTTCATAATTTTGACAAAAAATACAATTCATTGTACAGTTTGAAAAAAATACAGTTCCCGAGCCTTTATCTCCACTTATGCATGGTTCTTCAAAATCATGCGTACTATATAAACCTATCTTAACTTTATTAGTAGATTTACACCATCCAATTTGATTATTATTTCTGTTTACTTTACATTTGCGAGGACATATCTCACATTTATCTAATTGCTTTATCATATCTATTCCCTTCTTGAAATATTTTACAATTTATTTTATAAAAAATCAATCAATATCTTTATAAAAAATATATATAATTTTAAGCGTAAATTTTTATAATTTGTTGGAACATTCCACATAGGGCTTATTTCTAAAATAAGTTTTTTTAAAAAATATTTTGACATTTTTCTCTTTTAAATATCAGCTTTTTAAAAATTTACTATTCTCGGCTTTATTATGGCCATAAAATTCAAGTAGTAGTTATTATATATTGGAACATTCCGATGAATTATAAATAATTTATGTTCATTTTTAATTATTTCTTCAGTCAAAAAAATGTCAATTAGTAATTGAATCTATTCTAAAATTAAATATGCATATGAAAACGTTAATAATAATTTTAAAAAATGTCCTGCAAATATTGAATTTTTCTTTTATTTATTATATAATAAGTGGCATAATTGAAATGAAAGGGAGTATATATATGATAGATATTAAATTTTTAAGGGAAAATCCAGACATAGTAAAAGAAAACATAAAAAAGAAATTTCAAAATCACAAACTTTCACTTGTTGACGAAGTTATAGAATTGGACAAGAAAAACAGAGAAGCTAAACTTAATGGAGACAACTTAAGAAATGAAAGAAAAGTTCTAAGTACTCAAATTGGAAATCTTATGAAATCAGGAAAAAAAGATGAAGCTGAAGAAGTAAAAAAACAAGTTGAAGCTATTAATAAAAAGCTTGAAATGAATGAAGCATTAGAAAATGAATATGCAGAAGAAATAAAATCTAGAATGATGAAAATCCCAAACATTATGCATGAATCTGTTCCTATAGGTGAAGATGATAGCAAAAATGTAGAAATTGAAAAATTCGGTGACCCGGTAGTTCCAGATTATGAAATACCATATCATGGTGAAATAATGGAATCTCTTGGAGGTCTTGATTTAGATAGTGCACGTCGTGTTGCAGGAAATGGATTTTATTATTTAGTTGGAGATTTAGCAAGACTTCATTCTGCAGTTTTAACTTATGCAAGAGATTTTATGATTAATAAAGGCTTTACATATTGTATCCCTCCTTTTATGATTCGTAGCGATGTTGTTACAGGAGTTATGAGTTTTGAAGAAATGGATGCAATGATGTATAAAATTGAAGGTGAAGACTTATATTTAATTGGAACAAGTGAACATTCAATGATTGGAAGATTTAAAGATCAAATCTTAAAAAAAGAAAATATGCCATATACTATGACATCATATTCTCCATGTTTTAGAAAAGAAAAAGGTGCTCATGGTATAGAAGAACGTGGTGTATATAGAATTCATCAATTTGAAAAGCAAGAAATGATTGTTGTTTGTGAACCTGAAGATAGTTGGAATTGGTATGACAAAATGTGGTCATATACAGTTGAATTTTTCAGAAGCATGAACATTCCAGTTAGAACTTTAGAATGTTGTAGTGGAGATTTAGCAGATTTAAAAGCTAAATCATGTGATGTTGAAGCATGGTCTCCACGTCAAAAAAAATATTTCGAAGTTGGAAGTTGTTCAAATTTAACAGATGCACAAGCAAGACGTCTTGGAATTAGAATTAAAGGAGAAAATGGAAACTATTTTGCACATACATTAAATAACACAGTAGTTGCCCCACCTCGTATGCTTATTTCTATAGTAGAAAATAATTATCAACCAGATGGAAGTGTTATTATACCAGAAGTTTTAAGACCATATATGGGTGGACTTGAAAGGATTTCTCCAAAGAATAAATAAAAATAACTAAATCTTTGTACATAAGAAAATATCAATAAAATTCTTATGTACAAAGTTATTTATTACGAAAGGTATACTCATGAAAAAAAAATTTATAATATTAACAATTATAACTATTATTTTAACTATAATTCTTGTATTTTTATTAAGCTATACATATAAGAGTATTAAAGCATATACAGCATCACAATCTTTTTTAAGCAGCAGTTTAAAATTTCAAGAAGCAAATGAAAAAACGATATTTTCTATAAATAAGATAACATATTTCAGTAATTGTAATGCAGATATTTCTACAAATTCAAATTCATCATTTACAATTTCTGATTTATATCAATATACTGATATAGCAATATTTTTAAGCCCTAATTCTGAAAAATTAACAAGTAAAAATACAATAAAATCTGTTATTTTAGAAGATATAAATTTTTCATTATTACCAAGTATTGGTAAACCTAGCCTATACTACAAAAACATTAATGATTTTGCAAAACCTACATTTTTAAAAGAAAATTTAATAAATAATGCAATAACATTTTATACTACTTCTGAAGATAAAATAGACTATACCAAGCCAATACTATACAATAATTGTGCTAATCCAATTACAATATGCTATGTAAACGAAAAAATTCAAGATAAATACACTTTATCAAATAATGTTTCAAATCTATCACATGATGGAACGCTTTTAAAAAAATGTGCAATAACACTTAATTCCATATCTTGTAAAATAAGTTTTAATATGACAATCACAAATAATTTGAACGAAACTTATTCTTGTCCAATCACTCTTAGCATTCCACTTTCTACAGAAAGCAATACTATTTATGATGGAAGTTTAACATTAAAAGATACAACAAATTTTAAATTTATTAGAACTGATTAATCAATGATTATGTAAAAGGCTTTGCCCTTTACAAACTATTATATAATTTAAAAAGTGAACTGAGATTTTCCAGTTCACTTTTTTCTTATATATTTTTACCAGCAGTAAAACCTGTTGAGTATGCAATTTGTAAATTAAATCCACCTGTATATGCATCTACGTCAAGTATTTCTCCTGCGAAATATAAATTATTTACTATTTTAGATTCCATTGTAGAAGGATTAACTTCTTTAATGTTTACTCCACCACTTGTTATAATTGCATCTTCTATTGGCCCAAATTCTTTTATTGTTAATTTGAAATCTTTTAATAAACTTACTAATCTTTCTCTTTCAACTTTAGTAATTTCATTTACTTGTTTTTCTGGTTTTATTCCAGATAATTCTATAATAGGTTCTATCATTTTTTGTGGTAATAATTTATCTAAACTATTTTTGAATTGTTTATTTTTAAATTCTGCAAAGTCTCTTATTATCCTATTATCAAGTTTTTCTTTTGCTAATGCAGGTTTTAAATCAATATGTAAAACAATTCTATTATTTTTTAATAGTTCATCAATATTTTTATATCTAACTAAATGAGCTGAAGAGCTTAAAATAACTGGACCAGATACACCCAAATGAGTAAAAAGCATTTCTCCAAAATCATCATAAATCTTTTTATTTTTTAAAGTATCTTCTATGAAAATACTTGCATTCCTTAAACTTAAACCTTGAAGTTCCATACAAATATCTTTTTCACTACATATTAATGGAACAAGTGAAGGTCTTATATTTGTAATTGTATGTCCAACATTTTTTGCTAATTTGTATCCATCACCTGTAGAACCAGTAAGAGGGTAACTTTTTCCTCCTGTAGCAACTATAACTTTATCCGCCAAAAATTCATGTTTATTAGTTTTTACTCCAACAACTTTTGCATTTTTTTCTGTATCAGTATTTAAGGAATTCTCTTTTTCTATTAATAACACATTAGCTATTTCTTCATAATAAATATCTACATTTAGCTCTTTTAGTCTCTTTTTAAAACAATTTAACACATCTATAGATTTATCTGTAATCGGAAAATACCTATTTCCTCTTTCTTCTTTTACTTCAAGTCCTTGATTCTTCAAAAAGTTTATAATGTCTGTGTTTGTAAAATTTTTAAAACTACTGTATAAAAAATTTCCATTACCTGGAATATTTTTTATAAAATCATCAATGTCTAAAGAAGATGTAATGTTACATCTTCCCTTTCCTGTTATTAGTAATTTTTTACCTAAAGTTTTGTTCTTTTCAAGTAATATAACTTTATTTCCTTCTTCAGCCGCAGAAATTGCAGACATCATGCCTGCAGGTCCACCACCTATAACTATTACTTTCATTTAAATCCATCCTTTGCCTTAACATTAGTACTTAGAATTAATCTAAAATCTAACTACTAACTCAATTATACATGTAAATATAGTATTATTATAAAAATTTTTTTAACATAAACTAACCTAAAAATGCTCCAACTAAAATGCCTATAATAGCTCCAACAAAAACCTGTACTGGTGTATGTCCTAAAACTTCTACAAGTCTTTCTTGAACCTCTAATCCTGTTAGCCCTGGTGTATTTACTATCTTATTTAATAATGTTGCTTGTTTTCCTGCCGCTCTTCTAACGCCTGCAGCATCATACATTACTATAAATGCGAATACCATACTTAAAGCAAACATAGGTGAATCGAACCCAAATTGTTTTCCTATTAATATAGCTAAACACATTACAACAGCAGAATGAGAACTTGGCATTCCTCCTGCTCCTAGTATTCGTTTAAAATTGAATTTTTTTGTTTCAACCAAATCCCATATTACTTTAAACAATTGTATACAAAACCACGTTAATACTGGTAACCACAAATATTTATTTTGACATATTTCTGCAAAAAAAGCCTTCATCTTTTATCCCCTTTAAAATTTTCATATATTAGTGTTTCAACTCATATTATCTTATATCTATCTATTCTAACTCTGTTTTAATTTTCTTCAAAATTTTCTTCTTCTATTTCTCCATTTTTTTCTAATAAAATTGTTACTTTCTTTTCTGCATCTTCTAAAATTTTATTACATTCTTTAGCAAGTTTCATACCATCTTCAAATTTTACAAGTGATTCATCTAAATTCATATCACCTTTTTCAAGTTCATTAACAACTTGCTCTAATTGTTGCATTTTATCTTCAAAACTATCTTTTTTCATAATCTAATACTCGTATATATAAAATATTTTTTATACAACTTTCTCCTTTCAATTTTCTTTTACTGTTTTATTCTTAACATTAATAGTATATGATACAATTTCTGCAGTAGTATTAGGATCTCTAATACTTACAATATATTCATCTTTCGAATTACCATCTTCAACACTATAATATACACTATTGTCTTCTCCCCATTCTTTTTTAGCTAACGAAATAGCTATGTCCCTTAGATTGCTTGAATTAGTTTGGGTATTAGATGAATCTTTGTTTGAAGAATTATTTTCAGTTTTATTTTCAGATGTTTTATTTTCTGAAACTTTATTTTCTACAACAGTATTTTCCACCTTATTTTCTGGAACTTTGTTTTCTGCTACCTTATTTTCAGCAACTTTATTCTCAACAACAGATGAATTTTTACTATTGTTTTTTTCTATATTTTCATCTGTATAAGTATAATCGTTATTCCTTCTTATTGCTAAACCAACAATACCAGCAACAACGACTAAAGCAATAATTGTTGATATAATTACAACTTTTTTGTTTACCATAAAAAATCATCTCTTTTCTATCTTTTCTAATTTTCTTGTATATTTATCTTTTTTAACTTAATTCTTTATCTAGTTCTAGTTATTCTATTTTTCTGTACAACTTAGTATTTAAATAATTTTTGCCTGTTTAGCACCATCAAAAAACTTAATTTCTACTTCGTCATCTTTGTTTAAATCTTTCTTGCTATTTACTATTTTCCCTTGCTTTTCTGTAATGCTATATCCTCTTGATAAAGTCTTTAATGGGCTTAAAGTGTCTAATTTTGCGACTTTTTCAGCAAATTTCGACTTTTGCTCACTATGTTTATTTTTTATACTAGTTTCTAAAGACCTAACATATTTGTCTAATTCAACAGAATACTCATTTATCTTTTTAAAAGGATCTTTAAAAACATGTGAAGCCATAACTTTCTCATAGCGTAAGTTCATAACTTCAATTTTTTTCTTTAAAGCCAGTCTACTTCTTTGTTTATATATATTTATTTTATCTTTTAATTCAAAAACATCTGGATTTGCAAGTTCAGCTGCAGCAGATGGTGTTGGTGCTCTTAAGTCTGCAACAAAATCTGCTATAGTAAAATCTGTTTCGTGTCCTACTGCAGAAATTATTGGTATTTTAGAATTATAAATTGCTCTTGCTACAATTTCTTCATTGAAAGGCCATAAATCCTCTAAAGATCCTCCACCTCTACCAATTATTAAGACATCAGCAAGATTCTTTTCATTCATTAATTTTATGCCTCTTGCTATTTCTTCTGCAGCTCCTGGACCTTGAACAGGAACAGGAAAAAGCCTAATATATGTATTTGGATTTCTTCTGGTAGATACATTAATAATATCTCTAATAACAGAACCAGTTTGAGAAGTTAAAACTCCAATTATATCTGGCTTTAAAGGTATTTTCTTTTTATGAGATTCTTCAAACAAACCTTCTTTTTCTAAATCTGCTTTAAGTTTTTCGTAAGCTTCATATAAATCTCCAACTCCATCTTGTTTCATAGCTTTAACATATATTTGATAAATACCATCTCTCTCAAAAACTGATACACTGCCAAAAACCATTACTTTCATGCCATCTTTTGGAACAAAGTTAAGCCTATCGGCATAACTTTTAAACATTATACATTTAATCAAAGATTTTTCATCTTTTAATGTAAAATAAAGATGACCTGTGTAATGGTTTTTAAAATTTGATATTTCTCCTTTTACAACAACTGCATTTAGTGCTTCATCCCCTGCAATCTTTTCTTTGATATATAAATTCAAGTCACTTACTGTAACTGCTATTGCATCGTAATTCATGTAATCCTCCTATGTTTAGTTCATTTGCTTAAATGCAGTATATTTATGTTAAATTCATCTGCTTAATAGCAGTTGCTAAAGCTCCATTAATAAATTTGCTAGATGTATCTTCTCCATATTTTTTAGCAAGTTCTACAGCTTCGTTTATTTCTGCTTTAAATGGAATATCTTTATATTTCATTTCATATATAGCTAATTTTAAAATGCTTAAATTTATCTTGGACAATCTTTCGATTGTCCACTTTTCAGATAAACAAGATTTAACAATACTTTTAATATCTTCTGAATTTTTATTAATTCCAAATATCATATCTTTTATGTATTCAATTGTAGCTTCATTTTCTATTTCATTTTGTTGAATATATAAATCTATTTGTTCTTCTAAATCTTCAGTTTTTTGCACTTCTAAGCTATATATAAGCTTAAATGCTAGCTCCCTCATTTCAGTTCTGCTCATTTTAATAGTCCCCTTAATATAATTAGAATTTATCTATAAAATTTTTTAGTCTGTCTTTTACAATTTGTTTATTTTGTTGAATATAATTGCCTACGATTGCACCTAAGATAATAAGCACAACAGCAACAATTAATTTGTATAAATTTGTCATTATAATTAAAATTGCCAAAATAACACCTAATATTGCTCCTTTGTAATTGCTCCAAAAATCTTTTATACTATTCATTTTTATTCCTCCGAATCTGCACTAACAATATTCTTTATTCTAACATTTACTTGATTTACTTCTAAGTCTGATGTTTTCTTTATTGCTTCCTTTATTCTAGTTTGCATATTTGCAGTTAATTCTTTAATAACTACATCTTTTGTAACTGTTAAATCTACTAGTACATCAACATTGTTTTGAGCATCTAAAGCAATTCTTGTTTGAGCTTGTCTAGCTCCAGGGAATTCTTTAACAACTCCATTTACAAGGTTTTCGATTGTTTCTCTAGAAATCATTAATTTTCCATTATCATTTTGCATTAATACATCTCTTCCAGATGATTTATTTTCTCCCTTTGAAGAAGAATCTAAGAAAATGCATAATATAGCAAATAACATACATACTTCTGTGAATATTAATACAATTTTATTTGTTGGATCTTGAGATAATGCTCTTCTAATTAAACTAAATGCACTTTCATAATCTAACCAACCAACTATTAATAAATTAATTACTACACCAATTAATAAAATAATAACTGAAAATAATACTAAAACTAACTTGCTTACTTTTTTCATTTTAGGTTCCTCCCTTTATTCCTCGTTCTTTGGTTCTTCTTCGTTTGATTCTTCACTTGTATTTAAACTTTCTGTATTAACTCCTTGAACATGAACATTAACTTCTTCAACTTTTAATCCTGTCATAGTTTCTACTGATTTTTTTACTCTATTTTGAATTTCAAATGCTACATCTGGAATTCTACTTCCATATTCAACTATAATATTTACATCTATTTTTGCTGTTTTTTCTGTAGCTTCAACTTTTATTCCTTTTGCTAAATTTTTCTTACCTTTTAATGCTTCTGTAAGTCCTCCTGTAAGTCCTCCTGCCATTGCAGAAACTCCTGGTACTTCTGATGCAGCAACTCCTGCTATAACTGCTATAACGTCATTTGATATTTTTATTCCCTCTGCTTCGTTTATTTCCTCAACTTCTACTACTTCTGGATTTTTGTTTTCTTCCATAAATATCACTTTCCTTTCTTTATTATAACATTTTTGCTATAATTTTCTATGCATATAGTATATCAATTTTTTTACGAATTTACAACTATTTTTGCAAAAAAAGTATAAATTTTGGAAAATGGGACGGTTCTCTTTTCCACAATTGGAAAATGGGACGGTTCTCTTTTCCACAATTGGAAAATGGGACGGTTCTCTTTTCCACACTTTTTCAAAATCAAAAGATAAAAGACCATTTGTTGATCTAAACATCTTAGTTCAATAAATAGTCTTTTATAAATTATATTCCTTTATATTTATTATTTTTAACTTTGAAGAATACTGCACTTCCTACCATTGTAACTATTACTAGTCCTATTGTTGTGATTCCTGTGTATGGTAATTCTGTAGGTCCAGCAGTTGTTCCAAAATCATCCCATTTAAAGTCCTCAGAGCCTAGGAAAAATAAATACCAATCTCCTTTAGTTGATCCGCTAGTATGAACAGATGCTTTTGCAATTGTTACCCCTGAAACCGGATAATATTTTCCATTTTCATCATCAAGCACAGCATACATATAATAATATGAACCATTATTAAGTTTAAGATTTATACTTTCTGCACCATCAGAAGTTATATAGCTTAATATTCCAGTTCTGTTGGTAGATGTAAGATTTTTATCAAACACAGCATTTGACTTTTTTGCATATTCAAATAATGAATTCCATGATTCTCCATTATTATTTTTCAATCCATTTAAAATATTTTTATCTGAAATTTCACCTATCTTCAAGTGGAATTTTCTTTTAGTAGTATCTCCATTAGGAATAGTGAATACTATTTGTGTATTTTTGCTATTAACCATAGTATTAGTAAACAATTCTGCATATGTAGGATATTTTATTCTTTCAAGTTTTTTTCCTGAAACTACAAATTCTGTTTTATATACAACCGCATTATCATTATCATCATGATATGGATTTTCTAAATTTCTTGTTTCAACTATCCATATATATAAGTCTTGATTAAATTGCATGTAATTTTCTATTCCATATCCTCTTAAACTTCCGTCGTCATTAAGTGATAAAACATCCCATATAGGATAACTGCCTATAGTGCTTTTACTACTTACTTCTCCGTCATCAGTTAATTCTATATTTGGTTTTTTATTTTCAGAAGTAATATAGTAATAGCGACTCACCCTTTCATTTTTTAAATCTAAATTCTTTATTTTTAAGTCTAAAGAACCTAATGCTGGCTTGCTATATTCATACTCTGCCTTTGAAAAATCAGTAAAAGTTGGCAAATTAGTTACTGTGACATCAATTTCTCTACTGCCTCCAGCAACTGTTGCAATTACTTTTGTTGTTCCTGCTTTTACTGCTGTAATTTTTCCATTACTATCAACTTTTGCAATGCTTTCATCATTGCTTTTCCATTGTACATCTGGATTTATTATTTTATTATTATCATAATCACTTGTTGTAATTTTAACAGTTTTGCTCTCATATTCGCCAATTACTAAACTAACACTTGTATCACTAGTTTCAATAAGACTATTATATACAACATTTATTGTACATGTTGCAGTTTTAGAACCTGCTGTTGCAGTTATTGTTGTTGTTCCTATTGTTTTTGCTGTAACTTTACCATCTGAATCAATAGAAGCTACACTACTATTTGAGCTTTCCCAGGTAACTGTTTCTCCTGTTGGTTTATTATCGCAAAATAGTGTTGTTGTTCCATTTAAAACAACATCAACTTTTTCTTTATTTATTCTAAAATCATCATCTGCTGCATTAACTATTGTAGCCAATCCCAATATCATAACTAAACTTATAATAAATAAAAGAATTATTTTTTTTGACTTTTGTTTCATTTTTATTCCCCCTAAATTTTTATACATTAAAGATTTATTAATTTAATTGCTCATAAATTTAATTACATAACAAATCTCATTTGCTATTTTATCAATCTTTTATTTTATTTACAATACCTCCCCCAAAGCTAAAAATGCGTGTGTGTTAGTTAGCACAAAAGTTCTAAGTTTTGTTACAGTTTTATTACAATTTTGTTACATGTTAATTACACTTCAGTCGGATTTTATAAGAACCTGACCCACCTCACAATCAAAGATTGTGGGTGAGGTACCCCAGAACCTTGTTGTTATCACAATAAAAAATACAGACATAAATTTGTCTGCATTTTTTCATACCTAAGGAAATGGAAAAGAGAACCATCCTATTTTCCATAATTACACATTTTTATACTTATTATATAATTTAGAATTATATTTTATTTTTTTTAGCATTGCTAATCTTCCTACGATAAAGCTCATAGGAATTTTATTTTGTTTTGATATTTTTAATAAATTTTCTTCATTAAAGCTATTTTCAATTAGTTTCCATACCTCTTCCTCAATCATTGTATTTAATGCAAACTTATCAGCTCTTTGTTCTTGTTTTTCTTCTCCTTCAATGATTACTTTATTTTTTGCTTCATTATAATCACTTTTACAGTGGCCTAATTCATGAAAAAGTTCAAAGAAAAATGAGTCTTTACTACTATAATTTTTAGTTACATATATTGCTGGATTTTTAGCTTTTACCTTAAAACATCCTCTAACTTTTGTTCCTTCTAATGCTTTTTCAACTATAAAATATATTCCATAATTATTTAAAATTTTTTGTATATTTTCTATTGAAAAATCTCTATATGCTTCTTCTTTTAAATCTTGTATTAAAAAGTTAAATGAAACTGGAACATATTCTTTAATTTCTTGTTCCTTTGAAAGTTCATCGCATCTTGCTATCCATAGACTTAATTTATTTATATTTTCTCCGGTCTTTTTAAATAAAGTCTTTTCTTGTACCATATCTAATGCTTCTAAATTACTCACTTTAAGAAAATCTATTAGATCCATATAATTTTGTATAGCATTTGTAGCATCTTTAAAATCTATCCACTTTCTCTTTTTTAGCTCATTCATAAAAAATTCGTTTTTTATAATTTCTTGAACTTTCTTTTCAGTACCATATTTATTTATTAAATATTCAGTTACATATTTTCTATTTTCTGCATTTATTATGAACTCAATTGGAATATTTGTTAAATGGTATATTTGTGCTGCTCTTTCTAATGTTATTGACATTTTCCCATTTAACAATTCATTCATATGCTTCTGTGAAACTCCTAATCTGTTTGCAAACTCTGTTTGTGATATATTGTTGAATTCTAAATAATCTTTTAAATATCTTGAAAAACCTAACATTTATTTCCCCTCCTATCCATCACCATAATGTTTATCATCTATTTTTAAAAACTCTAATTCTGTTATTTCTACTATATTATATGGATATTCTCCTATAGGTTTTATGTATAATCTTATCTTTTGATTAATTTTGGCAGTATATATTTCTTTTAAATCTCCTTTTTTCTGTTCTATTCCGTACGTAATGCTTAATGGATTTATGATTAATGATTTTAAATTTTGAGAATCTAAAATTAAACCTTCTATGCTTTTTATTCTTTCTATTTCAGTGTTTAAATGTTTATATTCTATTTTCTTTTTGTAATCTTTTAAGTACGTTTTATTCTTAATTATTTTCAAGTAAGTACCTCTTTTCTGTTATTACGTAATGAGTTATAATATATTTAATTATATAATACTTTTTTCTTATTGTCAATGTTTTTTATGCAATTTTTTCAATAAAGTCACTTTGAATAGTAAATTATCTTATAAACATATTTATTTAGCAAGTATTAAGAACTATATTAAATATTTGCTCAGAAATTATTGGTTATTTTACAAATAAAAAAATACAGACATAAATTTGTCTGCATTTTTTCATACCTAAGGAAATGGAAAAGAGAACCGTCCCATTTTCTAAAAAAGAGAACCGTCCCATTTTCCATTTTCTTATAATTTTTCAATTTCTTCTCGTGTTAAACTTGTAATTCTAGAAATTTGCTCAATGTCCATATTTTCTTCTTTCATCTTTTTTGCTATTTCAAGTTGATTTTGTTTTTTTCCTTCTTTTCTTCCTTCTTCTTTTCCTTCTTTTTTTCCTTCTTCTCTTCCTTCTTCTTTTCCTTCTTTTTTTCCTTCTTCTCTTCCTTCTTTTTTTCCTTCTTCTCTTGCTACATACATTTTAGCATCTACATCTCTTAAAAAGCCTGCTCTTGATTCTAATAATCTTTTAAAATCTGGGTCGCCACTTAAATGTTCTAATTCTTTTCTGGCTTGTTTCAAATATTTATTTTCTTCCATAAATTTCTCAACTCCCTTATTCTCAGGCTCTTTTATAAACCTTAGCCATTGAACTAATTCATCTTTTAGCATTTCATTGTC
>FLNV01001644.1_pt1 | contig 20718 bp, 15 predicted proteins | sample 1140351 | NCBI WGS metagenome assembly FLNV01 (sample SAMEA3878207, study PRJEB12797) | bioreactor metagenome | biome: Moose rumen | place: Sweden | collected 2011-10 | reverse complement strand
CCTTCCTCAGCTCGGCCACCGACAGCGGGAAGTTGCGCACCGCGATGTTAGCCTTCTCCACCCCCGAAAGCAGGCCTTGCCTCACCTTTTTGTTGTAAGGCGCACAGCCTTCCACCTCGAAGATGCGCCCCGGAAAACCGACAATCTTTTGGATAGATGTGTATAAATTGCTGTTTTTATGAAGTTTAAGTACGCCGTAACGCTCGGTCAGCAGCTTGAAGCAACCGGCTTTCATCACGGCGGGATTGGGTTCATAGAGATATTGCAGGACATCGTCGGCCAAAAGCGCCCGACAGTCACGCTCCTCCTCCAAAGTGAAACGCACCGTCGGCTGCGCAGTCAACAGATTGACGCAAACCACCTCCGTCGTTCCTTCAAAACCGCGTTCCATGACGACATCCAACTCCTTGCACTCGTTGGCGACGGACACCACATGCACGGCCTTCACATGACGCAGCTCCTCCAAGGCCTTGCCAATGTCGAGCATGGGCGAAAGCTTCACCAGCACCGTACTGGCTTTTTCGAGCAACGATTCCTGCAATGCCGCCACGTCTGGCGTGCAGTCGGCAATGGAAACGGTCTTGCGCCCGTGTTCGTCCCTTCGGGCGGGGTCGATGAAGATGCAATCCTTTGGTTCACAACGGCTCAGATAGTCCTCTGCTGTTTCGTTCCACACTTCGACGTTGGCTTTCAAGACCTCGAAATTGTGCCGCGCCAAGTCGCAAAGCTCGGTTTGCCGTTCCACATAGTCGGCTTGCCCGAAACCTTGCCTTATAAAATAGGTGTCGATGCCCAAGCCGCCCGTCAAGTCGGCAAAGGCCTGCCCTTGCAACAGGCTTGCCTTGTATCTCGCCGCCGCCTCCGACGAGCATTGCTCGATGGAGAGGTGGGCGGGAAAGAGCAGGTCGTCGTTGTCGGCCCACGACGGCACTTTCTTGCGCAGCAGCTGCCGCGCCTGTATCTGCCGCAAGGCCAATGAAAAGTCGGTGCCGACGGGCGCCTTCTTCAAGGCGAGCGTCGGCACGTCGGCGTTCAGGTTTTCCCTGATGAATTGTCTTGTGGCTGCGTCCAAGGTCAAATCTTCTTCAAGTTGACCACCTCAAGGTCAGTGAGGAAACGCCATTCGCCACGGGGCAGTCGGTATTTGTCGAGACCGGCAAACATCACGCGGTCGAGCTTCGTCACCTCATAGCCGAGGTGTTCGAAGATGCGGCGCACGATGCGGTTGCGGCCCGAATGCAACTCGATGCCGATGCTCTTCTTGCTGTCGTCGTCTTGGTCGTAGGCGATGTTGTCGGCTGCGATGGGACCGTCGTCGAGTTCGATGCCCTCAGAGATGCGCAGCATGTCGTTTTTGGTCAAGGGCTTGTCCAGGATGACATGATAGAGCTTCGGCACTTCGCTGCTCGGATGGGTCAACTTCTTGGCCAAGTCGCCGTCGTTGGTGAACAGCAAAAGGCCGGTGGTTTGCTTGTCGAGACGGCCTACAGGATAGACGCGTTCAGGGCAGGCGTTCTTCACGAGTTCCATCACGGTGTCGCGCTCATACGGGTCGTCGCTGGTCGTGATGTAGCCTTTGGGCTTGTTGAGCAGGATGTAACGGAGCTTTTCGCGGTTGAGGGTCTGGCCACCATAAACCACCTTGTCTTCGGTCTTCACCTTGTAGCCCATGGTGGTGATGATTTCGTCGTTCACCATCACGCAGCCGGCCTTGATGAGGTCGTCGGCTTCGCGACGCGAGCAGATGCCGCAGTCGGCTAAATACTTGTTCAAGCGGATTTCGCCAGTCGCTTTCGGGCGGTCGTACAGCGGGTCTTTCTCTTTCACATAACCCTTACGGCCACGGCGAGGCTCTTCGTCGTCGTAGCGACGGCGGTCGCGTTGACGGTCATCGTAACGGCGGTTGCCGCCACGCTGACGGTCGTCGTCATGGAAACGACGCTCACGCGGCTTGTCATCGTCATACCTACGGCGTGGACGGTCGTCAAAACGGCGTTCACCTCTCGGCTTGTCGTCATCGAAACGGCGCGAGCGGGGACGGTCGTCGTCGTCAAACCTACGACGCGGACGGTCGTCGAAACGGCGCTCGCCACGAGGTTTGTCATCATCAAAACGACGACGCGGACGGTCGTCGTCACGGAAACGACGCTCGCCACGAGGCTTGTCGTCGTCGAAGCGGCGGCGTGGTCTGTCCTCATCGTCAAACCTGCGGCGCGGACGGTCGTCGTCACGGAAACGACGCTCGCCACGGGGCTTGTCGTCATCAAACCTACGGCGCGGACGGTCGTCGTCATCGAAACGGCGGCGCGGACGGTCACCGAACTTACGGTCGCCGAAGCGACGGTCGCCACGGTCGTCAAAACGACGCTCACCTCTCGGCTTGTCGTCGTAACTTCTCTCTTCGTGTCCTTCTTCGTCACCGTCGCGGTGATAAAACTTGAAGGACCTTCCCTGTTGGAACTCTTCAGGTTCCCCAATTCTGGTGCGCGTACGCTTGCCAGATCTTTCGTTGTCAGTCATTTATTGTAATGTATTAAGTTGAAAATGCCATCCCTTTCGCGGAATGGGGCGGCAAAAGTACGAATAATTTGGGAAATAGCGTATGGTTCAGGCCTTTTTCCTTTCGTTTCTCCAATCCGAATAGCACTTGAAGAAGTCATAATCCAGCAAATCACAAATTTTGAGCAGCAGGTCCGTATAGATCCACGAGCGGTTGAAGATCTTGTAGGCGTTCTGCCGCGAAAAGCCGAGTTGCTTGGCGAGCCAAGTGATGCTGCGCCCTTGTCGTACCAGTTCTTCCTTGATGAGGTTGCCGATGTGCGGTTCTTCTTGCATTGCGTTTGCCGTTGGTGGAGCCTTGCTCTTGGGCAAGCAAACGAAAAGGCGAAACCAACCTATCACGCTCATTCCCAGCGTCAACCCGTTTGAGCGAAAGATGATGCTTTTTCGTTGTCGGAAGTGTCAACAGATTGTTTACACTTTGGAAAAGCGTATGATTTTCATACCAAAAATCTTGGAAAAGCGTAAGTTTTTTGCTCTAAATTCCATGGAAAAGCGTATTTTTGCGGCATAAAAACACCGTAACATGCTGAAAAGAAAGATACAAACATTCATCGAACATTACCTGACCAGCAACTCCAACAAAATGCTCGTCATTGACGGGGCAAGACAGATCGGCAAGTCGTTCATCATACGCGAAGTGGGCAAACACCTATTCCCCAACTTCATCGAAGTGAACTTCGTCAATGACAAAAACGGTCCGAAAGTGTTCGCCGAAGCGAATACCATTGAGAAATTCTATTTCCAACTGAGCACCATCGCTGGCGAAAAGATGCATGAAAAAGCCAACACGTTGGTTTTCTTAGACGAAATCCAAGCCTACCCCCACATGCTGACCATGGTGAAATTCCTCAAAGAGGACGACCGATTCTCCTACATCGCCAGCGGCTCGCAACTAGGCATCACCTTGCGGCAAACAGTTTCCATTCCTGTAGGCAGTCTGGAAATCAAGCACATGTATCAACTTGATTTTGAAGAGTTTTTATGGGCCAACGGTTTTGGCGAGATGGCTACTGATGAATTGCGAAAGAAATACGAGGCAAACGAGTCGTTGGGGGAAAACCTGCATCAGCGTTTGCTCGATTTGTTCAAACGCTATTTATTAATAGGTGGAATGCCTGATGCGGTCAATGCGTATCTCGACACAAGGAACATCGTGACTGTCAGGAAGATACAAGACGACATACAGCATCTTTATGCACTTGACGCTTCGCAATACGACGAGGAGCACAAATTGAAAATCATGAGCGTCTACAACATGATTCCGTCCAACATGGAGAACAAGAAGAAACGCCTCGTTTACAAAGCCATAGAAGGCAACGACAAACGTTGGAAAGACTATGCCGACGAAATTGAGTATTTGATTAGTTCTGGCATCACATTGGATGTAAAAGCCATTTCTTCGCCATCGTTTCCTTTGGTGGAATCGGCGAACAAAAACCTTATCAAACTGTATCTCAACGATGTAGGGCTACTCACTAACATTCTGTACCAATACAATGTATCAGCCATACTGAACGATGAATTAAGCGTGAATTTGGGAAGTGTGTACGAAAGCGTGGTCGCCTCAGAACTCAGGGCGCACGGGAATGAGTTGTTTTATTACGACAACAAAGCCAAAGGTGAGGTGGATTATATCGTTGACGACTACGAGCATCTTTCCGTTTTGCCCATTGAGGTGAAATCTGGCAAAGACTACCAGATTCACCGTGCGCTGAATGCGTTTGCGGCCAATGAAGATTACAAAATCAAGAAAGGCATTGTATTCTCAAATGAGAGGGAGGTTCGTTCAAAAGGCATCATCACCTATATGCCCATCTATTATGTGATGTTCTTGGGCCATTGGGTGCCAGAAAAGATTGTCTTATGATTTACAGATTTTCCAAGCGGACTTTTGGAAAATCCCTCGTCAATTCATTGGTTTTCTTCTCTTTCAGCAATTCAAACCGCCTGAAAGCCTCGCTCTCAGGGAAAACCGGCTTGTGCTGGAGCATTTGTTTGAGCTCGGCGGCGGCTTTCATCGCAGGCTTCTCCTTCGGGTCGATGGCGAAATCCACAAAGCGTTCCCAGATGTGGCGCACAGCCTGCTCGGTGGGATGCACCATGTCCTCCTTGTAGAAACGGTAGTCGCGCAACTCGTCCAAAAGGATTTCGTAGGCAGGGAAATAATGGGTGTTTCCGAAAGTCTTGCACACCTCGTCGACGGCCAAGAGCAAAGCAGCCTTGCTCAGCTGGTTCCCATGCAAACCGTCCTTGATATGCCGCAAAGGCGACACGGTGAAGATGAATTGCTTGTCGGGATACATTTTTGCCAAGCCCGAAAGCACCGCCACCGAAGCCGCCACCGAAAGGCAGATCCTATCGAACTGCCATGCAGGCAATTTATGGCAGTTGGCAACCACTTCTTGTGTTTCCATCGAGCGATACACCCACGATGTCCCCAAGCTGACGACAATCCAACGGGCTTCCCCGAAATGATTGTGCGCCGCCGCAAGTCCGGCATTGACGGTTTCCAGCAAAGCCTCCTCAGTCGGCTGCCAAAAAGTCGTGTTGTGGCTGAAGGTGCAGTAATACTCCTCGCCGGTCCTGACGACTTCCTCGTGGACAAAAGGCCGCCCGTTGGCCATGCGGTGAACGGCATTGGCCACGCTGACGGGATTATACAACACGCCGAAAGGATTCACCATCGCATTGAAGCCCAAGCCTTTGCAGATGTTGCCCACCTCGTCGGCGAAACACGAACCCAAAAAGAGCAAACCATCGCCATATGTGATGGTCTGCTCCATAGGTTGGATTTTTATTTCGGTCTGAAGCTGCATGTCTAGATTGCTTCGTTCCTCGCAATGACGCAAAGCGTCGTGAATTATTGACCCATCAGGAAGCGTTCCACTTCGATGCCGGCCATGGCACCCGTACCCGCAGCGACGATGGCTTGACGATAGATGCGGTCTTGGCAGTCGCCGCAAGCGAAGATGCCGTCCACGTTGGTGGCCGTCGACTTGGGTTTGGTGATGATATAGCCTTCCTCGTCCATGTCGAGGATGCCCTTGAAAGGTGCCGTGTTCGGCACATGGCCGATGGCGACGAAGAAACCGTCAATGTCGATGGTGCGTTCCTCTTTGGTGTCGCTGTGGTAGAGCACGGCACCTTTCAGCTTCTTCATGAAGCCTTGTTGCTCGCCAAAGAGTTCCTTGGTCTGGTGCTTCCACAAGACCTCGATGTTGGGCGTGTTCAAAACGCGGTGTTGCATGGCCTTCGATGCGCGTAGCACGTCGCGGCGCACAATGAGATACACCTTGTTGCAGAGTTTGGCCAAATAGGTGGCATCTTCGCAAGCCGTGTCGCCGCCACCCACCACGGCCACGTCTTTGCCTTTGTAGAAGAAGCCGTCGCAAGTGGCGCAGGCCGAAACGCCGCCGCCTTTGAACTCCTCTTCGGAGGGCAGACCGAGGTAACGCGCAGCTGCTCCTGTCGAAACGATGATTGTGTCGGCCAAAAGCTCGCCGTCGTATTCCGTCGTCACCTTGAAAGGCCGCTGGCTGACGTCGATGCCGGTCACCTCGCCTTCGCGGATTTCCGCTCCGAAGCGCAACGCCTGCTGACGTATGTCTTCCATCATGTCGGGTCCATTAATCCCCTTGGGATAGCCCGGAAAATTCTCGATTTCGGTGGTTTGGGTCAGCTGCCCGCCGGGTTGCATCCCTTCATAGACGACGGTTTTCACGTCGGCGCGGCAAGTGTAGATAGCAGCAGTATAGCCCGCAGGGCCTGAGCCAATGATTAGACATTCAATGTGTTCCATTTTCTTAAGTTTAGAGTTTAGGGGTTAGAGTTTAGGGTTATTTTCTGCAAAGGTAACTTTTTTTTCGTCAAAGTGAACATCCATTCAAAAAAACTTCCTATCTTTGCAGCCGCAAAAGCAATCGGGGTGTGGTGCAGTTGGCTAGCATTCTTGCATGGGGTGCAAGCGGTCGCCCGTTCGAGTCGGGCCACTCCGACAAAAAGCAGCAGAGTTTTCTCCGCTGCTTTTTTTGTGGGGTTTTGATGCCAAAACCCCACAAAAAAAGGACATCCTCGCGGATGTCCTTTTCCATTGTCATTAGCAAACCATCAATATTCCCATAGGCTTTGCTCGAAGTCGAACATTTCGTTCTTGATGCGCTCCGATTCGTAGAGGGCATCAATGTTGAATGCATAGGAATTGATGTAACGGTCATACGTGTTCTCTTCCTTGATGATGTAGCTGTCAAAGATGCGTTTTTGAAAGACTTCGTCGTAAGTGCGACGTTGCGCCGCATTGTTGCGATTGAAGGCAAAGGCCTTGGCTAAAACATCGCGAGAGTCTTCATAAGGCACCCAGCACACCTGCGAAAGACCACCGTCATCGTCGACGACGATAGGACCAAGAGCGATGATGCGGACAAGGAACTGCGACAACTTCTTGTCGAAGTACCAGTCTTCCTTGATACGCAGACGGGTCACATTGAGTAGACGATCCTTGAAGGCGATTTCGTTAGGCACTTCCTCGCCGTCCTTCCAAATGACCGGCGGGTCACCAATCTTCGTGTTTTCCTTTTCGAAATCGGCCAAAGTCAACGGAGTCACCATGTCGTCGATGTTGTTCTCGACGCGGTAGGGCGTGATGTCACCGCTCTGGATGCCATCGTAAATCACCGTGATGAGGTTTCTCCAGTCCTCGGTCGGATTGATTGGATAGTAGAACACTTGATTGATCTTCTGACGGAAGTCGATTTCCCTAATCACCGTCTTCTTCCACATGACATTCGACTCGTCGATGATTGGAAGCGGCGATGGGGCCTTTTCGTTCATGATTTGCTGCTGGCCTGAGAGGATGCTGTTCTTCGGCGGCTTGACGTCGGTCGTCTGGGCGTTGAGGCACAGACTGCCGAAGAGCACCGCAAGGGTCAACATGGAAACAAGTGTCTTTTTCATCTTATAGGGGTTTTAGTGGTTGTTCTTTACTTGATTTCAACACCGATGGGCGTTTCGAGGGTCTTGGTCTTGCCGTCGTTACCACGCACCTGAATGGCGGTGAACTGGAACATGTCGCCAACATTGGATTGATTAATCGCGGTCTTGATCTCTTCGGTGAAGGCACCGCTGTTGGCCTTGGCTTCCTTGGTCGTGCCGCTCTTGGTCTTGTAACGGAAGGTGTAGCCGACCACGTCGTAGTGAACACCATCGAAGTCGAAGTCCTTCATCTCAGCCTCAACCCTGTTGGCGGCGAGCAAGGCACTCTTCGACACTTGGCCGTTGACCACGTTACGGATGAGAGCCGTAGGCTTAGGCAGGTCCTTCACGCGGAACTTCATGCTGCCAAGGCTTGAGCCACCAGAGCTGACGCTAATGGTCACCTCGTCGGCAGAACCAGGAAGCAGGTTGTATGTACCATTGCCCGTTCTGCTCAAGGTGCCGCTGCTGGCCGTGGCGCTGATTTCGCCACCGACGCCACCACCGACGGCAATCGGGTTATTGATGCCACGATACACAACATTCATCTTCGTAGCGGAAACTGACACCGCAGGCGGGGCCACGGTGAAGGCGCCTTCAAACGGGTACTCCTCCATTTGGTTGGTGGAAGGGTCGAGCATGTCGATGACACCAGTGTATTTGTGCGAGCCAACGCCGACGTTCCATTCCAACGGAATCACACCTTGGGCATTGCTGGTATAGACCTTCTCGGCACCGCCGTCGAGCTTGACGCGAGCGGTCAGTTGCGAGTTCTTCCACGCGGTCACCATGGCTTGGGCCTTATAGGTCTGACCCGATAGTAGGTATCCGCTCTCGGCAAACACCTTGGCGCCGATTTCGTCGAAGGTGAAGTCTTGTGCGTGGATGTCGCTCATCAGTTCGGTGACAGCATTCAGCTCGGCGGTCTCGGCTTCAGAGATGATCTTGTTCAACAGGGTCACGTCGGCAACCAACACCGTGTGGTGGAAGTTGTGGTATTCCCAGCTGTCTTGCACCATATCGGTAGAACCAGGATAATAGCTAATCTTGGCTCCGTAAACCTCGCCATCGAGCGGGAGTCGCTTCAGCTGGCCTTCGGAATAGCCGTTTTCTTCGAGATAGGCTTTTGTGCCATAGATGCTGTCGGTAATCAGTCCGATTTCGTGGATGTGCTCGGGACCCATGGCCTTCACCACTTCACCACGGAAATGCCTGATTTTTTCGGAGAGTTCAAAAGCCACGCCGTCGCCTTCGGGATTACCCATCATATAGGCAGTGGGCCTGTTGTAGTTGTCTCTCGACTTCACCTTAGAGGTGTTGATGTCGTAAATCTTACGACCGTTTTTAAGGGTATCTGCCGACTTCAACAGACCTCTTTCGAGGGCCATCGAAACAGCCTCTTCCGGGGTCTTGGCCTTGTCGCACTCAATCTTCTTCACCAAGTCCCACTTCAGGGCCTCGACGTAGTTGATGAGGTCGGTGGCTTCCTCTCTCAGGGCTTGGGCTTGTTCCCAATAAGGGCCGACCTTTTCCTGATCAAGGCCATACTGTTCCTCGAAAGTAGCGTACTTTTGATTGATCTGATTTGAAAGGGTGATGTTGGTTGTCTGAACACCACTGTTCACTGTGTCGAAGGCATCCAGGATGTCCTTCGAGACATTCATGGCTAACAAGGCAGTGTAGACCAGGTACATCATACCGATCATTTTCTGTCTTGGGGTTTCTTTTGCGCCTGACATAGTTCTTACTCCTTTTTTATGTTAAACAATCGGTTTGAGTAGAATTATGCCTTGATGTTCATTGCTGACAACATTCCACCATAGACGTTGTTGAGGGCGGTGAGGCGCTGCGACAACTGGGTCAACTGTTGGTTGAGTTGGCCGGCGTTCTGTGATGAAGCGTTGAGGTTATCCATGTACTTGTTCATAGTTTCGGTCAAGGCCTTGCTGGCGGCTGAAGTCTGCTCTGCACCTTGCAGTTGCAGCTCGTAGATGGAGTTGAGCGACTGCATGCTGCTGGCCACCTTCTTGATGGTGTTGGCGTCGAGGGCGCTGAAGTCGAGCTTGCCCAACGAGTCGGACAGCTTCTGGTTGGTCTCAACATAGGCCGTCGAGAAGTCGGAGATGGACTTCGTGGCACGGTCCATGGCGTTGGCGTAGTTGGTGGTGGCAGCCATGGCATTGGAAATGTCAGCCATCTGGCCGGCGTTTTCGGCCAACCTGTCGATACCTTTGCCCAACTTCTTGAACGTGTCTTCGCTGACGTTCATCTTTTCGAGCATCTTGTTCAGCATGGCGTCTTCGGCATCGGTGATGTTGCCTTTGCTGGAGGCGGCGCCTGTAGTGGCAAACTGAGTCTTTGTCTTGCCATCCCAGTCTTCCTCAAGTTCTACGAAAACATTGTCCCAAGCATACTCGACATGCTGAGGCTCGAAAGCCGACATGAAGAAGATGAGGGCTTCGATACCCAGACCAAGAGCCAACATGAAGTCGGCACCAGGGATGTGGGTCAATTTAAAATAAGCGCCAATCATAACCACGGATGCACCCCAACCATAGAGGTAACCCATGAAAGTCTTGAACTTTCTCGAAACGAGGAATTGTTGGAATTTGCTAAGTTGTTTCTTTGCCATGACAAATGAATTTAAAATGTGAATGATTTAGTTATTTTTTTATTTGTTGATTTTTATTGTTTTATGATTTATCTGTAAACCCTCGACATTCTCGGGTTGTCGCCCTTGTTGCGGCCCAAGTAAGGCTGGATGCAACGGAAGCCGGTGTAGCAGTTGGCGGAATCCTGGTATTGGTAGTCGCGGGTGGTGACTTGCAGGTAGTAGGACACGTCTTTCCACGAGCCGCCGCGCACGACCTTGCGTTTCATGACTGCCGGGTCGTCGGCCTTGGCGTTGTAGGTGTAGTTGGGATTCATATCCCAAGTGAAGTTATAGGAGTTGGGATCGTAGGCCGTGTTGGTCCATTCCGAAACGTTGCCGGCCATGTCGTAGAGGCCCCATCCATTGGGCGGGTAGCAGCCCACCACGAGGGTGCGCAGGCCGCCGTCGGCTAAGTAGTTGCCTCTGCGCGGCTTGAAGTTGGCCAAGAAACAGCCTTTGGCATTGCTGGCGTTGGGACCGCCCCACGGGTAAGGATTCAGCATCTTGCCGCCACGGGCAGCCCATTCCCATTCGGCCTCGGTGGGCAGACGGAACTCGGAGAGGTCGACGTCTTTCTTGGTGCGCAAGTAGGCGTTGAGCAACTCGGTGCGCCACACGCAGAAGGCCTTGGCTTGCTGCCAAGTGACACCAACCACCGGGTAGTTGTCGTAGGCCGGATGCCAGAAATACTTCTCCGTCATCGGGTCGTTGAACGAATAGCTGTAGTCGTGGATCCAGCACAAGGTGTCGGGATAGACGTTGATGACCTCCGAGCGGGCATACACCGAACGGTCGCTATAGCCCTGCCTACGGTTCGACCAAGCGCCCTTGCGGTCGACGTTGATGCCGGCATCGGCTTCGCCCAACGAATAGTCGTTGTCGACGAGCTTGTCATCGGAGAAGTCCTTCTTGGCGGCTGCAACCATGTCGAACCAGAAGTAGGAATAATACAACTTTCTTGTATCGATTTCTTTTCGGCGAAAATATCTCTCATGCTCAGGGAGATACATCGGCTCGAGGGCTTCGCGCACTTCTTGATCCTTGCCGTTCCAATCGATTTTCTCTTTCCAGTTCAACCTCGGCGGGTCGTACACCTCACCCGACTTGCTCTCGGTGATGGCGTAACGGTCCGGGAAGTTGTCCGCAAGGATCCTTCTTGCGATGGAGTCTCTGACCCAATATACGAATTGGCGATACTCGTTGTTGGTGATTTCGGTCTCGTCCATGAAGAAAGCGGACACGGAAACCGTCTTCGGCTCGTTGAGGTAGGAACCGGTGATGTCTTCACCGCCTACACCCATGGTAAAATTGCCCTGCGGGACGAACACCATCCCGTAAGGATCTGGCTGGTTGAAGGTTTTGTTGGACTTTCTGACTCCAACCAACTCGCCTTGATTTGAATTGCCGCAGGCTGTGAGCAGCAACGCTACGGAAAATACGAACAGTAGTCTTTTCATCTTCTTGACAATGATATAATTACTATTTTTACTTCTTTTTCTCTTGTTTGTATCTCAAAGACCCTTTCGGGCATGGTTTTCTTCTAAAAAACCGCCAAAATTAGCAAATATTATATTCAACCCCTCAATTTTTCGACATTTTTTCCATTTTTTTATTCCGAACCCACCATTTCTCACCCTCAAACCAACCCGATTTTTGCCCCAATCGCCCTACAGATACCTGACGCTCCTATAATCCCTCGGCGTGCGGTCGAGGTCGAGCTTGAAGCAATAACTCAGTCCTATCTCGTGCGATCCGGGCAAGCCTATGCCCATCGTGTTGATGTCGTATGAATAGAGCACCGTCAGGTCCTTGATGGAAATGCCCGCCATCAGGCCGACCGACTCCTGCGGACGGTAGTTGACGCCGAGCGAGAACACATTGTTATATATGACGCGCGCGCTGGCGTTGAGCTGCGTGGAGGCGATGTCGCTCATCACGCTGACCGACGGGACGAAGGTGAGGTAGGGCAAGTCCTCGAACTGGAAGGGATAGCCCGCCAACAGGTAGAAGGTGCGGTCGGTGGTGAAGCTGGCGCTGGTTTCGGACTGGTCGCTCAAGGCGCGACTCATGCTTTCGAGCACGTTGACGACCGAGACCCCGATATAGAACGACTCCGGAATCTGCCAGAACAGGCCCACGTTGAAGTCGAACATCATGGCACTCTCCTCGCCCAAGCCTTGCAAAAGCGGGTCGCTGGGATTGAGGGGGTTGAGGCTTGAGAAGTCGACGGAGCGACTCAGCAACGTGCCTGCTACGCCGATGCCTAACGTGGAGCCGCCCAAGTCGAGGTGATAGGAATAGCCCAAGCCCACGTTGACGTTGTTCTCGAAGCCCAACTTGTCTTGCATGAGCGAAAACTCGATGCCGCCGCCCAAGGCCCTGATGGGCATGTCGCCCGTCAACAGAAACGTCTCGGGGGCGATCTTGTTGCCGTCGCTGTCGACGAAGCCCGCCCACTGCATACGGTAAAGCCCCAACAGATTAATGCCTTCGCTCAAGCCGGCGAACCCCGGATTGGCGTAGGCATACGAATTCGTATGGTTCGTGAAGATGGGCACCTGCTGTGCTCTGACGCCGACCGAGGCCATCATTACCATGACGAAAACGAGGACGATATGCTTGGTTTTTTCCATCAAATTCAACATTGGGGGTAGATTTGAAACCGCTAAAATACGGAATTAGTATTTATCTCAGCAAATTAATTTTCGGGCTGTTTTTTTATTCGATTGATTCTTAATGATTTAAAAATTCCAATTTTTTCGACGCCGGTATTTTACCTGAAGAGTCGGATGATGTCGTTGCCGTTGGCCAAGATGACCAAACCGAGCACAAGGATGAGTCCCACCGTTTCGGCCACTTCCATGAACTTGTCGGAGGGCTTGCGCCGCGTGATGATCTCGATGAGCAGGAAGAGGATGTGGCCACCGTCCAAGGCAGGGATGGGCAGGATGTTCATTACGGCAAGGGCGATGGAGAGGAAGGCCGTCATGCGCCAGAAGATGCTCCAAACCCAAGTGTCGGGGAAGATCTTGCCGATGCTGATGAAGCCTCCCACGCTCTCGTAGGCCTTGGTCTTGGGACTGAAGATGAGCTTCACTTGTTTCCAGTAGTCGCCAAGTTCCTTGAAGGTCTTGGAGAATCCGGCGGGAATGGCTTGGAGGAAGGTGTAGTCCTTGGTTTCCAGCTCGAAATAGTCGGAGAGGTAGGTCTGGGTGTAGGCGCCAATCACGGCCTCTTCGGTCAGGTGCATGGCCAAGGCCAACGTGTCGCCGTCGCGGATCACCTTGAGGTCGATGTCTTGGTTCTTGAATTGCTTGACATTTTTTACAAAATCTTGATAATAAGGCGTTTCCAAATCGTTGATTCCGACGACGACATCACCAGCTTGCAGGCCACCCGCCTCGCCAACCGAGTTTTCGACCACCGATGCCACGATGAAAGGCGTGCGATAGGAGATGAAGTTGCCGTCTTGTTTGGCTAAGAGTTGCGTCAGGGCGTCGTCGGGCAGGGTGATGACCGTGTCTTTCCCGTCGCGCTCCACCTCGATGGTCTTGGCCTTTTCGAGGATGATTTGCATGGGGATTTCCTGGAAGTTCTCGATGTATTGTCCGTCGACGGCCAAGATCTTGTCGCCGTCGCGGAGGCCGAACTCGTAGGCCAAGCTATCGACAGAGATGCCGTATTTGTTGACCTCGGCGGTGGGCAGATAGGTCTCGCCCTCCTTGGTCAGCAGGCCGATGTAGATGACGAAGGCAAGGAGCACGTTCATGGTCACGCCGGCAATCATGATGATGAAGCGTTGCCAAGCGGGCTTCGAGCGGAACTCCCACGGCTGCGGGGGCTGTTGCATCTGCGACTTGTCCATCGACTCGTCGACCATGCCGGCAATCTTGTTGTAGCCGCCGAGCGGGAACCACCCGATGCCGTATTCGGTGCTGTCGCTGCGGCGCCAGTCGTCGTCGGGGAGCGTGCTCAGGTCGATGGGTTCGTATTTGGTCTGTTTCTTGCCAGCCGCGTCGCGGTATTCGGTGGCCGTGTATTTCTCAGGTTCGTTTTTGGCGAAGAACTTGAAGCGCCACTTGCCGTTCACCTTCTTGCAACGGAAAATGGAGAAGCCCCAGTCGAAGAAGAGGTAGAACTTGTCGACGCGGGTCTTGAAGGCCTTGGCCGCGATGAAATGGCCCAACTCGTGGATGAAAATCAGGATGGAGAGGGAGAGGAAAAACTGCAATACCTTAATTAATATAGTCATGTCCAAATCGTTTATCGGGTTGAAAAAGTTTGCAAAGATAATGAATTTTGAAATCTGTACCGATTTTTATTCTCTAAATCCAAGCAGATTATCACTTCATATTGGATTGGCTTAGTGTCATATATTCTTCGGGGTTGAGCGGAACGCCGTTGTGCCACAGCTCGAAGTGGAGGTGTTCGAAGGCCTCGGTGCCGCCCGAGCGGCCCAAGATGGCGATGGCTTCACCGGCTTTGACGTAGTCGCCTTCTTTTTTCAGCAGAGTGGAATTGTGCTTATAGACAGAGAAATAGCTGTCCTCGTGCTGGATGCCGATGCAGTAGCCGTTGTTGATGCTCCATGTTGAGAACACCACGGTGCCGTCCAAGGTGGCGTTGATGATTTGGTCGCCGTCGGTGGCGATGTCGACGCCGAAATGGCCTTCGTCGGCGTTGAAGGCCGTGATGACCGATCCGTTGAGCGGTACGAAGAAACTCTTCACCAACGAACTCGGCTTGGTGGGCGGCAGTTGGTCTTCGCCAAAGAGGTTGTATTGGTTTTGGGCCTCGTATTCGACGCGCAACAGGCTGTCTTGCACCGACTTGTGGAGCGTGATGGTGTCGGTAACGCTTTGCGGCAAAGGCTCATAGATGTTGAGCGAGGCCAGAGTGCTGTCGGCTGCAAAGTCGTAGCCGCTGACGATTTTCTGTAGGTTCTGGAAGTAGATGTCCTTTTTGCGCATCTCTTTCTCAAGCGAGTCGGCGCGAAGGTTGAGTTGGTAGACCTCGCGGTTGAGGTTGGTGTCGGTGTAGCCCGGGATGTATTCGCGCAAGGGCGTGAAGGCGATGATGATGGATGTGATGACGATAAGCAACAAGGCCACGCCAAGGATGACCCAGATGAGGTTGAGCAGGTTGAGGCGGAACTTGAGCATCGACTGGCCCGTCTCGTCGTGTGTCATCGAGAAGTCGTATTTGCGGTTGAGTTTCTTCAGCGAGAACCACTTGCGCAGTTTTGCCCATGTGACTTTTCTGTCTTTATTTTCGGCCATTTCGAGGATTGATTAAGGTATTAATAACTCGGAAAGACACGGAATATTGCGAAGCAGGCAAAAAAAAGGCCGACCGCTTGCGCAGCCGGCCTTTTGCTCGTTTCCATTAATTCTAGATGTCTTTCTGGATTGCTTCGTTCCTCGCAATGACGCGAAGCGAGTCATACGAGCGAAGCCATTCAGCATTACATCATCCCGTCCATGCCGCCGCCCATGGGCATAGGAGGTGTGGGAGGCGTGGGTTCCTTGTGGTTGCTGATGACGCACTCGGTGGTCAGCAACATGCCGGCGATGGAGGCGGCGTTCTCCAAGGCCACACGCGACACCTTCACGGGGTCGATGACACCCGTCTGGAGGAGGTTCTCATACACCTCGGTGCGGGCGTTGAAGCCGAAGTCGTTCTTGCCTTCCATGACCTTGTTGACGACGACCGAGCCTTCCAGGCCGGCGTTCTCGACGATTTGGCGCAGCGGCTCTTCCAAGGCGCGTTTGATGATGGCGATACCCGTGGTCTCGTCCTCGTTGTCGCCCTTCAGCTTCTCGATGGCCTTGATGGCGCGGATGAAACCGACACCGCCGCCGGGGATGATACCCTCTTCGATGGCGGCGCGGGTGGCGTTCAAGGCATCCTCAACGCGGTCTTTCTTCTCCTTCATCTCGACCTCGGAGGCGGCGCCGACGTAGATGACGGCCACGCCACCGGCCAACTTGGCCAAGCGTTCTTGCAGTTTCTCGCGGTCGTAGTCGCTCGTAGTGGTCTTGATTTGGGCCTTGATTTGGTTGGTGCGGGCCTCGATGTCCTTCTTGGCGCCGTGACCGTTCACGATGGTGGTGTTGTCCTTGTTGATGCTCACCTTGTCGGCCTGACCGAGCATTTGCAGGTTGGCATCCTCGAGCTTGTAGCCCTTCTCTTCGCTGATGACGGTGCCACCGGTCAGGATGGCGATGTCTTCGAGCATCTCCTTGCGGCGGTCGCCGAAGCCAGGGGCCTTCACGGCGGCCACTTTCAGCGAGCCACGCAGACGGTTGACGACCAAGGTAGCCAAGGCCTCGCCGTCGATGTCCTCGGCGATGATGATGAGGGCGCGACCGGTTTGCAGCGTCTGCTCAAGCACGGGCAGCAAGTCCTTCATCACGGAGATTTTCTTGTCGTAAATCAAGATGTAAGGGTTCTCATAGACGGCTTCCATCTTCTCGGTGTTGGTGACGAAGTAAGGCGAAATGTAGCCACGGTCGAACTGCATGCCTTCGACGACATCGACGTAGGTTTCGATGCCCTTGGCGTCCTCGACGGTGATGACACCTTCTTGCTTCACCTTGCCCATAGCCTCGGCGATGAGTCCGCCGATGGTGCCGTCGTTGTTGGCGGAGATGGTGGCCACTTGCTTGATCTTCTCGTTGTCGCCGTCGACCTTCACCGACATCTTCTTCAGCGAAGCCACGACAGCGGCAACGGCCTTGTCGATACCGCGTTTCAGGTCAAGCGGGTTGGCACCGGCGGTGACGTTTTTCAGTCCCGTGGCCACGATGCTTTGGGCGAGAACGGTGGCGGTGGTGGTGCCGTCGCCAGCCAAGTCGTTGGTCTTGGAGGCCACTTCCTTGACGAGTTGGGCGCCCATGTTCTCGACGGGGTCGGTCAGCTCGATTTCCTTGGCGACCGTTACGCCGTCCTTGGTGATTTGGGGTGCGCCATACGATTTTTCGATGACCACGTTACGGCCTTTGGGGCCGAGGGTCACCTTCACTGCGTTTGACAAAGCGTCGACGCCTTTCTTCAGGCCGTCGCGCGATTCGATATTGAAAAGAATGTCTTTTGCCATGATATTTGTTGTTTAATTGTTGTCTGTTGAAGTGTTTAAATAATAGCGATGACGTCATTTTCACGCATGATCATATAGTCTTTGCCGTCGAGGTGGAACTCGGTGCCGGCGTATTTGCCGTAGATGACCTTGTCGCCGACTTTCAGCGTCATGGTGTTGTCTTTCGTGCCGGGGCCGACGGCCACGACCGTGCCTTGTTGGGGTTTCTCTTTTGCGGTGTCAGGGATGATGATACCGCTTGCGGTTTTCTGTTCGGCTGCTGCGGGCTCAATGACCACGCGGTCGGCCAGGGGTTTGATTGCTAACTTTGCCATAATTATTTTGATTTAAAATTTAAAATTTCAGATTTAAAATTGAATGACGGCGGATGTTTGTCACATTTCGTGCCAAACGGGAAAATGGCAGGGTTTTGTCAGTCGGAGGTGACAAAGTGGCATTTATATCACCGTTTGGTTATGGCATAATGCGTGACCTTGCCGTCTTTCCATGTGCATTCCACCACCTTGCCGCCACGGGCGCACAGCCCTTTGAAATAGCCGTTTTGCCATGCCGACGGCAGGGCGGGCAACAGCTCGATTTCACCGTTGTGGCTTTGCAGCAGCATCTCGGCGATGCCTGCCGTGCCGCCCAAGTTGCCGTCGATTTGGAACGGCGGATGTGCGCAGAAGAGGTTGGGGTAGGTGCCTGCGTGGTGCCGCCCCGTGCCGTCAATGGCGGGCTGGAGCAGGTTTTTCAACAATTGGTAAGCATGGTCACCATCGCCGAGGCGTGCCCAGAAGCAGATCTTCCACGCCCTTGACCAGCCCGTGCCTTCGTCGCCACGACGCAACAAGGTTTGCCGACAGGCTTCCAACAAAGAGGAATCTTTCGCTGTTTCGTCTGGATTGCTTCGTTCCTCGCAATGACGGAACAGCATCGTGCCAGGGTAAAGCCCGAAGAGATGCGACACATGGCGGTGCTGCGGCTCCACTTCCTTGTAGTCTTTGAGCCATTCCTGAAGATAGCCCTGCTCGCTGACCTGCATGGGTGGGAAAAGCGATTTTGCGGTCTGAAGGATTGCGACGATGGAATCGTCGCTTCCTATGATGCTCGCCGCTTGACAGACCGCGCCATACAACTCGCTGACAATCTGCACGTCCATGGTGCTGCCCATGCACACGCTGACGGTCGTGCTGTCGTTGAGCCAGAAGGCGTTCTCGGGCGAGGTGGTCGGCGCGGTGACAAGCCAGCCGTGTTCGGGTTCCTCTATCATCGCGTCGAGGAAGAAACGGGCGGCTTCTTTCATTAATGGATAGGCTTCGCGAAGAAAACCTGTGTCTTGCGTAAACTCGAAATGCTGCCAAGCATGCAAGGCCAGCCATGCCCCGCCCGTGTTGGTGGCGCCCCACGAAGGATGCTCACCCGGCGCCGTGAAACCCCACGGATTGCTGACCACATGAGCACACCAGCCTCGCGCACCGTAGAAATCGCGGGCGGTCTTCCGTCCCGAGGGCATCAGCCGTTCTTGGGCAAAACGCACCAACGGCAGGTGCAGTTCCGAGAGGTTGCACACCTCGCAAGGCCAGTGGTTCATCTCCACATTAATATTAAGGTGATAGTCGCCGTTCCAAGGGGTCTGGATGGTGTTGGCCCACAGCCCTTGCAGGTTGGGTGGCAGCAGGTCCTCGCGCGTGGAGCTGATGAGGAGGTAGCGGCCATAATGGAAATAGCACACCGGCAGCCACGGGTCGTCGTTTTCGAGGAAGTCTTGCCAATGCTCTTGCAATGTAAGATTTTGTTTTTCAGCAATTTCGCCGATTTGCAGTTCAACGCGGTCAAACAAGGCATGATAGGATTCCAAATGGTCGTCTTTCACCGCTTTGAAACCCTTTGCGACGGCCTCTTTCAAATGCCCGTTGACGTATTCTTCCGGGTCTTCACACATGAAATCGGTGGCAGCGCAAAAGTAGATGACGGCTCCATCGTTTTCCGTAACCGACTGTGCCTTGGCATAATATCGCATCCCTTCGATGCCCTCCACGTTGCTGTCCAACTGGCCGTACATCGTCACGCCATCGGCATCGGTGACGACTTGGGCTTTTTCTTGTCTTGCAAGCCCTAACGAAAAAGCACCTTGACCCTTCAGATGCAAAACCGCCACATCATCTACCCGAGAAATGAAACTCTCGCGCTCGTAATGGAGGCCGCCTTTGTCAAACGAAACCTTGTGAACGGCATCGTTGAGGCAAAGCACGCGCTGATAGTTCGTAACGGAATCCGCATCGGGAAACGTGTAATCAATGGTCATCTGGCCCAAGGTCTGGTAGCAGCCGAAAGGCACCTTGGCACCCTGTCCGTGGCCCGAGCCTGCGCCGCCACAGACGAAAGTCTCGTACATCAATTGCTGCGCCGCGTCATTTTTGCCTTCCATCAACAGACGCCTAATTTCGGGCAACGACTGCAAGGCCAAGGGATTGCTGTCGTCGCTCGGTGCACCGCTCCATAAAGTGATATCGTTCAACACGATAGACTCATGCTCAACATTGCCGTCAGGCATCATGCCAAGGTGTCCGTTGCCCAAGGGGAAACACTCCTCCCAGATTTGGGCGGAGGTGGTGTAGGTCAAGTTCCATGGCTCTGGTTGCTTTTGAGTTTGGCATCCCAACAATCCAGCCAAAAGTAATATGCCCCAAAATTGCAGTTTCATAACGCCAAATTAAAACCCCGCCAAGCTCATCGTCACCGTGGGGATGAGGAGCAACGCGCCGATGACCACCAGCACCAAGATGAACTTCCAAATAAACCGTACCCACTTGTCCCACGGGATGCGGGCCACGCCGAGGGCGGCCATCAATACGCCGCTGGTGGGCGTGATCATGTTGGTGAAGCCGTCGCCAAACTGGAACGCCATCACCGTGGCCTGGCGCGAGATGCCGATCAGGTCGCTGAAGGGCGCCATGATGGGCATGGTGATGGCGGCCTTGGCCGAGCCGCTGGGGATGACGATATTAATCAAGGTCTGGATGCCGTACATGACCTCCGCCGAGGCAATCTTGCCCATGTCGTTCATCGACTTGGAGAGGCCGTAAAGGATCGTGTCGATGATGCCGCCGTCTTGCAGGACGATGACGATGCCGCCCGCCAAGCCCACCACGACCGCCGCCGAGAGGATGTCGCCCATGCCTTCGAGGAACAGCCGTGCGATGTCGCTCGCGCTCTTATCCACGGCCAAGCCGCTGGCGATGCCGAGCACGAGGAACAGCGAGGCGATTTCCATGATGTACCAGTCGTAGCCCAACACGCCCACCACGAGGAAATAGACCGTGGCGAAGAGCAGGGTCAGCACGAAATAGTGCACCGTCTTGCGCAAGGCGACGATGCCCAACAGCACGAACACCGCCGTCCCGACGGGGAGCAAAGGCAAGGTGGTCGCGCCGTTGCCGATTTTCAGGGTCGT